>Ga0256404_1005576_pt1 | contig 22083 bp, 22 predicted proteins | sample RumenRJG_01DNA_FD_185990 | JGI IMG/M metagenome (GOLD analysis project Ga0256404, IMG submission 185990) | Bovine rumen microbial communities from Lethbridge, Alberta, Canada - RJG_01 | ecosystem: Host-associated > Mammals > Digestive system > Stomach > Rumen | place: Canada: Alberta | collected...
ATTTGTCATAGAGCCAGTTTCAAATTCATTTTCCTCATCATCCGCATTTGCACAAAAATAAAACCTCTCTTCATAGGTTACCTTATCCCCTTTCAGAGTAATCGTTGCAAAGCGTTTTCTTTCTTCAACTTCATGTGTTTTGTCGCACAAAGGACAATCCATATGAACCTTTCTAATTAATGTGCTGGCCTCCATAGTTTGCCTCCTTTACTTTCCGTTTACGCATATGGGAATTTCATAGAATCCCTTGCGTAATGGAATGACACGCATAATACGCGTCGCTTCTGATCTCCCTTAATCTTTAATTTCACATAAACAAGCTTTCTGTTAATGTCTTTTCCAAAAACAAACAATAATGGTGGATCTAAATCATCTTTGTCAATCTTCGTCTCGGAATACTCGGAAACTGTTAGCTCTTTAAGTCTCTCAACCACATCCCATGTATCATAATCAAGATCCAATAGTGTATATGGTGTAGAGTGTTCTTCATCATTGGGCTTTTTCTTTTTTATCAGCGTAAGATCAGAATCTATATTAAAATCCTCTTTTCCCAGAAGCTCTTTCAATTCTTCCAGGAAAGCGATGACTTCTCTTTTTTTCGATTGCGTACTAAGAAAAATGTCAATTACCTCCCTCAATATATCCACTATCAATTGATAGTATACGCATCAATTGATAGTTTGTCAAGAGTCCTTTTACAAAATCAACAGGCCTCGCTCATTTTTTCGGCGGCTTGTGAATTTACTTTTTCTGCTATCTCAGCAGTCATTATCCTTCCAAATGTACGATTTGCTTTCCGGGTCAAACAGGGCCTTAAGCTTCTTCTTAATTTGTTTATGCTCACTTGAAATGATCCGCATAGGCTCCGTCCGTAATGATTATCTGCACGTTTTCTTTTCCGATGTCTTCCGCTACCTCATCTGGTTTTTATCCCCCATATTAAACTTCCAGGAAAGCAGGTACATCCCTTATGAAACAGCTCTCTATACAGCGTTTATCTGATATCGTCGCGTCCCGGCGTAGGGAACTTAAGATTACGCAGACCCAGCTGGCAAATATGACCGGCATCAACCGCGTGCTTCTCTCACATATTGAAGGGGGCAAAGAGTTTACCCCATCCATAAACCAGCTGATATCAAGCATTTTTATTTCTCTTCTTCAACATCGTCATACGGTAAAAAGTTGTTCTCCATATTGACTTTTTGGACTCAATGAGTTACTATGGTATCAATTGATACCGTATCCAGATGAGAGGTAGATGTTTTGGCCGACACACGAACAAGAATCGAGTCTGCAATGGAAGTACAAGCCTATCTGCAGGACCTTCGCTATGCACTTAACCACGGTGCACAAGTGTCGTTTCAGGCTGAGCGACATGTAGATCAGAACAGGAATATAAAATACACCAATCGATTTACTGTCGCAGATCTTTTTCCAAACGAAAATCCAGTCGATGCCCTGAAACGAGAATTGCAGACATTGACCGTTGAGGAATACATGCAAACCGTCAAAGACTTGCGTTTCCCGAAAAAGAGTGAAATGCGGGAATTTGGCAAAGTCTATAACGGGAAAGGCCACGTTTACATAAAGATAAGAGTGGAACTTCTCTCAGAATACGCGAATCATACAACCTTCGTTATGTCTTTCCATTACGCTGAGATTCCATTCATTCCTGAGATGTTCCCCTACATGAAGAAAGGAGACGCGAATTCATGAAGATATGTCCGTGCTGCATGGAAGAGCATGAAGTAAAGATCATTACCGTTCAAGAAAAGAACGTCTTCAAAGGCGTTCCCGTAGAGTACTATGCAGAATATAATTATTGCTCCAGCGCAAACGAAACCTATGCGGATGAACATCAAATCTCAGCAAATGATATCGCCATGAAAAATGCATACCGTGAAAAGATGGGTTTGCTCACCTCCCGGCAGATTTCGGCTATTCGTACCCGCTACGGCATCAGCCAGAGTGACTTGTGTCTCCTTCTGGGCTGGGGCGGAAAAACTATCACACGCTATGAGAGCCACCAAGTACAGGATATAGCGCACGATACTATTCTCCGGAAGCTAGCAGCCGATCCGGAGTGGTTTCTCCAATTACTAAAGGCAGAAAAAAAATCCCTGTCTTCTGCCTCTTATGAGAAGTACTTTGAAGCGGGATCCACCTTGTTTGAGCAAGATCATGACCAATACCTCAAAAGCGCCATCATGGCCAAGTACGCACGCTTTCTTCATAACCCGGAGGCAACCGGTGGCAAAGAGCTTTCATTGGATGTTGTCGCAGACATGATCCGCTATTATGCCAACTCTGTTCATGTGGCAAGTTTGTATCTTGTGAAGCTCATGAAGCTTCTTTGGTATGGCGATGCGCTTTCCTATAAGAGACGTGGGTATGCAATCTCCGGAATGGCATATCGTGCCCTTCCCATGGGAGCGGTTCCGGTAGCATATGAGTCCATCGTTGATCTCAGTACGATACACTATGAAGAGGTGGAAATGGGTGACGGAACAGGCTATAGATTCCTCCCTTCAGAAAATAAAGAGTATACTCATCTTACCCCAGAGGACATGAAAATCCTTGATGCTGTTATACAGAGGTTTGGAAAGCTTTCCAAGAACGAAATCGTTAATATTATGCATAAAGAGGACGCTTACGCCGAAACTGCACCTCATGATATCATCCAATTCAAGTACGCAAAGACATTGAGCCTGGCATAAGCAGAACGCAAAAGGCGTTGTTCATTTCAACTAATAACGTTGAATGAGCAACGCCTCTTTATTATTGGCAATCTCAAGCAGTGTTTCTTCCTATGCTTAACTCAACCTGACTTTTTCTGGGTAATCAAAGTTTTTTAGGGTCGCCAATTTTTAGGGTCTATTTTTAGGGTCTGGTTTTAGGGTCTTCAAACACCGTTGGTAAACTTTGCCAGCGGTGTTTTTGTATTTAAAAAGAAGGACAAACCAGTTGCCCTTCCCGTCCTCTCCCGCTTAGGATGATTCAGCAATGAACTCTGTGCGAAAGGAGGACACTTGAATAGTATCATAGATCTATTGGACTTAGAAGACCCGGACATTTTCATTTCGGATGTAAAGATCGATGGACAGACCAAGATCGTGACCCTCGAAACACATCCGGCCCAGCATTTTTGCCCTCAGTGTGGCTTCCGCATGCACTCCAGGGGCATCAAACAACGGACGATCAATCATCCTGTCATGCAGGACAGCTACCGTCTGCAGCTGCTTTTAAAGCAGCGCAGATGGCGATGCACGAATCCGGAATGCCTGTATGAAATGAATGAGAGCTTCCGCTTTGTAAACAAATACCGCCGGAACACGAATGCCACGGATCTTCTGATCATAGAAGCATTCCGCGATCTCAACATCACAGCTGCAGCTGTTGCCAGGAAGTTCAGCCTGTCTGACACACAGGTGCTGGACGTGTTTGACCGTTACGTGAAGCTTGACCGCCTCCCTCTTACGGATGCCATCTCCGTGGACGAGGTCCATGTGGATATGGACAGGAACTGTAAATATGCCCTTATCATCCAGGACTTTTACACCGGGGAACCGATCGACATGCTGAGGTCCAGACGTTCAGAGATCACGGAGCCTTACTTTGCAGCGATCCCGAAAGAAGAACGCCTAAAGGTAAAGTACCTCATCTCTGATATGTATAACCAGTACATCCAGTACGTGAACCGCTACTTCCCGAACGCGGTCCCTGTAGTAGATTCCTTCCATGTCATCCAGTGGCTCATCCGGCAGCTCGAGAACTTTATCCGGGAGCTTCTCAAACGCTTCAAGGAACGAGACAGGGTCCGCCAGGCACAGCTCTCCATGGACCTGCATCGTGAAGTAAAGCTGCCCCTTTCCGATGAAGTCTATCTTCTCCAGAACTACCGCTGGGTCCTTCTGAAGAACCAGAAGTCCATCACCTATTACCAGAACCCGGTCTTTGATCACCACTTCCGCTACTTCATGAACACCTATGATTATGAGCGTAAGTTCTTTGATATCAATCCACATCTTAAGGAAATGCGGGAATTCAAAGAGATGTATATCAATTTCAACGACCGGCATGCCGGTGATCCTGAAGGCGCTTCAAAACAGCTCGACTGGCTCATTTCCTTCTACCTCAACTGCGGCAATGGGATCTTCGCTGAGTTTGCCCGACTTCTTCAGAAGTACCATGACCCCATCATCAATTCCTTTGTCATGGTCTCTAAAACCGGCCCGGGTGGCTTATACGATGCCCGGCTTTCCAATGGTCCGATCGAATCAATCAACCGCAAGGTAAAGGATCTTAAAAGGATGGGCAGAGGGTTCCGTAACTTTGAACACATGCGTAACCGTTTCCTTTTTGCCACAAGGAATAATCCCGTCATCAACGGCAGCCCTGATGCTTCACCCATTCAGTATTTCGACAACAACTAACAGGTTTCATTGCTTTCTAAAGGGGCAGGATGTCTTCTCATCCTGCCCCTAAACAACTTGGGAGTTTCTTCGCTGACCCGAATGTAGTTTCCTTAACAAACAGGGCCAGACCCTAAAGTCTGACCCTAAAAAACTTGGGGAAACCCCACTCAACTTTGATTATCCAATAAAAAAACCCGGAAACAGCATTTATGCCATTTCCGGATTTTTCTATTCAGCCCTGCGGGCTTGACTCTCACACGATTACTTCAGGGTAACCTTTGCGCCCTCAGCCTCAAGCTTAGCCTTGATGTCGTCAGCGGTAGCCTTGTCAGCTGCTTCCTTAACCATCTTCGGAGCACCCTCAACGAGGTCCTTTGCTTCCTTCAGGCCAAGGCCGGTGATCTCACGAACAACCTTGATGATCTTGATCTTGTTCGGGCCTACCTCGGTAAGCTCAACGTCGAACTCGGTCTTCTCTTCCTCAGCCGGTGCTGCAGCGCCGCCTGCTGCTACTACGACGCCTGCTGCTGCAGATACGCCAAACTCTTCCTCAACTGCCTTTACAAGCTCGTTCAGCTCCAGTACGGACAGCTCCTTGATCGCCTCGATGAACTCAGCTGTGGTCAACTTTGCCATTTTCTTATCCTCCTGATAAATTTCGAATCATCTGTCAGCTCTTATGCCGCGGGGCTCACTGCCCTCTCATGCGCAGCGACTGACAACCTTAGTTTTATTTCTGTGTCTGATCTGACTGTACAGCTTATGCTGCGTCGCCGTTCTTCTCTGCAACCTGATTGATAACTCTTGCGAAGTTTGCGATCGGGGACTGCAGGGAACCGAGAAGTCTGGAGAGAAGTGCTTCTCTTCCGGGGATCTCAGCGACAGCTGCCATAGCCTTTCTGTCGTAGTAGGTGCCCTCTACGACGCCGCCCTTCAGCTCAAGCGGCTTGATGTCCTTTGCGTACTTTGCAATGATGCGGGCAGGTGCGGTAGCATCTGTCTTGGACACTGCAAGTGCGGTCGGGCCTTCGAGATCCGGGACAAGTCCTTCGAACTCGGTGCCTGCAACTGCTCTCTTGATCAGAGTGTTCTTGAAGACCTTGTAGATCACGCCGTTCTCACGGAGCTCCTTACGAAGCTTGGTGTCCTGATCTACGGTCATTCCAAGATACTCGACTGCGATCGCAGACTGAGCACCCTCAAGGATTCCCTTGATCTCATCAACTATAGGCTGCTTTAATTCAACCTTAGCCATGCTCTCTTTACCTCCTTATAGTTTCGCTTCTGGCTTTTACTGCGAAACATGAGAAAAACCTCCGTATCCAAAGACACGGAGGTAAAATCACAAATCTGTGCTTTCTTCCTCGGCAGGCGTCAGTCGGCAGCGAATGCCTCCTTCTTAATACTTACGTCCCTTACGGGACACCTGCTGTCTTCGGCAGTATCAGCGTTGTATATGTTAGCACAGCACCCGGGCTGTGTCAACATCATTTTAATTTAGCCGTTCACCAGCTTGGATACGTTCAGACGAACGCCCGGGCCCATGGTGGAAGCAATGACTGCACTCTTGATGAATGCGCCCTTGAGTGCGGACGGACGAGCCTTGTTAACGGCATCCATGATGGTCTGGAAGTTCTCGGAGAGAGCCTCTACGGTGAAGGAAGCCTTACCGAACGGAACATGGATGATGTTAGCCTTGTCCAGTCTGTACTCGATCTGACCGGCTTTGATGTCCTTGATTGCCTGGGTGATGTTCATGGTGACGGTACCAGCCTTCGGGTTCGGCATGAGACCCTTCGGGCCGAGAACCTTACCGAGACGGCCGACCACGCCCATCATATCCGGGGTAGCAACAACAACATCGAAATCAAGCCATCCTTCGTTCTGGATACGCGGGATCAGCTCCTCAGCTCCTACGTAATCAGCGCCGGCAGCCGCAGCCTCGTCAGCCTTCGGTCCCTTTGCGAATACAAGGATACGGACCTTCTTACCGGTACCGTTCGGAAGAACGACGGAACCACGGATCTGCTGATCAGCCTTACGACCGTCGCAGCCGGTTCTTAAATGAAGCTCAATAGTCTCATCAAACTTTGCTGTGGCATTGTCCTTAACGATCTTGATAGCTTCGTCTTTATCATACTGAACAGCGCGATCGAACTTCTTCACGCTCTCAAGATACTTCTTTCCTCTTTTCATCTCAAGCTACCTCCTTCTTACTCTTCCACAGTCACGCCCATGCTGCGGCATGTTCCGGCGATCATGGACATGGCAGTCTCCAGGGATGCCGCATTCAGGTCGGGCATCTTGGTTTCCGCGATCTTCTGAAGATCAGCCTTGGAGATGGTGGCAACCTTGGTCTTGTTCGGTGCGCCTGAACCACTCTTCAGCTTGCATGCCTTCTTGATCAGAACTGCTGCAGGCGGGGTCTTGGTGATGAAGCTGAAGCTTCTGTCTGCATAAACTGTGATGACAACAGGGATGATCAGGTCGCCCTGGTCCGCTGTTCTCGCGTTGAACTGCTTGGTGAATTCAACGATGTTCACGCCGTGCTGGCCAAGTGCGGGACCAACAGGCGGTGCCGGAGTTGCTTTGCCGGCAGGGATCTGTAACTTGATGTAACCAGTAACTTTTTTTGCCATAATAGCCTCCTTGTGGTAATAGCGGGGGTTTCACACCCTCCCACCTGTATTAAAACTTAACTAATCGGACCAAAGCCGTGTGATTGGCAAAAAACATGCTCGCATGTTTTTTGAGAATCATCCGGCTTGCGTCTGCTTAGCAGACGCTGCGCACATGAGGAAGCCGCTCCGAGGGAGGGGCCCACGAAGTGGGACGGTTCCCTGGAGGCCAAGCGGCGAGCGTTTTCAGAAGAATGCGAAGCATTCTTTCTTTCGCAGGCCGAAGGCCGGATTCCGAATGTCGGGGACGATTACTCAGAGTTTCTTCACTTCTGCGAATGACAGCTCAACAGGTGTCTCACGTCCGAACATTTCCACGTTGATCGTGACGGAACGCTTGGACGGATTGATAGATTTGATCACACCGACGGTATCCTTCCATGCGCCGGAAACAACCACAACGGTGTCGCCTTCAGCAAAGTTGAAGACAACCTCCTGCTCGCGGTTTCCGAGCTTGGCGATCTCCTCATCGGAAAGGGGTACGGGCTTGGATCCCGGTCCCACGAATCCCGTTACGCCTCTGGTATTTCTTACGACATACCAGGTCTCGTCGTTCATGATCATATGGACGAGAACGTAGCCGGGGAAGATCTTGCGGTCGATCTTCTTTTCAACGCCATTCTTTAACTCAACGGTAGACTGCACCGGAACAGCGACCTCAAAGATCTGGTCCTGCAGGTTTCTGTTCTCGATGGTCTTCTCGATATCGACTTTTACTTTATTCTCATAGCCGGAATATGTATGTGCCACATACCACTTGGCTTCAGAGCTGGTATCTGCCATCTGAATATCTCCTGTCAACTGCCGTAATACGGCTTAAAGAATGAATCCTAAAAGGGTCTTGAAAACAAAGTCGATCAAAAAGATCAAAACGCCGATAACCACGCTGACAACAAGAGTCGCGATGGTCTGCTTCTTCAGATCTTCCTGATTGGGGAAAATGATCTTGGAATACTCTGATTTAACGCCGCTGAAAAAATCTTTCACCTTGGTGATCAGCGAGGTATTCTCAGCTGCAGCGGCATTTTTAGCCTCGCCAGCCATTATTTTGTCTCCTTATGCGGTGTGTGCTTTCTGCAGAATCTGCAATACTTGTTGACTTCCATTCTGTCCGGATGGTTCTTCTTCTCCTTGGTCAGGAAGTAGTTGCGCTGTTTGCACTCGGTACAAGCCAGAGTGATTTTGGTACGCTTTGAATTAGCCACGGTTTTCACCTCCCAAAACTTTCATTGATAGTTCCTCATTGCCGCATTCCGGGATAATTTCCGCAAGGATTACGTGCAAGAAAAAAGGGCTACTGCCCTTTTTCGCCCTAGTATAGTAGCACATGCCCGGTTTTCCAGTCAAGCTGTTTCAGAATTCCGGGTGTTTTATTATTGTACTTTTTGTCGAAATAAGCTCATAGAAAGCGGATGTCGTATAGAAAATCAATGTACCTAAATCCCCTTCTACGGTTCCCGTCTCCGCTGCGGGCCGTCGACGTCCGTAGAAGGGGATTTTGTATGCATTCATTATCTTATGCGTCGGTTCCTTGACAAGACTTATTCCTTCTTTTCGAAGAACCACTCAATGACGGGAATCAGCAGGAAGGCCACGATGCCATCGGTGAAGCCGCCGTTATAGAGGCAGAAGCCGCCATGCCATAAGGGGACGCTCATGACGAGGGTCGCATGCATTGCGCCTGCGATCACACCCGCAAGGAAGCCCTTCTTTCCCGCAATGGGTGCTAACCCTGAGGCGAAGCACATGCCCACCAGGATCGCCTGGGTCGTCAGACACCAGTTCTGCTGCGGGACGATTCCGAAGCGTGCCATCAGATAGGGATAGAGCGAAGCGAGAGCATAGCCCACCGCGATTGGAAAGACGGTTCTCGGCTGCGCGCCCTGGGCACAGAAGGCATACATGCACATGATCGCGCCCATGGTGGCTCCGGTAAACTTCGCCGTACTGATCACGGTCTGTCCGTCGACCCAGGTAAAGCCGCGGACTACATTATAATAAAGAAGGATAAAAAGTCCGTAGAAACCCATGTTGAGGAGGGTCGCCGGCACGCCGTACTTTTCGGTAAAGTCGGTCTTGTAGCCGTCTCCCGCCCAGAGCTTTTTATAACGGGCGACTGCCTTTTCCCCTTCTAAAAGCCAACCAGCCACCAGGCAGAGGCCGAACACGATAAGGAAGAAGGTGTTGACATAGGCCCTTGCACCATCTCCGAGCTGCGTGTTGGAGGGGACCTCCACACCGGGAGAACGATAGAGGATGCAGTAGACCATAAAGGCCAGAAAGCCTGCTGCAGGACCCGCACTGTAGAGATCATAGCCCTGGTGGAAGGCCGGGATCAGGGCGCACAGGGACGGCATCATGCAGCTTACAACAAGTCCTAAGATAAGGGCCAGGATCAGCCCCGAAAAACGGAAGCCCACGGTCTCCATATGCGGATAGCGGAAGATCAGCTCCGATGCAAAGGGAGCAAGCGCCGTGGAGAACATCGCCATGTTCGCGACAGAGCCGAAACGTATCTTCTTGATCCTTGAGTAAATGAAGGTCCCGAGGAAGAAGGGCCAGATGTTTAAAAAGTTCATGCCGAAGGTGGAGAATCCGACATTCAGCCAGTAGGCTGCAACCGTAAGGCCCGTGCATTTCGCTTCTGTAAAGTACAGGAGACCGCAACAGGCAAGGCCCACGAGGCCTGTATTTAAGAACGCGCTTCCGAGCCCTCCAAGGACAAAGTAATCCATCGTGAACTGGCTTGGTCTCGTACAGATCGTGATCAGTCCCGGGATCAGCTGCGGGAGATTCCCCGCAAACAGGGCCCCGACGATAAAGGCAATAGAAAATGCCAGGAGGATATACCAGATCAGTCTGCTCGCTTCAATTTTAATCTCTCTTCTCATATCTTTGGCCCTTTACAGATATTTGCTGACCGACTCGGTGATGTAGTTGTCGATCAGTGTATCCGTCTCTTCCATGCAGATATCCGGAAGGTACTGCGCATCAAAAGCGACAAGCATCATCCTGGCATCGTCCCGAAGCTTCGGAAGGTAGCGGTCATAGAAGCCAGCACCATGTCCGATCCTGCCGCTGTTATGATCAAAGCCCACACAGGGTACGATCACAAGATCGATCTCCTTCGGGTCCGCGATTCGGGAGAGTTCCTCCTTTGGCTCGCGGATACCGTAGGCTCCTGAAGCAAACCAGTCTTCGGGCTTTACGCCTTCCAAGGGTGCCATGGCATCCATGATGCCGCCCTTCCGGCAAAGCGGGAAGATGACTTTGATGCCCTGTGAAAGCGCCCAGTCGTTGAACTCGTCGACATTGGCCTCATCCCAGGAGGCAGCATAGCTGAAGATGGTGCCGACCGCCTGCTCTTTCTTAAGGTCCCCCACGTATTTCTTCAGGCGTTCGCAGATCTCGTGGCTTTTTTGAGCGCGTTCCTCCTCGGAAAGAGCACGTCTTGCCGCTGTCGCGCCCTTTCTCTGCCACTTCTTGAAGGCCTTCTTAAAACCGCCCCGGATCGTACCGGCTGAGTAGAGGGAGCCAAAGGCAATGACGGGAAGCCCCAGGTCAAACGCCCGGACGATAGCTTTCGTGATGTCATCTCCGAAGCTCTCTATGACGAGGTTTTCTTCTTTATGCATGCCGCGGATCGTCTCCGCAAGCTCGGAAGCCGGGAGGGCTCTCGGGCTTTCCGGCGTGATGCAGACATAGTTTGCGCCGTAGGGATTAAGGAGCTCAAGCGTCCTGTGGTAGTCCTTGTCCGCAAGCATGCCGATGAGGAAGGTCAGCTGTCTTTTGTCTGCTGCGCCTTTTTCCAGCAGATAGACTTCTATGTTTTCAATCAGGGCTTCTGCGCACTGCGGGTTATGTCCGCCGTCGAGAATAAAGAGAGGCTCGTGCCTTAAGACCTCAAAGCGTGCCGGCCACTCGACATTTGCAAAGCCTGCTGCCACAGCCTCCTCCGGGATCTTCACGCCGCGGTCCCTAAGTGCTTCCACGATTGCGAGGACCGTTGCCGCGTTTCGAAGCTGGTGCTCTCCGAGCAGTCGGAGGTTATACTCTCTTCCTTTATATGAGAAACGCTGCCCATGAAGGTCATGATCAAGCGCGAGGATGACATTTTTGCCATCACCTGCATTAACAGTCTCAGCCTTCATGCTGACCCCTGTTATATTGGAGCCTGAAGCAGAAGCATTCTCCGGGGCAGCACCGTCTTTGGACGTTTTACTTTCTTCTGAACAGTCATGGGCATGCATGATCAGCGGAGATTCATACATCCTGTCCCCCGCATCCGCTGCAGCCTTACGGATCACATCCATAACGGAGGGAACATTGGCATAGCTTACCACGGCAGATCCCGGTTTGATGATGCCGCACTTGGTCGCCGCGATCTTTTCGATGGTATCTCCGAGAAACTCCGTATGATCGAGCCCGATATTGGTGATCACGGCCACTTCCGGAGGATCGATGACATTGGTGGAATCCAGTGCGCCGCCCATGCCGACCTCGAGCACCACATAATCGCAGTGAAGCTCCGCGAAGTAGAGCATGCCGATCGCCGTGATCAGTTCGAACTGGCTCGGATGATCCTCCATGGCATCGGCTTGCATAGCGACCTGTTCGGTGATACGGGCGAGTGCCTCTTTGGAAATATACTCTCCGTTTACCTGGATCCGCTCCCGAAAGTCCTCGATGTACGGAGACGGATAAAAGCCGGTCCTGTAGCCGGCTTCTCTTAGGATCCTCTCGGTCATGGCACAGGTCGAACCCTTGCCGTTCGTGCCTGCCACATGGACGAATTTCAGCTGTTTTTCGGGATTCCCGAGCCTCCTTAAAAGCTCCTCCGTGCGTTCGAGTCCAAGCCTGGAGGTACTCCAGGTAAAGTCATTGATATAGTCGATCGCCTGCTCAAGTGTCATATTAACTACCTGTTATTATTTGATTGTTAAGAGGGCTGCCCCTTATGAAGGCGGCGTACATAAATCCCCTTCTACGGTTCCCCTCCCGCTCCCGTTTTCGCACTGATTTAATTAACCGAAGTTCGGAAAAGAAGTCAATGAAGCGAAAACGCTCACTGCGGGCCGTCGATGTCCGTAGAAGGGGATTTTGTACTCATACATTCCGCTTATGCGACAGCCAAGTTTTGTAATTACGTTGTCCTTAATGCCCGTTGTGCGTTACCTTCGACAGCTTCACAAGGATCGGACGGGTGATCAGTCCGTAGACAAAGCCCTTGGCGCACGCGATTGCAAGCCTCGGGAGGAAGGAGCCGGTGATGAACGGCAGCGAAAATGCCCCGTAAATGATCCGGCTGTAGAAAAACAGCGACACAGTGTTCAGCGCAAAGATCAGGAGCTCGCCTCCAAGCGCGATGCTTTGGATCTCACGCTTGGTGTTGTTGAAGGTCGCGCGCTTAGCGTATACGCCGACGACAAAGCCCATGACCACATAGGGGATGATCCAGAGCGGCGTGCTCATTTCCAGCCCGTACCGGAGAACCTGATAGACGAAGGTCCCGATGAAGCCGACCAGGGCGCCATTGACCGGGCCGAACATCAGGCCCGCGAGCAGCACCGGAAAGCTCTCAAAGGTAAACTTCAGGGTGAAAAGATCCAGCGCCAGATATCCTAAGACCGCGCAGACGGCCGCAAGCATGGCGTTGATGGTCAGCTGTGTCGTTGAATATTTCATTCTCTGTTCTTGCCTCCATGAACAAACCTGTTAAAGCTTAAGGTTATACACTCCCGCATCGAAAGGCATGTTATACTGTGCTTTGAATCGATTTGAATGCGTACTGTTTTTCTTGTATTTCTGTTTTGCGGCAGGCAGTTCCCGTCGGAAAACGTCTGCACCGGATCGCTTTATTACTTCAGCGTTTTCTCGGCTGCCTGGATCACGTGCTTGCAGAGCACCGCCGTGGTCACGGCTCCGACACCGCCCGGTACCGGGGTAATGGCACCGACGATCGGCTCGACCTTTTCAAAGTCCGCGTCTCCGCAGAGCTTGCCCTCGGCATTGACATTAATGCCGACATCGATAACGGTCTGGCCCGGGGATACGAAGGTGTCATCCACGATGCCCGCACGGCCTACAGCGACGACCAGGATCTCCGCGTTGCGGCAGGTGCCCGGCAGGTCCACGGTACGGGTGTGGCACATGGTGACGGTGGCGTTCTTCTTCTGGAGCATGATGGATACGGGCTTGCCGATAACAAGGCTCCGGCCGATCACTGCCACGCGCTTTCCCTCTAAGGGGATCTGGTAGTGATCGAGGATCTCCATGACTGCCTCTGCGGTGCAGGGCGGATATCCCTGGTCGGTGCAGGCAAAGACGCCCGCGAGGGAAGTAGTGGTCATGGAATCCGCATCCTTTGCCGGGTCAAGCAATGCGCAGGCCTCTGCCTCCACCTTCTTGTCCGGAAGCGGACGGAACATGAGGCATCCGTGGATCGAGCTGTCCTCATTGATCTCACGGATCGTATCGAGGATCTGCTCTCTGGACGCGTCAGCCGGAAGCAGGAACTGCTTTACCTTGATGCCGACTTTGTCCGCACGCTTCATGGCACCGGTCTCGTAGGAAATGTCATCTCCGCGCTCTCCGACACGCATGATCGCAAGGCAGGGCTCGACGCCCTTTTCTTTAAGCTCCGCGCACTTTGCCGCCAGCTTTTCGGTCAATGCCGCCGCCGCGGGTGCGCCCTTCAGTAATTCTGCCATATCTGGATCCTCTTAATTTTCAAAGTAATTGTAGATACTGTTATAGACCTGATCAGCCAGCTCCGAATACTTGCCGAGATTCTCCTCGATGTGCGCATTCATGGCAGCCGCATAATCGCGGTCCTTCATGAGCTTGGTGTTGACCTTGACATTGACTGCTGCGCCGTACATGGCTGCCTTTGCAAATGCCACGCCGGTCGCCGCGTCGGAGATCATCATCTTGCTTCCCTTGGCTCCGAACTCCTTCAGGATCTCGATCGCCTCGCAGGAAAGATCAAAGATCTCCATCGGTGCTCCCGCCGCATCGTGCAGGCACTTCTCGAGGACTTCATCTCTGGAAGGATCATCCTTCGGGATGCCGTAAGCTTTCGAAAGGGGCTCAAATGCCTCCGCGTCATGATCGATGCAGGCAAGGAGCTTTACTCTTAAGTCCTGGGCCTTCACCATCAGGGCCTTGATCTCCTCCTCCACGTCAGCATACTTCTTCTTGCCGATGGTCAGCTCGCCGACCATATCTCCGAGGGCAATGCCGATGGCGCCAACGAGAGCGCTTGCACCGCCGCCGCCCGGCACTGCTGCCGGGCTTGCCAGAAGTTCGGTAAATTTTTCACATGATTCTTTATACAGGCTTTCCATATTTACTCTCTTTATTCAGGAAAAGAGTCCGGACAGGCAGGCCTGCCCGGACTCAAGGGTGATGGTTCAATATTGGAGTTAGAACAAACCGCTGATCTTGCCGGTCTCGTCGACGTCGATCTTCTCTGCTGCCGGTACCTTGGGAAGGCCGGGCATGGTCATGATGTCGCCGGTAAGGGCTACGATGAAGCCGGCGCCTGCGGATACCTTCAGGTTGCGGACCGTGACGGTGAAGCCGCTCGGTGCGCCGAGCAGGGATGCGTCATCGGAGAAGCTGTACTGGGTCTTGGCCATGCAGATCGGAAGTCCTGCAAATCCGAGATCAGTCAGCTGCTTTGCCTGCTTCTTTGCGTTTGCGGTGAGCATGACGCCGTCCGCATGATAGATCTTCTTGCAGATAGTCTCGAGCTTTTCCTCGATGGAAAGGTCCAGATCATAGGACTGGTTGAAGGTGTTGGGCTGCTCGCAGAGTCTTACGACTTCCTCTGCCAGTGCCTTGCCGCCTTCGCCGCCCTTGGCCCAGACTTCGGAAAGAGCTACATTGACGCCCAGCTCCTTGCACTGCTTCTCGACCTCGTCAAGCTCTGCCTTGGTATCGGTCGGGAACGCGTTGATCGCGACCACGCAGGGAAGACCGAACACGTTCTTGATGTTGGATACATGCTGCAGAAGGTTCGGAAGGCCCTTCTTCAGTGCCTCGAGGTTCTCGTTGTTGAGGTCAGCCTTGGCAACGCCTCCATGATACTTCAGCGCTCTTACGGTCGCTACGATAACAACTGCGGAGGGCTTGAGGCCTGCCATACGGCACTTGATATCGAGGAACTTCTCTGCGCCAAGGTCAGCAGCGAAGCCTGCCTCGGTAACGATGTAGTCGCCGAGCTTCAGAGCCATCTTGGTGGCAGTGATGGAGTTGCAGCCGTGCGCGATGTTCGCGAAGGGGCCGCCGTGGATCAGTGCCGGGGTATGCTCTAAGGTCTGTACCAGGTTGGGCTTTAAGGCATCCTTCAGAAGTGCAGCCATAGCACCCTCGGCCTTTAAGTCATGTGCGGTGACCGGTGCGCCTGCATAGGTATAGCCTACGATGATGCGGCCGAGTCTTGCCTTCAGGTCGGTGATGTCGGAAGCCAGGCACAGGATCGCCATGACCTCAGATGCAACAGTGATCTCAAAGCCGTCCTCTCTCGGAACGCCCTGCATCTTTCCGCCGAGACCATCTACGATCTGACGAAGCTGACGGTCGTTCATGTCTACTGCTCTCTTCCAGGTGATCTGCTTCGGATCAATGCCCAGAGCATTGCCCTGCTGAATGTGGTTGTCCAGCATTGCCGCAAGCAGGTTGTTGGCTGCGCCGATGGCATGGAAGTCACCGGTGAAGTGCAGATTGATGTCCTCCATCGGGACGACCTGTGCGTATCCGCCGCCTGCTGCGCCGCCCTTAACGCCGAAGACCGGTCCTAATGAGGGCTCACGAAGCGCAACGATGGACTTCTTGCCGATCTTGCGGAGACCGTCGGTCAGACCTACAGAGGTAGTGGTCTTGCCCTCGCCCGCAGGGGTCGGGGTGATGGCTGTCACCAGGATGAGCTTTCCATCCGGCTGATCCGCATGATCCTTCAGATAGTTGTAATCGATCTTTGCCTTGTAATTTCCATACTGTTCAATGTACTTCTCATCGATACCAAGAGACTTTGCCACCTCAGTAATCTTTAACGGTGTGTTCTCCTGTGCAATCTCGATGTCGCTCTTGAATCCCATGGCCTTCGCTACCTCTCTTTCTAATACTTTTGCATGTCCCATATTATAGGACAACGTTTCCCATTGCTGTACATATAGGATAACCAACCGCCTTTTCTTTGTCAAGTTTCCTTCTATAAGAAAAGTGATTGTTTCCTAATTTAATATTTAACAGGTTACCGGTTTATTATAGCATAAAACATTCTGCGTTCATGTATCATTTCTGCCTGTTTCTTTATTTTTGTTGCTCTTCACATAAAATTCCCGGCCTTTTTGTATAAAATCAATGCCGGGACAGATATGAGGGCTCTCATCATGCATCCCGGCACTGTTTTTATTAACAATTTACTTCTGTTTTACACCCCTGGAGTCCGGTGTTTTCAGATGAAAAGCTTAGTTTTCAGAAGAAAACAGCTCAGATCTTCAGCATGAGCAGATGCTGTATTCTTCGGCGCAGGATCAGCAGTCTACGCCGCCATCCACACGGATCATCTGTCCGTCGATGTAGGAAGACGCATCTGTTGCGAGGAAAAGGACCGTGGAAGCGATCTCGCTGCCCTTTCCCACTCTCTTTAACGGGGACATTGCGGTCATTCCGAGCTCTTCAGCTGCCTTCTCGCCACCGATGGATTCCAGCATAGCGGTAAGGATCGCGCCCGGGCAGATGCCGTTGACATGGACATCCGGGCCGAGTTCACGGGCCATTGCTGCTGTCAGGCCGTTCATCGCGTGCTTGGATGTGCAGTACGCAGTCGCGCCCCAGCGGGCGGAGGTACCGGCTACGGAACCGATATTGACGATGTGTCCGCCGCCTTTTTCCTTCATGACCTTTGCGCACATCTGGCCCAGCAGGATCGCCATGTTGATGTTGACGTTCATGACTGCAGTCCACTCCTCCATCGTAAGCTCCAGGAACGGAGTGGTGGAAAGCTGTCCGGCGTTGTTGACCAGAATATCGACCGTTCCATACGCATCCATACATGCGTCAAAGATCTTCTTTGCGCTGGAAAGGTCGGAGGTATCCGCCAGCACATAGATGGCTTCGCCGCCGTCTTCCTTGATCTTATCAACGACTGCCTTTGCTCTTCCTTCGTTACGGCCGGTGACCACTACCTTAGCACCTTCCGCGGCGAAGCGGTACGCCGTATCTCTTCCCATACCGGACGTCGAGCCTGTGATAATTGCTACTTTCCCTTCTAACTGTCCCATAATACTTGTCTCCTTTTCTGAAATATCTATGTTGAGACATTATATGTTTCTATATTTTAAATTATACTACTCCAAAAGGGCGCCGCATGTATCAATTATGGCTTTCTTTGGGCCTTTCTTGCCATTTACAGTCTTTTGCCGTACACTTAGAAGGCATAGTCCGGAGCCGATTTTAGGAATAGTTTCTAAAGCTTCATCTTACAGATGGGTTCCCATGAAGACATCGCGTACGGGCTGCGGGACCAGCTTTCCGCCGGTTGCCCACACGATGTGGGAAGCCTGGTCCATTTTGTCCGCAAGACCGCTGTCATCGATATAGGCCTTCATCTCCGGTGTTTTTGCAGCCGCAATGGCACCCTCAAAGGCTGCGCAGGAGCTGGGCTCGATGAAGAGGCCTTCGCTGTCATAGAGCGCACGCATGTAGTCGTAGAGCCTGGCATCCTCGACGGTGACCTCTCCGGAAAGGAGGGGCTCCATAACGCCTCCGACAAAGCCGGAGGGCCGTCCTACCGCAAGACCGTCCGCATGGGTCTGACCGCTGAGGCCAATGTCCTGGACCGAGATCTTTGAATGAAGTCCTGTCGCAAGGCCTATGAGCATGCAGCAGGCCTGTACCGGCTCTGCGAAGAAGACATGCACGTTGTCTCCGTAAAGCTCCTTTAATCCAAAGGTCACGCCGCCCGGCGCTCCTCCGACACCGCAGGGAATGTATACAAACAGAGGATGATCCTCATCCACAGTGACGCCCTGCGCCTTCAGCTGTCCGTCAAGACGTTCTGCCGCGACGGAGTATCCCATAAAGAGATCGCGGGAGTTCTCATCATCCACAAAGTAGCTCATGGGATCCGCATCAGATTCGGCTCGTCCCTGGGCTACCGCCTTTCCATAGTCTCCGGCATACTCCACGACCGTCACGCCATGCGCGCGGAGATAGTCCTTCTTCCACTGCTTGGCATCCGCAGACATGTGCACGATGGCCTGGTAGCCGAGCGCAGCGCTCATCATGCCGATGGATACACCCAGGTTTCCGGTGGATCCCACCTGTACCTTGCGGGCCGAAAAAAACGCACGTGCATCGGGTGATGCAAGCTTTGTATAATCATCCTCATACCCGCTTAAGATCCCCGCCTCAATGGCCAGATCCTCGCTGTGCTTTAAGACCTCGTAAATGCCTCCCCGGGCCTTGACGGAGCCTGCGACTGCAAGGTCGCTGTCCCGCTTTAAGAATAGTCTGGCATCTCTGAGATCCGCTCCGTACTGTTCTTTCAGAAGCTGCTTCATCTTCGGGATCTCTGTAAGCTCCGACTCGATGATGCCTCCCCGGTCTGCTGTTTCGGGAAAGACCTTCATGATAAGCGGCGCAAAGCGCTTTAAGCGCGCTTCCGCGTCATCGATATCCGCTTTGGAAAGCTCCATGTAGCTCTCCGCCTCTTTAAATTCCTTTTTCTTCGGATTGATCCAGGTCAGTTCCTTTGCTGCCGCGATATCTGCGACCACCGGGATCTCCTGCTTCATTTTCTCAATATCGAACATTTCCTCTCACACGTAATCTGTCATTTATCCCGGGATACCGTGGCAAAAGCCCTGTTTCCCGTTTTCTTATCATGACGGGATCTTCCTTTCTCCCGGACACTCCGGGCCTTTCGATTTCACTTCAAATGTGCCCTTTATAGTGTAAAATCCCACTGACTTGCCGGACATGCGGGTCTGACAAGCCAGCGGGCCCTGTTTCAAGCTTTTTTTCTGTGATCGAAGCTTATGATCAGTCGTCAAATGCGCCTGCCGGATACAGCGGGAACGCGGAGACGATATCCTCTGCTTCCTTCCTGCACTCTGCGAGAACGGCTGCATTGTCCGGAGCTTCCGCTACCTTTGCCATGATATCGGCAATGCGGATGATCTCATCCTTTCCGAAGCCGCGCTGTGCGGTGGAGGTCATACCGATACGGACACCGCTGGTGACGAACGGTGAAGCCGGATCGAACGGGATCTGGTTCTTGTTGACCGTGATGCCGATAGAGTCGAGGGCATTCTGGAAATCCTTGCCGGTGATGTTCTTCGGACGAAGGTCTACAAGCAGCAGGTGGTTGTCCGTACCGCCGGAAACCGGACGGAAACCGCGCTCGATCAGTGCAGAGGAAAGGGTCTTGGCATTATCCAGGACACGCTGCATGATAGCCCTGAACTCAGGGCTTGCCGCATACTTGAAGGACCAGATCTTGGCTGCCATGGTATGCAGATGGATGGATCCGAGGCTTCCCGGGAAGGTGCCGCGGTCGAGGATCTTTGCGTACTTCTCCTTACAGAAGACCATGCCGGAACGGGCCGAGCAGAAGGTCTTGGTGGTGGAGGAGGTGACGAAATCCGCCCACGGGATCGGGCTCGGGATGAGCTTCGCCGCAACAAGGCCGGCTATGTGCGCCATATCGACCATCAGATACGCGCCGACCTCTTCCGCGATCTTTGCCATGCGCTCATAATCGATCAGTCTCGGATATGCGGAAGCGCCTGCAATGATGAGCTTCGGCTTTACTTCCTTTGCCTTCTGCTCGAGGGCATCATAATCGATCTGCTCGGTCTCGGGATTAACGCCGTAAAAATCATGATGGTAGATCTTGCTGACCCAGTTTGCAGAAGAACCGTGGGTCAGATGGCCGCCCTGGTCGAGCCGCATGGCCAGGATCTCGTCGCCGGGATCCAGGATCGCCGCGAATACCGAATAGTTTGCGGTGGAGCCGGAATATGCCTGCAGGTTCACATGCTCTGCGCCGAACAGCTCCTTGGCTCTCTTCCAGCCGAGCTCCTCGATCTTATCCGCGACCTCGGAGCCTGCCTGGAAACGCTTTCCGGGAAGTCCCTCAAGGGTCTTATTGGTGAATACCGATCCCGAAAGCTCCATGACTTCAAGCGGAACAGTGCTCTCAGAAGCAATCATTTCGATGTTGTGCTCCTGTCTGTGCAGCTCCTCGCAAAGAAGTTCGTACATTTCAGGATCGGACTGGCGGGTGTATTTCAGCATGTTGGATTCCTCTCTTTCTGATTTGTTCAGCTGTCTTATGCAGCATTTTTTCACTGGTATGCAGACTTTCCCTATCTACACTCTTATTGTAAATATGCAAGGGCTGCCGGATAGCAGCCCTTGCGTATAAAAGCATGTTGTTGAGCTAAAGCTTAGATCAAACCCTGTGCCTTCAGGATGATCTGGGCGATGATCGCGGAACCGACATAGGTACCGACCATGACCAGGAAGGCGACGATGATGCCGCGCCAGCCGATCTTTTTAAACTCTACCCAGTCTTTACCGATGGATACGCCTGCGTATGCAAGGATCGGGGTTGCCAGCGGCAGAAGGCCGATCTTGCCGACCTGCTCTGCGACGAACGGTCCGGTAATGGTGTTGTACGGCATAGCAAGCAGAACGCCGATCAGGGTGATCCAGATGGATACATGGACCGCCGGAACAAGCTCTGCCAGGATCAGGCCGATCAGGGAAATGATGAGCAGGATCAGAACACCGGGAATGTTTGCGAGCGGGCTGAGCCATGCGTCCGGATTTTTATCCGTCAGAGTGTTGACGGTATTGCCGAAAATAACGATCGTGCAGGAAATGCACAGTATGAATAACCACTCTTTAAATTTCTCTAACATAACGGTCTCCTCCTCGATCAGATGTGCTTGCCCTTGCCAAGGACGGGCTCAAGCTTGTCATACAGCCAGTTACACATCGGCAGGCCGATGAATACGGTCATGACGATACCGTCGGCGTTGGAAAGGACGTTACTGGTTCCTGCATATGCAGTGATCTGGTCAGCCATCTCCGGGAACTGGGTGGTCAATGCTGCAGAGGATGCAGCCATCATGCTGCCGGATCCGACGCCGCAGGCCATGCCCAGTGCATACGGATGAAGGATGCCGGTGCTGCCTAAGAAACCTGCAAACAGGCCGATGAAGATGGTGCCAAGAAGGGTACCTACAATGTAGGTGGTCATGACGCCGCGGCCTTCGGGGCTGTCCAGACCGTACTTACTTGCGATCAGACCGACGTTCGGCTCACGCGCGATGGAGTGGGTCATACCGACCGCCTCACGTTTGAAACCAAGCAGCAGCGCGAAGGGAAGTGCTACAACGATGGTGCCGAGGTTACCGAACTCCTGGAGGATCAGGGCCGGACCTGCCGCGATGACCTGAGGCAGCTGGGTGCCGGTGGTCACGGCGACCTTTGCAAGGAAGGGAGCGATCGCGATGATAACGAAGTGGCTCGCAAGATGGGACTGCTCGTCACCGATCCAGCTAACTCCCTTCATCAGATAGAGGATCAGGCCGATCGCCATCGCAAAGAGCATCGGAAGAAGCAGGCCGTTACCGATCGGCGTTTTGATGGTGATGGTGTTGATGGCCTCGCAGATCATGACGACCACGAAGAGCGTCACATGCAAGGGCCAGTTTGCCTTGAGTTTGCTGATAAGGTTGTCTTTATCCATAGTTACTCCTTTCGGGCCTTTCAGCCACCTTTTTTGATACTGCAGATGCTCTGTCCCGGGTCCCTCAATCCCCTTTTGAAGGATTCGCTGAACAAAAGCGCTTTGCGCTTCACAAGAGCTTTCGCCCTTGCGAGAGTGATCTGCTTATTTTCTCAGCGCTTCGATCGCTGTGAAAACCGACATTGGGTACGTACCGGCTCCGACGGTGACCGCACTTAAG
>Ga0256404_1005577_pt1 | contig 22073 bp, 18 predicted proteins | sample RumenRJG_01DNA_FD_185990 | JGI IMG/M metagenome (GOLD analysis project Ga0256404, IMG submission 185990) | Bovine rumen microbial communities from Lethbridge, Alberta, Canada - RJG_01 | ecosystem: Host-associated > Mammals > Digestive system > Stomach > Rumen | place: Canada: Alberta | collected...
GGGAGTGACTACGGTATTGAGAGTAATATTTCATGTTGCCTCATGCTTGTTTTAACACTCAAAGATAACCATTTTCCGTGAATTGAGCAAATATAATATGTTATAAACAATTAATAATCAGAAGCCTACATTTAATTAGTAGACCCTAATTAGTAATACTAAAAAGAGAAATAATATTTTTTTTGTATTCATCATCGTGCTTTATTTTTAGAGCCATAAGTCCAACCTGCTCTACTCATTCTGTATTGATACATTACTTCCCCCCAAGTTGGTGCATTGAATGTGCTTTTATCTGAACTTATATATGTACCGAATATAACTATATCAATCATTTGTCCTTTACCTAATCTCTTTCCGTGACTTTCTTCTATATGTAACGCACCTGCTAACTTTTGGAATGTTGTAAAAGATATACCAACACCAAAATAAGTACCTTTTTCAGCATTAAATCCTGCCAAGAAATTCCCTGCTGAACGTGGAGTTGCATATTTACCATTTAACAGCGCTCCAACATTTGAATAATCCTTTTTTATATCAAATAAACCGCCTCCTCTTGACGCCATTGCAATTTCGATCAAATCCATATCTTCAGCTTTGAAGTGCATTCTTGAAATAATTGGATCAAAAGATTTTCCTAATTGAAGTTTATAATTTGTCATTGTTTTCCCTGTTTCAGGGCTTACAAATTCGTCCCAATGTTCAGTTTCCCCAACCTTTGTTCCCCCACATGAAGTACCATGTTTTTCTGCTCGTTTAGACAACATATATTCTGTTGGTCTTCCCCCGTCAGCATTTCTACCGTGTTGATATACTCCGTTATCTCCGTCGTTAAATACAGTAATAACATTACCTTCATCGTCTAAATGGGTTGAGGGTGACAATACATCAACCGCCATTCTTCCATCAAGGTCGATATAGTTTACAGGGTTATCGTGGCAGAATGCGTACGGCGAAATGTTGTAGTAGTATTCGCAGAGCGGGTCGGGGGATGTCCATCTGGCGAGTGCGGGGTCGTACCTTCGCGCACCGTAGTCGTAGAGGTCCAGGCCGTGCCGGCGGTCGAAGGGCTTGCCGCTGTACTTGCGGTCCTGGAGAGAGGGATTGACGGACATAGCGCTGTAGATACCGCCCCATGCGTAGTATGCGTTCTGCTGCTCGATGTTCCCCTCATCATCGGTCACGACGCATACGCTTCCCATATAGTCCCTCACAAAGTAATGGTAGTCCGTTCTGCCGCTGCTGTCAATGGTGCAATAACCGTCGTCGAAGCGCACCTCTGCGAGCCTCCCGTCGATATATACGAACGGCCCGAACGTCTCCTCGCTGTTTGTCGCGGTCGGAACAGCCGCTGCGCAGCCTCCCGTCGTCGTGCCGGCTCCCGTCTTTACCGTTTGCATTAATGCCCGTTGCTTCATGGTCGGAAGAATTTTACTTTGTCGGCGTTTGTATTTAGCGTTTAAGTAATGCCTTGCGGAACATGGACAATAGTATCCCTATCCCGAGGCAAGTGAAAAGCAAACACAGCAACCCTCCCCGCATCCACGATGTGAAGCAGATGTCCGGCAGGGAAAGAAAGACGGCAAGAACAACGAATAGGCATAACACATGCAGGAGGTAAACCACTTTCGCGGCTCTGCTTTGGAAAGAGCGCCTCACGCGCCAATAGCCGGCCAACAGACACGCCAATAGCAGTAGCGATATTGCTGAAGTTATCGCCACGGCCTCCCAAGGTCGGAATGTCGGTTCCTTAAGACGTGTCTCTGAGAAATCGAAAGAATTCCGAAGGTCCGAAACTTTCTTTCTTAGCCCCACAGTATCTGTCCCAGACCTACAGATGCGGTATATCCATTTCTTATAGTAGAGGTAGCCTATTGCATAATAAGCACTGTCATATTTTAGACCATATCTGTCACCAAACATTCTCTTCGTCCATTTGTTTGTTGCCTCACCTTTTTTTACCAGCGGACCTGCTGTATAATTTGCGTCTTCGAAGAGCTTGATTTCAGAGACGTAAACAGAGTCGTTTAACCTTATTATTTCTTTAAATCCTGCTTTTCTCAAATCATCGGTAAAATACCTTTGAAAATTCAGTCGCGTATCGCGCAGTGAGGGGTAATCACTCTTTTCGACAATATAAACTGATATAGGCCCTCCATCTATTCCATCTGTATATGCACGGTAGCTTATTTCGTGTCTCATTTGGTGGGTGATTCTTAATGTGTCGGGAAAGCTTCTGTCGAAAATAATAATGATTGGCTGTGAACAGCCGAATTTTTTCTTGTTATAAGCCTTAATGAATGCTTTCCCGTTATCTGCCCAGTTGCTGCGTTCCGTGTTGTATTTGTCTGTCCTATTATAAGCGGAAAAAGCAAGTAATGCCAGCATAAGAATTGCGGGCAATAACAGCCACAACCATAATGGAGTTTTTCCGGAACGCTCATTTGTTATTGGTTTTTTTGTCGACATAGCGGTATTATTTTAAAGGGTATACACTGTCTATCAATACAGATTCATCATGTACTATGCTTGGGTAAGTGATAAACGTCAGACTATCGCACAGATTATCTCTGGTAAAAAGAGCAGGGTCTTCTACGTGGTACCTTATTTTAAAGTCTTTTATTTTCAATTTTTTTTGTTCTCCCGCTGTACTTACTATGGACGGATTCTTTACTCCTTTAGCTACGAGAATCTCCAGCGTAGCCGACTTGTGAGGCGGGATAGAACAACTGTCTTCCAGCATAAGTAGGGAAATGTGCTCAAGTGGTTTCCCTTTATACCAAAATGACAAGGTAGGTAACGATTCGTTTTTTTCCTCTTCTTCTTTTACGGCTATACTTAGAGGGAAATAAATGGTTTTATCATTATCATTTCTTATTATGGCGTTCAGCTTCAGATCTCCTTGCCAGCTGGAACACCTAACTCCAACACCGTATGGCCTGATCGAAGAAATATAACATGATAATATATTCTTCTTTTGTTGACATGCAGAGAATGTCAGCAAAAGAAGGAAGAAACAAATACTCTTTATTCTCATTTTTGAAGTAAAATTGCGAACCACTGTTTGATAGTCTGCCTACATTGGCTTGTACCAAGTGTTTCTGATATTAATCCATTCTTTTTCTTTACATCACTCATCTGCTTTTATTATTATACTCCTCCGAAAGTACTTTCTTTTAGCTCCCATTCCTGTTTGTCGCAAGAGAACTCATAAACAAAAGTACCCCAATCAACTATTGCGACATTAATATGGTTTCTCTTGGGAATAGAAACATTCCTGCTTGACACCGTAATTCTTAGTTGATTTCGCTCTAATGTTGTTTCAGTAAAGCAGAATCTGTATATCCTGTTTCTTTTGAACGTCTTCTGCATCGCCGGGTTTTGCAGGCTCACGAATCTTACATTCTTCTTCGATATTTCCTCTGAAAAGGAAAAATTGAGAGGGTAATTGTCTACACAGATGTATATAGTTTTATTTTCGCGATTATTTGCAGCCTCACCGGATAAGCCCACTTGCCTGTCAATATAAGAGAGCAAACTCTCGTTTATCATATTGTTCAATTGATTATTACCCATATGGGCATTTGCAAACGAACAAAAATATATAAAACAGAATAATATTGTAGCTTTCATTTCTTTAACCTTTTGGGATTTATAAAAAATTTCATAGGAATAATTGCTTGAAGTCCTTCAAATGTATAAACATATACAGTGGCATTTCCGCGTCCAAAGACATAATGAGTGTTTGTTCCCGCATTCTTTATATCCTCTTGAGATGGAGGTTGATTATAAGAATATGTAGTCGTCCCTCCTATTGAATTGACAGGTGGAAAATCTACTATATTTCCACTTGGGTGACTATGAAACGTAGAAACGCCAAATGGTAATTTTATATTTGCAGTCTTTTTTGTTTTGGGATTGGCAATAGAACCATGTTTTGCCAATACAACACGACCATTCTGTATGAAACCTCCATATTCCATATTATTTGCATCAACCTTTCCTCCTTTACCATTATCTTTACTGATTTCCATTATCATTGCTCTTCGATTGTCGATTGAAGGTTCAATTGCAATGGAATTATTATACGCTATTCCATTTGTTTTAAACGCTTCTGCATTGCCAGTATAGGTTTTGATAAAATTCACAGTCTCCTTCACTTCTTTTGGCGTAAGAGCTTCTGTTCTGATGACTAAAATTTTTTGATCGATAACTCCGTCATTACCAATGACTCTTCCATTAACCCAAAAATCTGCCATCCCGTCCATGTCTATTCTATTTACAGGGTTATCGTGGCAGAATGCGTATGGTGAGATATTGTAGTAGTTTTCGCAGAGCGGGTCGGGGGATGTCCATCTGGCGAGTGCGGGGTCGTACCTTCGCGCGCCGTAGTCGTAGAGGTCCAGGCCGTGCCGGCGGTCGAAGGGCTTGTCGCTGTACTTGCGGTCCTGGAGAGAGGGGTTGACGGACATGGCGCTGTAGGTGCCGCCCCATGCGTAGTATGCGTTCTGCTGTTCGATATTCCCCTCATCATCGGTCACGACGCATACGCTTCCCATATAGTCCCTCACAAAGTAATGGTAGTCCGCCCTGCCGCTGCTGTCAATGGTGCAATATCCGTCGTCGAAGCGCACCTCTGCGAGCCTCCCGTCGATATATACGAACGGCCCGAACGTCTCCTCGCTGTTTGTCGCGGCCGGAACAGCCGCTGCGCCGCCACCCGTCGTCGTGCCGGCCTTGTGTCTGAAAGCATCGCCCCTCGAAGTCCATTCGGTCTTGAGCTTCTCCCCGTCGGCGCCGTATATGTAACTTATGCTGTTTCCGTTGTCGAATCTTATCGTTCTCGGCGTTCCGTTATCAGCATACTCGATTGACATCCCCTTGTTCGGGTCTCGTGTCATGGCCCCGTTGGAACCGTATTGCATATATTTTTCATCAGACGTACGATCAGCGTTCCCCATTATACCAAAAGCGGCTTTGTATGACGAAAAATCAGTCTTAGGAATACTCCCATCATTGCTCTTACCGTTATAATATCCCCAGTAATCTATGCTATTACTATACTTATTCGGCAGCGAATCTTTACCGTAATATTCGAAGCTAGCGATGGGCTTATTTACACTTTCTTCTCCGGCCAAACCACATTCTGTTACTGCATCCAGACAAAGCCTGCGACTGGCGGCATCACCATTGCCGCTAAAATACGAATATATGAAATAGATTTTTCTTATTGCATAGTAACGACCTTTCTCTTCTTTCTCGATGACAATATTGTCCAATTTTTTGGCTTTATTACTTTGGCTTTCAGGGTACAGATCTTCTCTGTCTGAGAGGTTAAAAGTAATTCTGCCTCCCCTAAAATAAATATAGCGGGGCTTTACCGTCTCTACTCTCGCAATATAAACGTCTCCAGAAATTGCTATTGGTTTCATTTCGTATAATGGTAAGGGATCCTCATCCTGCGGCTCAATACCATAAGCGAGAACGTTCCTGCTTATCTTGGAAAAGCCTTCGAAGGAATAAGATGTTGTGGTGCTGTATACACCACTCTGTTGATAGGTATATCGTATCTGTTCTATTAGGTGATACTATCGATTTAATGTAATATGTAGAAACATATTTAGGTTGCTTAATGTGTGAACTTGTCAGCCCTGTTGTCTCGGAGGCGTTGAAAACATATTCGTTACCTTCGGGCGTTACTACCAGACTGCGGAGCTTGGAGAGTGTGCCGGTGATGGGGATGAATTCAGTCGGTATTAATGTATCGTTTTTTAAGAAGAATTCGCCTGAATATTTGCCTATGCTGTAATAAAAGTTGTCTGGTCTGAACGAATATTGTCTATCATTGGCCTTACTCCATAGGCTGTATTTATCAAAATCTTGTCCATCATTCATATGTTTCTCCATCTCGTTTATTACAGACATTTCATCAGGAACGGCAGAACTCTCGTCTTCGTCTGGGAATCCGTTTACAGTCCTTACAATAGAACCTCCGAAATCCAAGTCCCATCCAAGTCCGACCCACGACGCTTCTTGAGACACTTTAATCCCGCCGCTATGGTTTTTTAGAGTAATCGGAACAGTCAAATCTCCTGACTTTATCTCGTATAAAACAATATTGAGTGGTAATGTTCCGTTAGAGAGGGCAACTGGATATGTACCGTACATGCCTAAAGATGCAGCCGTTGGAGCTACCGGCAATATATTATGCAGAAGCTTTTCTTCATATATGTCGCTTCCCGTTTGTCCAGTAGAGCTTCTTTGTTGCGAAATTTTACTTACTTGAATCGTTTTTTGTGGCTCTTCCTGTGCATGACTTTTAATGCATGCAATCTGGACTAGTAACATGATTACTAATAAGTAAAATTTATTTGAAACTATTTTCATATTAATAGGTATTAGATTTTTTGCAAATGTAGGAAATACAACAAATACTACAAACAAATATCGCAAAAAATCTACATCTGGAGATAAATTGTGTTTGTCAAGATCCCTGCCCCGCAAAGAGATTTCTTTCTGATTAATGCAATCGCTCTCACGGTTACGTCCACCATGCATTAATTATATGCACGTGGGGATGAGTAGCGTTTACCTCAAAAACAGGCAAAAATCCGCCCTTCTATGTGTATGAAAATCAGCGTCTTCGGAAGGCCAAAACTACATTTGAGACGTTTTAGATTATCTCAAATGTAGTTTTCCTCAAGTCCTATGTGAGTATCCGCGCATGCGGAAGAGTTTTTTGAAATTTTGAGAATGCTCTTTCCAAAAAACGGAAATAGCGCAGTTGTTTCGGATGGCGAATATATAGCTGGGAGGGCCGTTGCCTCTACGGTCGCCAGCCGCCGCATAAGAACGTGCGCGATGAGGCGCGATATGCATATGCGCGGGAAATAACTGGGAGGGCCCCTGCCCTCAGAGGCCGGCCGCCGCATAAGAAAGTGCGCGAAGGAGCGCGCGATACTATTTATCGCCGCCTACAGCAAGTTAGATTTTTCCGACTCGCTCTTGGCCGCTGAGGGCAGCGGCCCTCCCAGTTAGCGCCGCGCTTATTGATTCTCCTAGCTCGCAATCACGGCGTCTCCAGAGACTGTTTTTTACCCTTTGTAACTACATGATTTTCAGCGTTCCCAAAAGGCCAAAATTACATTTGAGACGTTTTGAAACATCTCAAATGTAGTTTCCCTCAGGTCCTATGTGAGAACCAGGAAATGCGGGACGGTTTTTTGAAGTGTGTGGAAAGACTTTCCAAATAAGAGGGAAAAGTGCCATTGTTTTGGACTGCGAAGTTATAGCTGGGAGGACCGCTGTCTCAGCGGTCGCCAGCCGCCGCATAAGAATAACGCGATGAGGCGAGCAATATACATTCGGAACAATTTAGCTGGGCGGGCCTCCGCGAAAAGAATAGAATGGCATGATATGCTATGTGTTATTCTGTTTATCATGCGGCCTTTGCAACACAAATTACTTCGCGCTTTGCCTTATTGGGCATGCGGCCTCTGAGGGCAGCGGCCCTCCCAGCTATTTCCCGCGCTTATTGATTCTCCGTGCCCCCGTTAGATGAGCCTATAAAGGCGATTTTTCGCCCTTTATAACTACGTGATTTTCAGTGTCCGCAGAAGGTCAAAACTACATTTGAGACGTTTTGAAACATCTCAAATGTAGTTTTCCTCGTGTCCTATGTGAGAATCCGCGCATGCGGGACGGTTTCTTGAAGTGAGGGGAATGCCTTTCCCAATAAGCGGAAAAAACGCCATTGTTTCGGAAGGCGAAGTTATATTGGTATGCCGGGGAAGGTGGACTTATATCTGTGTAAATCTTTCTCAGTCTTGGCCAAAGTTAGCTGGGAGTACGAGAATCGCGATTAGGCCTGGGGCAAAGTTGACTGGGAAAGCCCCAGCCGCCGCAAAAGTAAGCAAAAACCGCGCAAGGTTAATTCGCTAACCTTGCGCGGCCTGTTAATATGTCGTCTCCCGGGGTCAGAAGAGATAATTGCGCACGTCGTTGGTGATAGCCCACAACATCAGCAGCACAAGCAATGTCATGCCGATGATCTGCGCGCGGATCATGAACTTCTCCGACAGTTTGCGGCGCGACACCATCTCGCATATCAGGAAGAAGGCGTGGCCGCCGTCCAGAGCAGGGATGGGCAGGATGTTCATGAAGGCCAGGATGATGCTGATGAATGCGGTGAGCTCCCAGAAGCGCTGCCAGTTCCACTTCGCGGGGAACATGCTGCCGATGGCGCCGAAGCTGCCCATGCTCTTGGCTCCGTCCTTTGTAAAGACATACTTGAGGTCGTCCACATAGCCGCGCAGCACTTTTACGCCGTGATTGATGCCGGCGGGGAAGGATTCAAAGAACCCGAAGTTGACCTTGCGTGTGCCGTAGTTGCGCAGCACCTGTCCGTAGGTGACGCCCATCTTGTAGTCGGCGTCCATGGTGAGCGCTATGGTGTCATTGGTCGTCGCGCCCTTGTGGCGCACTACGAGCGAGAGGCGGCGAAGATTCATGCTGTCGGCGTGGTTGGCGGTGGTGAGCGCGTCGCTGGTGCGGCTCTGCTGGAGGTTGATCTCATTCCACGTCTCTACGCTGCGGCCGTTATAGGCGAGGATGCGGTCCCCCGCCCTCATGCCGGCCTTCATGGCGGGCGAAGAGGGGATGACGCTGTCCACCACCGACGGGATGCGGGTCTGGACGAACGGAGGCAACGACTTGATCATCGTGAGCATGTTCATGTCGCCCGAGAGAGGGATAGACACCCGCTTGCCATCGCGCAGGACATAGGCCATAGTCGAGTTGGACAGTGCCCTGTAGACGCGGCCTACACTCTCGTTGCTGTCGAAGCTCAGAAACTTCTCGGTGTTGGTGCCCAGCAGAATGTCGCCGTCGCGGAAGCCGAGCTTGTGCGCCTGCTCGTTGAACTGCATGCCGTAGGTCATGTTCTCGACCGGCGTGTAGGTCTCGCCCCAGGCGAAGAGAATCATGGCGTAGATGAAGAGGGCCACGATAAAGTTGACGAAGACGCCCGCGAGCATGATGATAAGGCGCTGCCAGGCGGGATGCGCGCGAAACTCCCACGGCTGCGGGGGACGCTTCATCTGGTCGGTATCCATCGACTCGTCGATCATGCCGGCTATCTTCACATAGCCGCCCAGCGGCAGCCAGCCGAGGGCGTAGATGGTCTCGCTGTGCTTGGGTTTGAACTTGAAGAGCGTGAACCAGGGATCGAAGAAGAGACAGAACTTCTCTACTCTCACCTTGAAGATCTTTGCGGCCAAAAAGTGTCCTCCCTCATGCAGTACGATGAGAATGGAGAAACAGAGTATCAGCTGCAAGGCACGTATCAGAAATGTTTCCATTTATAGTTTCTATTTTCCGTGATTAATACTAAGATATGTGTTATTGTCGATAATCTCAGCGGCCTTGGCGCGAGCCTCGGCATCAGCGGCGAGAATGTCGTCGAGCGTGGGGTGAGCGACGCTCGCAGAGCTCTGCATGACGGCGCTTATGACGCGCGGCATGTCCATGAAGCCTATTCTCTCCTCCCGGAAGGCCAGGTTGGCTGTCTCGGCGGCGGCGTTGAGGATGCACGGCATTGTGCCGCCCGTCTTCATGGCCTCAAACGCCAGACCGAGGCACGGGAACCGCTCCACGTCGGGAGCCATGAATGTGAGGCTCCCTATCTGCGAGAGGCTGAGGCGCGGCACATCGAGCTCCATGCGGGCGGGATAGGACAGGGCGTACTGGATCGGTATGCGCATATCCGGCATGCCGAGCTGAGCCTTGACGGCGCCGTCGGCAAACTGAACAGCGCTGTGCACGATGCTCTGCGGATGGACAACGACCTCTATCCTCTCCACGGGGACGCCGAAGAGCCAGTGAGCCTCGATGACCTCGAAGCCCTTGTTCATCATGCTGGCCGAGTCGATGGTTATCTTGTCGCCCATGCGCCAGGAGGGATGCCTGAGGGCCTGCGCCGGTGTGACGTGCTCGAGCTCCTCACGCCCGAGGCTGAGGAACGGTCCGCCGGAGGCTGTGAGCAGTATCTTCTCTATCTTGTTGCTCCCCTCGCCCGCGAGACACTGGAAGATAGCCGAGTGCTCGCTGTCGACGGGCAGCAGCGGTGTCTTGTACTGCGCTATCAGGGAGTTGATCACCTCGCCGGCAGCTACGAGCGTCTCCTTGTTGGCCAGCGCGATGACCTTGCCGGCCTCGATGGCTCTGACCGTAGGTTTCAGCCCAGCAAAGCCGACCAGCGCCACAAGCACTACGTCCACATTACTGCCCTCTACCACATCGCAGATGGCCTCTGAGCCGGCGTATATCTTGATGTTGAGATTTTCGAGCCGCGACTTGAGATAATCATACTTGCTCTCGTCTGCGATCACGATGCTGTCGGGGCGGAACTTCTCGGCCTGCGACGCAAGCAGTTCGGCATTGCTGCCGGCCGTGAGCACCTCGGCCGTGAACTCGTCCGGGTGGGCCGCTATCACATCAAGCGTCTGGCGGCCGATAGAGCCCGTTGAGCCGAGCACGGCTATATGTTTCTTATCGTCTTTCATATTTCTGTTTTCGTGTCGTCGTTAATCTGTATCAGCCCCTGCGGCAGACGCACATGCAGCTCCCTGCGGGCCACATCGAGATGGTCCACGAGGTTTTCCGCCAGAGGTACGAGCAGTTCCCTGCTCCCCCTGACCGTCAGGAGACAGTTTGCCGTTCTGTCGTCCACGCTCACGATGCGTCCTAAGCGGCCCGCCTCGGCATCTATCACACTGAAGCCCGTCAGCAGAGAGGGATCATCGCGGAGCATGTCGTCGTCGGGCTCGTCTATGTCCTCCGAGCTGGCATATACGTCCGTATCGGCGATCATGGCGTAGTCGACATCCTTCTCGCGAAAGGCCACAAAAATGCAGTCGTCGCGTACAGTCATCTCCTCAATGCCGAAGGGCACTTTCAGACCGTCGATGTCGAGAAAAAGAAAACTACCGTGAAACATATCGCCGCGTATGCCGCGCAGCCTGACTTGCACATCGCCGTGCGAGGGGCGCCTGCCGGTCAAACGGCCTATGTGAAGCAAATTGTCCAAAGGCATAATCAGTCTACTCTTGTGATTTTAGCGCCGAGATTATTGAGGCGCTCGCTGATGAGGGCGTATCCGCGGTCTATCTGCTCCACATTGTCGATGCGGCTGACGCCGTCGGCGCTCATCGCGGCTATCAGCAGGGCGATGCCGGCACGGATGTCGGGCGACACCATGCGGCGCGCCTTGAGGGGAAACTTATGATTGTGCCCCACCACCACTGCACGGTGAGGGTCGCAGAGGATGATCTGCGCGCCCATGGAGATCAGATTGTCCACAAAGAAGAGACGGCTCTCAAACATCTTCTGATGGAAAAGCACCGTGCCGAGCGCCTGCGTGGCCGTCACTATCAGGACACTTATCAGGTCGGGCGTGAGGCCCGGCCACGGGGCGTCGCTGATGGTCATGATCGAACCGTCCAGGAATGTCTCTATCTTATAATGCGTATACTCGGGAATAATAATATCGTCGTCCCTGACGCGGATATGGATGCCCATACGGCGGAATGTCTCGGGGATGATGCCCAGGTCGGCTATTGAGCAGTTTCTTATGGTGAGCCCGCCGCCGAGCATCGCCGACATACCTATGAAGCTGCCTATCTCGATCATGTCGGGCAGGATGCGGTGAGTGGTGCCGTGCAGCTCATTGACTCCGGTAATAGTAATCAGATTGGAGGCGATGCCCGAGATCTTCGCGCCCATCGAGCAGAGCATCCTGCAGAGCTGCTGGATGTAGGGCTCACAGGCTGCGTTGTAAATGGTCGTGGTGCCCTCGGCCATCACAGCGGCCATGATGATGTTGGCCGTGCCTGTGACTGACGCCTCATCGAGCAGCATGTATGTGCCGCGCAGTCTGGATGCCGAGAGGAGGCACATCCCGGTATCGTCGTCCATCTCAAGCGTCGCGCCGAGGGCCTTGAGCCCGCGCAGGTGTGTGTCGAGACGGCGGCGGCCGATGTTGTCCCCGCCCGGGCGGGCCATCGTAGCCGTATGAAAGCGCGCCAGAAGCGGCCCCACGAGCATCACACTGCCCCGGAGCTTCGCGCAGTCGGTCACAAAATCTTCGCTTCCCACATACCCCAGGTCTATGTCTGTAGCCGTGAAGGTGTAATCGCCCTCGCCATGCCTCACCACCTCTACACCGGTCTTGCGGAGCAGGTCGATGAGGTTTACGACATCGAGGATCTCAGGGATGTTGGTGATATGCACGCTCCCGGATGTGAGCATCGTGGCGCAGATCACCTCGAGCGCCTCGTTTTTGGCGCCCTGCGGACAAATCTCTCCGCTCAGCCTGTGTCCACCCTCTACGAGAAACGAAGACATTATATATATGTATACTCGGGGATATATTATATGCGCGGACGCTTCCTTGTGAAGCGCTCCACATCTTTCTGCACTTTGCCTCCGCCGCCAATGGCCGACTTGTTCCAATTCTCCAGACTTCTGCGCATCTGTCCCTCGGTGATGCGGGTCAGCTCGTCGCGCTCTGCGCCTTCGGGCATCTCGGCTATCTTGTCGAGGAGCGTCTCGAGGAGGTGGCCATAGTGGCGGTAGCGTATCTTGGTCATCGGATATTTCATCGGCTCCGGCTTCACGGAGCCTGTCTTGACGGTTATCTCATAGGGATAGTCGATATCGAGCTTGTAGCCTGAGATCATAGCCAGATGGTCCCATAGCTTATGATGGAACCCCTGAATGCCCTTAAACTGCGGATTGAAATTGGCCATCACACGCACGATAGTCTCGGCTGCGCGCTGGCGCGTGGCCCGGTCGGGAATCGTGATGGCATACTCCACCATTTCCTGCACTTCGCGGCCGTACTCCGGCATCAATATCTTCTCTCTGTTGGTGTTATAGTCCATATCAAATAAGTTTTCGGGGCTTAGTAGCCACAAATTCCTTGAGATAGAAAGGCTCAAAGTAGGCTACATCGGCAAAGTCTTCGTTTTTTACAGCCATAAAGGCGAGGGGCAGCATATTCTTGGCCAGCGGCACGATGCCGTCCACAAAATGGATGTTGGGCCGCCTGATGACATCCTTGCATTTTGCAGCGCCGTTGCCAAAGAAATAGAGAGGCCGCGACACATCGGTATCGGAGAAAGCTTCGGGACCTATGACCATAGCGCTGACCGGTTTGATCTCCTTCAGGCTGCGGTCGTAGAGAGCCGTATATACCTCCATGCGGCGTGCGTCTATCATGGGGCAGAACAGGGCGTCGTCCTCGATATCCTCGCGATAGAGCAGCAAGGGCACGGCCAGCACCTTAAGCGTCGGGACAGCAATGAGCTTCACCCCACGGCCGTAGCAGACACCCTTGGCCATAGAGCACCCTATGCGGAGACCAGTATAAGAGCCCGGCCCTTCGCTGAGAGCCACATAGTCGAGCGGAATGGCGTGATTGTCGCTGAAGGATAGGGCGTCGCGCACCATAGGCGCAAGCACGCGTGCCTGATTGGGCCCCTCATAGTCCTCCTTGTGATATATTACTTCCCCGTCACTGCTCACAGCCACGGAGCATACATCTGTAGATGTCTCAATATAGAGAATGCAAGACATTATTTTATCTTTGGAATTATCCGATTTGCAAAGATACTCAAAAATTGAGAAGAGGAAAAGCCTTAGATAACAAATCATAGCCCTGCGGGCAATTAGCAGGCGCCTGAATAATCACCAGCATGCCTATAACAGAAAAACCGTTCCGCATGCGAGGGTTCTCACAAAGTACCTGAGGGAAACTACATTTGAGATAATTCAAAACATCTCAAATGTAGTTTTACCCTTCCGGGAGACTTGATTTTCAATCATTTACAAAGGGCTCGAATCGACTCTCAGGAGTAAGAGAACAGCCCCATGGGAATGCACTGTAAGCACATATAATATGAATGGCCCTTTTTTGCGGGTAACAATTTGCGGACGTCGGAAAAGCACATGCCGCTTCTAATAATTCACCTCCCTGCATTCCCGACCTTTCAGGTAAAACTGATTCTCTGAATATCGGGGAATACTAGAATTTGGGGGTCATGCGGCTCAAAATTCATATTGCGAAGAGCTAAGACAGAGAATTACACTAACTTTGCCACGAAAAAGGGAACATATATGATGAAATACGTAAATGACACAGTCCGCCGTCAGGACAGACTGATGGACGAAGAGAGAGCTATCGAACTGCTGCGCGAGAGCGAGTATGGCGTCCTCTCCATGGTTGACACAGACGGAAGCGCATACGGCGTGCCGCTCAACTATGTCTGGGACGGAGGGCAGAGCATCTACATCCATTGCGCCCCCGAGGGCCATAAGCTCCGCGCTCTCGAGGCCCATCCGCTCGTCAGCTTCTGCATTATCGGGCGCGTGCACCTGCTGCCCTCACATTTTACCACCGAATACGAGAGCGTCGTGCTGCGCGGCAAGGCTTTTATACATCTGAACGAAGAAGAGAGGCTCCGGGCTCTGCACATGCTCGTGGACAAGCTCTCGCCCGAGCATCAGGAGATAGGCTACAAGTATTGCCTGAAATCATTTCACCGCGTCAATATTATCCGGATAGATTTCAGCGAGTACAGCGGCAAATGTAAGCGTGTGCCCACGGCAGACTGACCTTCGCGGACTTATAGCGCGCTGTCCGAATCAGCGTCTTAAATAATTGACAAGCTGCGAGGTAAATCTTACAACCTAAAGTTTACCTAAATCGCCGAGATAGCTGTCCTTGAAGCCAAGGAAGTAGAGCACTCCGTCGAGGCCGAGATTGCTGATAGCCTGTCTGGCACCGGCCTTCACCTTTGGCTTGGCGTGGAAGGCTATGCCGAGACCTGCCTCAGAGATCATGGGCAGGTCATTGGCCCCGTCGCCGACAGCTATCGTCTGGGCGAGATTGATCTTCTCTACCTGGGCTATGAGGCGAAGGAGCTCGGCCTTGCGGCGGCCGTCCACTATCTCGCCCACATAGCGGCCGGTCAGTTTTCCGTCGGGTCCTATCTCCAGTTCGTTGGCGTAGACATAATCGATATTGTATTTCCTCCGCAAGTACTCGCCGAAGTAAGTAAATCCACCGCTCAGGATGGCTATCTTGTAGCCGCATTTCTTGAGGACGGACATCAGGCGATCCGCGCCTTCGGTAATGGGAAGATGTTCGGCAATATCCTGAAGCACTGAAGAGTCAAGGCCTTTTAGTAAAGTTACCCTTTGTGTGAAGCTCTCGCGGAAATCTATCTCGCCACGCATAGCCTTTTCCGTGATCCTGGCCACCTGCTCGCCCACTCCGGCGCGCTTGGCCAGTTCGTCAATACACTCGGTCTGTATGAGCGTCGAGTCCATATCGAAGCAGATGAGGCGCCGCATACGGCGGTACATGTCATCTATCTGGAAGGAGAAGTCTATCCCCTCTTCTGCGGACAGTTCCATCATCTCCCTCTGCATGCCGGGATAGTCCTTGGGCGTGCCGCGGAGAGAGAACTCGATGCAGGCTCTCACATTGCGCTCCGGGTGACGGATGCTCATGCGGCCGGTGAGGCGCAGGATGGAGTCAATGTTCAGCCCCTGCGCGGCTATTACCTTGGCAGCCGCGGCTATCTGGCGCGCAGTGAGTGAGCGGCCTATTATGGTCAATATGTAGCGGTTCTTACCCTGGCGGTTGACCCATGCCTCATATTCCTCGTCGGTTACGGGCTCGAAACCGATCTGCACGCCGAGAGCAGTGGCCTTGAAGAGCAGCTCCTTCATCACCTGACCGGCCGCAATATCGTCGATACGGATGAGGATGCCCAGCGAGAGTGTGGAGTGGATATCTGCCTGACCGATGTCGAGTATCTGCGCTCCGTAGCGCGCCAGAATCTCCGTTACCGAGGCGGTGAGCCCGGGGCGGTCCTTTCCCATCACCCTTATTAATATCTGTTCGCGCGATGCCTGCTTATTCTCCATTGTGCTTCTTTTTGTGGCGAAGTTAGCGCTTTTATTCTAATCGGAGAAATTCTCCCCCGCCCGGAGCCCTTCGGCGGCCGCTGTTATGGGTAAAAACATCTTTTATATATATGCAAAGGCAGTAAGCGGGAAAAAAATTGTAATTTTGGCGGCAAAAGACAGATCATACCATTATGATTAAGACCGGTGAAAAGACGTATGCACAGCTGAAGCGTGTCTTGACGAAAACCATCGAAAAGTTTCCTCCAAGTGAGGAGGATTTGCCCGTGACCGACATTATCATTCAGGTAAATCAGAGCAGCGGGGACATCACGACATTCGATGACGACGGCAACGAGATAACGCGGGCCAACATCGAGGAATGGATAGGCAACACAAGCCCCACATTCTATCAAGACATCGTGCCCGTCATCAGGCACACGCTCAAGGAGATGCACCGCCGTCTGCTCTCCTGCGGCATAGCCAAGCCTTTTGACATACTGCTAACGGATGACGAAGGCGAGACGGTGGCGGACCTTTACAGCATAGACGAGGGGACGGTGGTACTGACCGACGAAGACATCAGGCAGATAGACGAGGATCTGGATGCCTTTCTCGACCACCTGATGAAGGAATAATCACAACAAAATACACCCGCACATCAACACAGAGTGGAACTCATTATAGATATAGGCAACTCATCGGCGAAAATAGCTGTATTCGATGGAGAGAATATCTTGTATCGCAGCACTTGCCGCAACGACTTTCTCTCGCCGATAGACGAGATACTCAAGACATATAATATAAAGAGGAGCATAGTGTCGACAGTGGCCGGACTAAAGGGCAAGGTAGGTCCGCAGCTCCGTTCGTACGGCCTGCCGGACATTCTGCTCAACGACGCCACCACGCCGGAATACAACAAATACTACGGCCTGCCCTCCACCATGGGAAGCGACCGGCTCGGAGCCATCGTGGCGGCCAGGAAGAAATACGAAGGGCGCAACATTCTGATCGTGGACAACGGCAGTTGCATCACGTACGAATTCATAGACAGTAGCGGGCACTATCTGGGCGGCAACATTTCCCCGGGCATCTTCATGCGCCTGCAAGCCATGCATACCTGGACGGCCCTCTTGCCTCTGGTGGACACCGACGGGCCGCTGCCCGACATAGGATACGACACCTACACGGCCATGCGCTCCGGCGCCGTCAACGGAGTAAACCACGAAGTGGAAGGGTACATCCGCCACGCCCTCAAGCGCTTCCCCGACCTCGTGACCATCATCACCGGCGGAGCCCACACCGTGATATCCGGCGGAGCCTCGGAGGTAGTGTACGACAAAGACCTCGTCTACGAGGGACTAAGGGAGATACTATTGTCCGCCCCGCGTTATTACGCCAAATAATTTCTCACCGTCTCACCATGCAAGAATAACAAACACCCACATAGCGATGAAAATTCACTCAATCATAAGCAGCGTCGTGATGCTTGCCTTTATGTCGGCCACAGTCTGCTCCTATGCGCAAAACGGCACCAACTCGCCCTACTCCCGCTATGGGTTCGGCGTCATGAACGACCGTTCGCAAGGCTTCAACAAAGGTATGGCCGGCGTAGCGCAGGGCTTTCGCGACCCGACGATAGTCAATTTTCAAAATCCGGCGTCCTATTCTGATGTCGACTCTCTCACGATGCTCTTTGATATAGGCGTGTCGCTCGAGAACAGCAACTTCAAGCAGGGCAGCCTCAAGACCAATGCGCGCAATACGTCGATCGACTATGTCGGAGCGCAGTTTCGCGCCTGGCGTAACGTCGGCATGTCGCTCGGCCTCATGCCGCTGACCTCCATAGGCTACAGCTTCAGCGCCAGGAACACCCTGCCCGACATTGACGGCAGCGGTGAGAAGACCGTCACCACTTCCTACGACGGCGACGGCGGCCTGCACGAGGTGCTCCTCGGCGCGGGATGGAAGATGATGCGCAACCTCTCTCTTGGTGTAAATGCCGGGCTGGTGTGGGGCGACTACAATCACACCATACAGGCGGCTTTCAGCGATAATAATGTCCGGCAGACACGCCGTGTCTATGAAGCCAACATTACCACTTACAATGTCGATCTCGGACTTCAGTACTTCCGCAAGGTCACGCCCAAGGACCTGCTTAGCTTCGGTGCGACATACACGCTTGGGCACAAGATCAATTCCGCAGCCAAGCTCATGAATCAGGAGACCAACTACAGCGGCTCGCAGACCTCCGGCGACACAGTCAAGCTGAAGAACGCCTTCGAGATGCCCCACTCCATCGCAGCCGGTGTGATGTGGAATCATAACACCCGCTGGAAAGTGGGCCTCGACTACGAGATAGAGCTCTGGAAGAACGCCAAGTTCCCCCAGCTCCTCACAGAGAATGACAAAGAGGTGTACAAGAGCAGCACCGGAGCCTTTGACAACAGGCAGAGGGTGACTCTCGGAGGTGAATATCTCCACAACAGCCTCGGCATCAAGTATCGCGATCACATCCGCTACCGCGCCGGTGTGTCCTACGGCACCTCCTACGTCAAGGAAGGCGGACAGAACAGCGCCCGCGACCTTCTCGTATCGCTCGGTGTAGGACTGCCCATCGCCAACAAGATAAACAACCGCTCCACCCTCAACATCTCGGCCCAGTGGGAGAACATAAGCCCCAAGGGAAGCGGAATCACGGAGAACTATCTGAGGATCGCTATAGGCATCACCTTCAATGAAAAATGGTTCCAGAAGTGGAAAGTAGAATAACTTCCGCCTGGCTCATCACTATCCTCATGGCGCTCCTTGTGGCCTGCGGCGACGAGGAGCGACCGACGGCTCCGGCCATACGCAACCGCGACAGCCTGCCCATCATGTCCACCACGGGAGTGAGCAAACTCATCTCCGACTCGGGCATCATCAAGTACAAGATCGTGGCCGAGACTTGGGATGTGTACGACAAGACAAAGCCGCAGCGCCAGGTGTTCATCAACGGCATCTTCATGGAGAAGTTTGACCCGCACTACAAGGTGGAGATGTATCTGAGCGCCGACACGGCCTACTGGTTTGACCAGAATCTGTGGGAGCTGCGCGGCAACATCGAGATACGCAAGGCAGACGGACTCATATTCAAGACGAGCGAACTATTCTGGGACATGGGGCGCCATCAGGTCTATTCCCACAAATACGTAGACCTCAAGACGGCCACACAGGAGCTACGCGGCGTCGGTTTCCGCTCCGACGAGGAGCTCTCCAACTATGAGGTGCTCAATTCGGCCGGCTCGTTCCCGATGCCCGATGCGACAAAGCAAAACGGCGATACCTCCACGGCAGAGCCGCAGCGCCCCGACGCAGGAGGCGTGACCCCTCCGGCCCCGACACCACAGCGACCGGCAATGTCCCCCGCAAACAGAGGCACCGTCCCAGCGGTAAAGAGCACCATACCGGCAGTCAAAGGCCCGACGCCGGCCACTAAGAGCTCAGCTCCCGCGGTCAGTCAGCAGGCTAAGGCGAATGCCGGCAAGACGCCATCGGGCGTGGCGGCCGGTCAGAAGCCTCAGTTCAAGACAAAAATAAAGGCAGAGCACAGCTCATCCCACGCGAGACAGAAATAGCATTTAACGCGGCGAAACAGCACAGAGATAATTTTATTTCTATTTTGTTCGTTGTTATTTACAATTTTCCTATCTTTGCATGTCTTTATTATCAAAAATCGCCGGACCGTCAGGACGGAGAGGCAAAGCATACGGCCAGCCCTGTCACCGGTAAAGAGCAACAAAGAATAAAAATATCTATATAATGGCAGCTATACAAACTATTAGGAAATGGGGCGTAGCCCTGTTGGTAGTGATAGGCCTCGGTCTGTTCGCATTCATTGCGGAGGACTTCTTCCGCGTGTTCGACACGCTGTTTGGCGCCGACAAGCGTCACGTAGGCCAGGTATACAGCGAGAAGCTGGCTATCAACGATTATCAGTCAATGATTGACGAGTACACGGAAGCGATCAAATTCACCCGCGGTACAAGTTCTCTCTCCGACCAGGAGCAGGATCAGCTCAAGGATCAGGTGTGGCAGACATTCGTCAACAACAAGCTCATAGAGCACGAGTGCGACAAACTGGGGCTCACAGTGACCGATGCAGAGCTCAACAATGTCATTCAGGCGGGCACCAATCCCCTGCTCATGCAGACACCGTTTGTCAACAAGCAGACCGGTCGCTTCGACGCCACGATGCTCAAGCAGTTCCTCGAGCAGTACAATCAGATGCAGGCTAAGCCCGACCAGGTGCCGCAGCAGTATATGGAGTACTACCAGAACCTGTACAAGTTCTGGGGCTTTGTAGAGAAGACCCTGCGCTCCACCCTGCTCAACGACAAGTATCAGGCTCTCGTAGGCCGCGGCATACTGTCCAACCCCGTCTCCGCACGCCTCGCCTACAAGGGCATAGCCTCACAGAGCAACGCCGTGATAGCCTCCGTGCCCTACACATCCATTCCCGACAATCAGGTCAAAGTGAGCGACGAGGACATCAGCAAGCTCTACGCTCGCTACAAGGAGATGTTCCGGCAGTTTAACGAGAGCCGCGATATCAAGTACATCAGCTTTCAGGTGAAGGCTTCGCCTGCCGACAAGGCAGCCCTCCAGAAGGAGATGAACGAATACGCCACCGAGATGGGCAAGGGAAATGACAATCTGGTGTCTACCGTGACGCAGAGCTCATCGCTTATTCCCTACAGCGGACTGGCCGTATCCAAGACCGCATTCCCCAACGACATTCAGAGCAAGCTCGACTCCGTGAGCACCGGAGTGGTAACGGGTCCTTATTATAATGCGTCGGACAACACGCTCAACATCATCAAGCTCGTATCCACCACCGAGGCTCCCGACTCAGTAGAATACCGCGCCATCAACTGCGCCAACGCTGCGGGCATCGATGCAGCCAAGGCAACGGCCGACAGTATCGTCAAGGCTGTAAACGGCGGCGCAAAGCTCGAAAACATAGCCAAGAAGCTCGGCCAGAACACCCAGACCACCTGGCTTACCGCCAATCAGTATGAGGGCGGACAGGTAGACGCAGACAATGCCACCTTTATCAAGGCCCTCGTCTCCGCCGCTTCCGGCAGCGTACAGAAGATCGAACTGGCACAGAACGTTGTGGTGGTAGAGGTAGTAAGCCGCGGCGCGCTCAAGAAGAAATACGATGCAGCCGTTATCAAGCGCACGGTAGACTTCAGCAAGGATACTTACACGAGAGAGTACAACAAGTTCAGCCACTTCATCGCTACCAACAAGACCTTCGCCCGCATGGAGGCCAATGCAGCCAAGAGCGGCTACGTAGTACAGGAGCGCAAGGACCAGTTCAGCAACGAGCACAACATCGCCGGCATACCGAGCACGAAGGACGCTCTGCGCTGGCTCTTCGGCGACGCCAAGGTAGGCGATCTCTCCAAGCTCTACGAGTGTGGCAACAACGATGACCTGCTCATCATGTATGTCACCGGCAAGCACAAGATAGGCTACCGTCCCGAGAGTGATCCCGAGGTCAAGAAGGTGCTCACCCAGATAGCCCTGCGTGACAAGAAGGCCGAGAAGCTCATGGCACAGCTCAAGGGCAAGACCGTGGAGCAGGCTCTCGCTATGCCCGCCGCAACACAGGATACGCTCAACGGCGTCATCGCTTCCAACCCCGGCTACATAGCTTCTACCGGAGCTGCCGAACCGGCACTCGTAGGCGGTATCTGCTACGGCGCTCAGGGTAAGAATTACGGCCCTGTCAAAGGCAACAACGGCGTGTACGTATTCCGTATCACCGGCCGCAAGGCTACCAATGAGAAATTCAATCTCCACCAGTATGAGCAGAGCGTAGCCGAGAGCTACTATCGCAACGTCGGCCAGTACGCCAACGACCTTTATGTAAAGGGCAAGGTGAAAGACCGTCGTTACCTCTACTTCTAAGCGAGATTCTTCTATCCTTTAAATCGAGTAGGAGGTAAACACTAATCATAGGTGCTTATCTCCTATTTTCGTGTTTACCGACCTCTCACACCACTGTACGTGCGGTTCCGCATACAGCGGTTCCCTTCTTGGATCCCCATTTGACA
>Ga0256404_1005578_pt1 | contig 22072 bp, 20 predicted proteins | sample RumenRJG_01DNA_FD_185990 | JGI IMG/M metagenome (GOLD analysis project Ga0256404, IMG submission 185990) | Bovine rumen microbial communities from Lethbridge, Alberta, Canada - RJG_01 | ecosystem: Host-associated > Mammals > Digestive system > Stomach > Rumen | place: Canada: Alberta | collected...
CGGCATGGCATTATAAAGATGCGTGAGCTGCCGCGCTCCGGCCCGGAAAGCCTCCACTGCAGTATCATAATCCGCGGCAGTGTGGGCGACGCTGATCCGGACTTCCTCTGAAAGCTCCAGGATCATCTCCAGGTTGCCGGGCTCCTCCGGAGCCGTGTCCAGGACGCGGATCATACCGCCGCACCGTTCCTGGATCTCACGGAAAAATGCCGTATCTCCCCGGCGGATATACTTCGGATCCTGGGCGCCTGCCTTCAGGGGACTTAAGAAGGGCCCCTCCAGGCGGACTCCCAGAAGGGACGCGGCAGGCAGCTCCTCCGGAGCGCCGGTTTCGGTTCCGGTTTCGGTTCCGGTTCCGGAAGCCGCAGTTTCCACTGTCCTTCCATACTCCGCCGCGGCATCCAGGATCTCCTTCAGCTTTTCCTCCCCACAGGTCATCGCCGCAGGACAGAAAGCCGTTATTCCGTTCTGCGCTTCAAATTCCGCGATGCGGCGGATGGAAGCCGGATCAGCGTCAAACAGGTCAAAGCCCGCCGCGCCGTGGAGGTGAATATCCACCAGCCCGGGCAGGGCGTACAGCCCTTCCGCGTCGATCCCCTCTTCCGCTGCCGCGTCACGGTTTTCTTCCTCCGGCGCTTCCGGACTCCCGGTGATCCGGTCTGCTTCGCTCCCGTCGATACGATCCCCCGCTATGCGCAGATCCCTTTTTTCAAAACGATGGTTCTCCGTATATACAAGCGCGTTTCTGATCAGCATACGCTGCCTCCCGTTCTTCCCGCTGTTCTGTGAGCAAGCTCCCCGGGCAGGTCCCGCCCATTTTTCCGGGGTGCAGAATAATTACAGTTTACCACACTCCATCGTGACTCTCTCTGATTTTTATTCTATACTGAAAATGTCTGTTTTTTTCATTAATACGGAGGCGCCAGATCCATGAATTACTACGATGAATACCGCGGAAAGCTCCGCACACCGGAAGAAGCTGTCAAGGTCGTAAAAAGCGGGGACTGGGTGGACCTCTCCCCCAATATCACCTTTCCTGTCCTGCTGGAGGCGGCACTGGCAAAGCGGCATGACGAGCTTTTCGATGTGAAGATCCGAAGCAATCTCATATTCCACCGGTTAAAAACGGTGGAGAGCGATCCGGAGCGGAAACACTTTATCTACAACAGCTGGCACTGCTCCAACTACGAGCGCCAGCTCTGCGACCGGGGACTCTGCAACTTCATTCCCATGATCTTCCGGAACCTGGGGCCTTATTACCGTCATTTCCTGACAGTCAACGTCGCCATGGCCAGCGTCACTCCCATGGACTGCCACGGATACTTCAACCTGTCCGTGGGGACCGGCGTCACCCGGACCATCCTGGAAAAGGCGGACATCGTGATTCTGGAAGTCAACGAGCGTCTTCCACATATGCTGGGCGGATTTGACGAAATGATCCACATTTCTGAAGTGGATTATGTGGTCGAAGGGGAACATGAGGCGCTGATGCAGTTTCCCATGGAAGAGCCCACAGAGAGCGATCTCCGCATCGCGGACTACATTCTTCCCATGATCCCTTCCGGCGCCACACTGCAGCTGGGCATCGGCGGAATGCCGAACGTGATCGGCTCCCTCCTCGCGAAATCCGACCTCAAGGATCTCGGAATGCACACGGAGCTGTGCAGCGACGCTTATTATGAGCTTCACAAGGCCGGGAAACTGACCAACGCGAAGAAAAACTACTACCGCTGGAAGGGGCTGACCGGTCTCGCCTTCGGCTCCGGCGACTTCTACAAGTGGATCGACAACAATCCCACAGTCATCGCCGCGCCGCTGGAATACGTCAACTCCCCTGAGGTCATCGGCCGCATCGACAACATGATCTCCATCAACAACTGCATCGCAGTGGATCTCTACGGCCAGATCTCCGCGGAGAGCGCAGGGCTCCGGCAGATCAGCGGCACCGGCGGCCAGCTCGACTACCTGACAGGCGCCGCCATGTCCAGGGGCGGAAAAGCCTTTATCTGCATGAGCTCCACCTATCAGGACAAGCAGGGAAAGACGCACTCCAGGATCGTGCCTTTTTTCCAGGGAGACATCGTCACAGACCCCCGGAGCCAGGCATACTACCTGGTCACGGAATACGGCATCGTGAACCTGGTGGGCCGGACCTCCTGGGAGCGGGCGGAGATGCTGATCTCCATCGCCCACCCGGATTTCCGGGACGAGCTGATAAAAGCCGCGGAGCAGCAGAAGATCTGGATCTCCTCAAACAAGAGGTAACGGTAACTGACACCGGAAAAAACAAACTGTCGGAAAGAACCGGAAAAACTTTTTTATGGAACCTGATGGTCTTCTATGGGATCTGATCGTCAGAACTTCAGCGGGAGCTCGGGGAGCTTCAGCTGCACATCGGGCCTGAACAGCTCCGGAAGGTATCTGACGCCAAGGGCCGCCAGCTCCTTCAGGGTGCCAAGGAGAAAGCTTCTGATCTCCGGATCCAGGTCCTGCAGCGCCTTCACCACCGAGGGGATGTTGCTCTTCCAGTCGGTGCGGAGTTCTGTCAGGGATTTTGTGCCGTTGGTCTCCAGCAGAGAAAACAGGACGCCGAAAAACTTCTGCCGGTCCTTCTCTGACAGTTCCGCCAGCCACTGGTCCAGCGTGTGGTCCATAAATTCCGCTTTTTTGGTGAGACGCTCCTGGTCGCAGAAATCGCCGTCCTCTATCAGCCAGGTAAAGGGGTTGTGCTGCCAGATCGTGTTGACGAGCACATTGCTCTTCACGACGCGCAGGGCTTCCCGGTGGTCCAGCAGCAGTCCCACGATGGATGACTGGGGCAGCGTCTTCTCCAGCTTCGGGAGGAGCGAAAGATATTGCGCAGACTTCCACACCTTCTCTGGGAAACCCGGCCCGTCATGGGAGAAGACCCGCACGATCCTGTCCCGCAGCTCCTCTTCCGCGTTGGCCGCAGCGTAGACCGCCAGGTTCCCCCCTTTGGAGTGACCGCCGACGTACAGTCTGCCTTCCACACGGGACGCCGCTTCCTCCAGGTATTTCAGCGCTTCCTCCTGGGCCGGAATAGGGTAGCGGAAGCTCATGTTGAAATCTTCCTTCCAGCCCACCAGCGACATGTCCGTGCCGCGGTACGCAATGTAGGCACCGCCTCCGGGCAGAAGAAAAGTCATGGCAGCGAACTGCTTCTCCGCCGCCGGATCCGTGATCTCCGTGAAGCCGGTGATGCGCATGTCCCTGTAGCGCGGGTTCGCGGCCATCGCCGACAGAAGGAGGAGACTGTTCTCCGGATCCCAGGTCTCCCGGAACAGGACCGGGAAATGCTCCGCGTGGTACAGATCCGATAATTTAATACTTCCGTCCCATCCCCGGGCCTCCTCGTATTCTTCCGGAAGATACATGTAGGAGAGCCAGGACAGGATCAGGCTGTCGACCGAATAGAGCGGGCGCGTCCCGAACCTGTCCAGGACGCGCTGCGCAAAAGATACGATATTATTCATACAGTTAATGTGTGGTCAGAATCTGATTCCCGAAGCTGTTATTCGAAACTGATGCTGTCCAGGATCTTGTCGCCAAGGGTTCCCTCATCGATATCCACGCGGACGATGCCGATGGAGATGGCCAGTTCATCGTTCGCCTGTCCGATGTACTCGGTCCATTCGTAGCCGATGTTCTTGTAGGTGCGGCCCTGCATCTCCACGCCGCCGATGACTCTGGGCTCGATCTCCTTGTAGTTCTCAAACTTGTCCTTGTAGAAATCGAACTTCGCGATATCCTTATCCACCTTGAGCTGGATAAAGCCCACGCCGAAGGTCTTGGAAAGATCCTCGGTGTTGTAGATCTTGCCGGTGCCGTTCTTCACTTCCTGGCTCCATTCCTTCTCCGGGATCTGCACCTTTACATTCAGCGGGATGCCGCCGGAACCGAAGGTCTTAAGCTCCATGGTGACGTCGTTCATCTTCATGTTCGCCGCCGCTGCCTTGCTCTTTTCCTTCTCTTCCTCCTGGAGGACCGCAAGATACTCATTCTTGGCCTGGGTCGCGGTAAATCCGCTGGAGTTGAAGCCGCTGACCTTGTAGACGCCGTCCTTCTCCTTCAGGTTGATGTAGATGAAGGTGTTGGGATCCTGATCGGAGATCCACCTGTAGTAGCGGTAGTTCGCCTTCATGTGCTCGGAGTACTCTTCCTTGTCGAACTGGCCCTCCGCGCCGAAGTATTCCACCAGATCCTCATAGGTCATATCAAAGGCCTTGGAATCGAGGATCTCGTCCAGATAGACATATCCCTTCTTCACTGCTTCGTCGGAGATGACACCGTCTCCGCCTTCCGCGCCTGCCGGAGCGGCTGCGGTGGTCTCTGCCGCGGTGGTCTCCGCTGCCTTTGCTTCACCCTTCTTTCCTGTGATCACCACGCTCTGCATGATGGCCTTGATATCGTCGTTCCAGACCTGCTCCTTCGTGTCGCCGCTGGTATAGATATAGACCGCGTCCATGGAATAGCCGCCGCCTGCTTCCACATTCTCCGGAAGGGTCAGGATCATCTCGCACTGCGGTCCCAGCCAGTCTTCATATCTCCAGACCGTGGCTTTTCCGCCGGCGACATCGATCTCCTCTGTCTCGCCGCCGTAACCGTTCAGAGCTTCGATCTTCTCCTTGACCAGATCCCCTTCCAGGCTTGTGATGTAGATCTTGGTCCCATCCGCAATATTCACAAGATCGCCGAACTCACTGGCTTCCGGTTTGCGGTACGTGGCAGACGGATACTTCACAGTGTAGAGTCCGTGCTGGATCTCCAGGTCCGAATCAAGATCTGCCGCGCCGGCCGCAGACTGGCCGCCGGTCTTCCCGGCATCTGCCGCTGCCGCGCCGCCGGAGGAAGCACTGCCGTCCTTCTTCATGACGTAGGTGACACCCGCCATGTCAAGGGTCAGGGTATCTCCGTCGATCTTAAAGGGCCATTTGGAGGTCCCGTAGGCAATCAGGGTGCCCGGCTCCCAGGTGACATCCACCTTCTGGTTGAACAGGAAGAAATCCGCCTTGCCGTCTTCCTTCAGCTCGAGATAGGTGTCGCCCATGCCGGCGGTCACGAGCAGGTCGTGGCCTACCTTCTGCCCGTTCGCCTCATACTCGTAGATCACATACTTACCGAGATCGCCGCTGCTTCCCGCACCGGTCTTCACTTCCCCGGCTTTCTTCGTCTCTGCTGCGGTGGTTTCCGCCGCAGTGGTCTCGGCCGCAGTCGTTTCTGCTGCCCCGGTCTCAGCAGCGGAGCTTTCTCCCTCTGCTGCACCGAGGGATTCATTGATACTGTTGACTTCACCGAGCAGCGCCGCCAGAGGATTGTCTTCGCCGGATGCCTTGATCTGCTCCGCAGCCTTCGCTTCACTTCCCGCCTTTGCGAGGATCAGGGTCTCACCTTCCATGTCCAGGGTCATGACGCCGTCGATCACAGTTCCCTTCAGAACGTCATCGCTCTCGCCCGGGTTCTCCTTATCCGAGATGGTGATCGTATCCCCGTCCATGCTCCAGTACACTTCTGTCGGTTCGTCCTCCGCTGTGAAGGTACCCTTTCCTCCTTCCTTCATTTCCATACTGAAGGAATTCCGGAAGGCTTCAATGTCGCCTCCGCCCAGAATGGGAGCCAGCTCCTCCGCTGTCATGCCCATCATTCCTTCCACCCGGTAAAGGCCGAGATTCGGGTCCGGGATCTCCTTCAAAACTTCGGCGGCGCTGTCCGCTTTCGGAGCGCTGTCCGCTTTTTTGCCGCCGCAGCCGGTGAGGCAGAGCGCCAGTATAAGAAACGTACTAACGATGATTGCCCAGAATCTTTTCATACTTTTCTCCTTTCCTTATACAGTACTGTTTTAAGTTTCCTCCCGCGGAAATCACCCCGGCGGAGAGCCGGGATGCTTTCTTACTTTACCATGATACCATACTGATGCACAATCCGTCCTGACAGACGGTACCGCACATTTAATATCATTTATTTTTCTCTTCCATTTTCTTCAGGAACTCCGGCCCGTAGCCGTAATGCTCCACAATAAAGTCAAGGTCCTTATCTCCGCGGCCGGAGAGATTCACAAGAATGGAACCTGTTTTTCCGGTCCTCGCGACCTTGATCGCATAGGCCAGGGCATGGGAACTCTCGATGGCCGGGATAATACCCTCGTGCCGGGACAGAAGGAACAGCGCTTCAATGGCCTCCTCGTCGCTGATGGTGGTGTATTTCACGCGGTCCAGGTCATGCAGCAGGGCGTGCTCCGGTCCCGCGGCGGGATAATCCAGTCCGCTGGCATTGGAATAGACCGGTGCCGGATCTCCGTTTTCATCCGCCAGCATGATGCTGTTGAACCCGTGCATGACGCCTTCTTTTCCGTAGGTGATGGACGCTGCGTGATCGCCCAGCTTCGGGCCGCGGCCCAGGGGCTCCACGCCGATCAGCTCCACGGGATCTGCCAGGAAGGGCGTGAACATGCCGATGGCATTGGAGCCGCCGCCCACACATGCGGTTACCTTGTCCGGCAGATGTCCGGTCTGCTCCAGGAACTGTCTGCGCGCCTCTTCTCCGATCACATACTGGAAATCCCGGACCATCAGGGGGAAGGGATGCGGACCTGCGGCTGTTCCGATGCAGTAGATCGCGTCCTTGTACTCCTTCGAATATGCCATGAATGCGGCATCTACCGCCTCCTTCAGGGTCTTCAGGCCGAAACTCACGGGGATCACATTGGCTCCCAGGAGCTTCATGCGGGTCACATTCGGGGCCTGTTTGGCGATATCCACTTCACCCATGTAGATGTCGCACTGCAGACCGAAGTACGCGGCGGCCGTCGCAAGCGCGACGCCGTGCTGTCCCGCGCCGGTCTCGGCGATGAGTTTCTTCTTCCCCATATATTTCGCCAGCAGCCCTTCGCCCATGCAGTGGTTCAGCTTGTGGGCGCCGGTGTGGTTCAGGTCTTCTCTCTTCAGATAGATCTGGGTCCTGCCCAGCAGGTTTGAAAGTGTCTGGCAGTGATAGACAGGGGTGGGACGTCCCTGGAAATCCCGGCGGATGCGGCGGAGCTCCGCGATAAACTGCGCGGACTGGGCGATGGTGTTGTAGCCTTCCGCGTACTCATTGAACGCTTTGATCAGCTCCGGATCTTCCAGATAGTTGCCGCCGTATTTTCCGAAATATCCGTCCTCGGAGGGATATTCCTTCAGGTAGTTGTCAAAATCCCTGTACTTGTTCATTTCTGTCATTCCTTTCAGTGGTTTTTCTGTATCATACCATATTTAACCCGTTTCGGGGAATTCCTCAGGTGCCCGGACCGGCAGCAACTTTACCGGGCGTCGGGTCGTTCATTTTTTCCGCGTTCAGAATATCGATCATCTCGCGGATCATCTCCTCATCCTTCAGGCGGAACAGGATCTCCACGCGGCGCGAGGCCTCCATGTCCACCGTCCCGTCCGGGTTCAGCACGGGATTGCTGAAGGATTTTCCGCTGCTCGTCAGCACTTCCTGGAGGGCCTTCCTCTCGCTCTCTGACAGTACGGAATTCTCTCCGGCCATACAGTACTGCGCCACAGAATATGCCCTCTTCTGGGAAAGGTCCAGATTGAAAAGATAGTCTCCGACCGTATCCGTGTGGCCTTCGATGACGATCTCCGAGACGTATTCCCTGTATTTCGGATCCATGAGGATCTTCGTATAGCGGGGCAGAAATTCCGACAGAAACGCCGCGCCGCTGTCCTTCAGTTCGTCCTGGTTGTACTCGAACAGGATACTGGAGTCCATGGTGATGGCGCCGCTTTTTTCATCCACGGAGATCTGCAGGGCGGAATCGTCAAACTCCGCCTTCAGAGCCTCGATCAGCTCGCTCCGCACGCCGATGATCCGGTCCAGCTTCGCCTGCTGGGATTCCATGATATCCTTCAGCTCTTCCAGGAGGTCGGACTGTCGTGTCAGCAGTTCTTCCTGCTCGTCCAGCTTCGCTTTCTGCAGTGTCAGTCTTTCTGCCTGTTCGTCCAGCTGGCTCTGCTGGACAGAGATCTTTGCCTGCTGTTCCTTTGCCAGCGCCTGCTCCTTCTCCAGCGCGTCCGCCTGGATGAAGAGCTCCTTTTCCTTGCCCAGCAGCTCCTGCTGCTTCATGTCGAACTGGATGTTGGCGTGAAGCACTGTCAGCGCAATGACGAGAACAAAGGTCAGAAGAAGACCTGCCATCATATCGGAGTAGGACAGCCAGTAGGTCGTCTCCTCATCCTGCTTTCTTCTGAAATTCCGTGCCATGGATCATCACCTCCTGGCTCTGGATCTCTGCATGATCTCCACCGTGTCCCGGATCGTCTCGGCCGCCTCCGCGGTGCGCTCCAGGTTCTCTTCCGCCTGTCCGAAGGACTCGGCAAAGGTGCGGTTCATCTCCTGGATGGCCCGCTTCGTCTCATCAGCCAGGATCTGCTGCTTCTCAAGCTGCGCGTCGATCACCTCGGAAGCTTCCGAGAGGGACTGGCGGTAGCGGTCCAGGTCCTGCAGGTATACACGGGTCGCGGACAGGTCCCGGCGGTGTTCTTCCGACTGCGCACGGAGATCCTCCAGCAGGTCGGCGTTCTGCCGCTGCGCCTGTTCCGCCCGCTGCAGAACCGTGTTCAGCCGGGTAAACGTGCTTCCCATGGCGGCGTCCATCTCTTTCAGGAAAGCCGCCGTGACGGAACGCAGGGCTTCCGTCTGGTTCCGCGTGGCAACATGCGAAAAATCCGTGATGACCCCGTTCAGCTTTTCGAACTGGGGGTCCATGATCCGGTTCAGGTTTTCCGTCACCCGGTCTGTCATCGTTTCCACCGCGGTGACCTGCTGCTGCTGAAGCTCCATGAACTTGTTAATGCCGTCGGTGGTGGTGTCCGGAAGCACGTACTTCTTGTATACGTCAAGGAACTCCTCCACCGCGTCCTCCGCCTCCTCCAGCTTGCACTTGTAGGTAAAGTTGAAGACCAGGGAGAAGACCATGCCGTAGATTGAGGTGTGGAACGCCACCTTGATACCGTCCATCAGGGGGGCAATGCTGTTCGTCACTTCCGCCGTCGTACCGGTGCTGAAGTGCTGCAGGCCGAGGGACAGGCCGATGAAGGTCCCGAGAATACCGAGACCCGTCATGACGCCGGCGACCTGGTTCAGGATATTCCTGTGCATCACGGAATCCACAAGGCCAGTGTTGATATAGTCCCCGATATCGCACTTGTAATAGGCTTTCTCCGTATTGTCGATGCGGTTCAGCTCAAAAAGGTAGTCCTGGAACTGCTGCCTGAGGCGCGGCTCCTGGAAGAGCTCCACCTTGCTGTTATTGTAGGGCTCCCACAGGAACTGATGGGAATTCATGGCGTCGTTCCGGATCTTTTCGGATGCCTCCTCCAGATCCTCAATGATCCGGTTCATCGGCAGGAAGCAGTTCCTCTCACAGCTGAGAAAGATCAGGCCGACGATCAGGAACATGACAGCATTGACTATAAGGTTTGCCATCCCTTCCTTCTGTCCGGTCGTCAGGTTCAGGCCGACGCAGAGCCCCACCATCGCGATATAAGTCAGTGTAAGAAGCCATTCATACCATCTTCTGTTCTGCACGTTTTTTACCTCCGGTATCCTGTCAGCAGATCACAGGTTTTTCTTTAAGATCGTACCATGAAATCATGGTCTTTCAAGGCATTCGATCAGCCGTTCCACATCCTCCGGCTGCGTCGCCCAGCTCGTCGCGATGCGCATCACCGTATGGGAGTCATCGGTATTTTCCCAGAATCCCATCTCCACCTTTTCGGACAACGCCGCAGCCTGCGCCTTTTCCAGCAGGATGAAGATCTGGTTCGTGGGCGTCCGGAACGCAAAGCGGTATCCCTTTTCCTCCAGCGCCTGGCGGATCTTCCCCGCTGCTTCGATCGCGTTCCTGCCGATCCTGAAGTAAAGGTCATCGGTAAACAGCGTTTCGAACTGGATCCCGGCGATCCGCCCCTTCGCCAGCAGGGCGCCGTGCTGCTTGATGATGGTAAAGAGATGCGGGAGATATCCGTGCCGCGGGATGACAGCAGCCTCCCCGAACAAGGCTCCGCACTTGGTGCCCCCGATATAAAACGCGTCGCAGAGCGCCGCGATATCCGGCAGCGTCACATCATTCTCCGGGCAGGCAAGAGCATAGGCAAGTCTCGCACCGTCGAGATACAGCGGGATCCCGTTTTCCCGGCACACTCCGCTGATCTTCCGCAGCTCTTCCAGGGAGTACAGAGTGCCGTATTCCGTAGGCTGGGAGATATAAAGCATGCCGGGCATGACCACATGATCATGATTTTCGTCCTGCCAGTAAGTCCGTATGCAGGCGGCGACATCCTCCGCGGAGACTTTTCCGTCCATCTGGGGGAGCGTCAGCACCTTGTGACCGCCGAATTCGATGGCGCCGGCTTCATGGGTGCTGATGTGGCCGGTCTCCGCTGCCATCACGCCCTGCCAGGGACGGAGGATCGCGTCGATCATGACAGCGTTGGTCTGTGTACCTCCCACAAGAAAGAACACGTCCGCCTCCGGCGCACTGCAGGCTTTGCGGATCCTGTTTCTCGCCGATTCGGAAAATTCATCCAGGCCGTATCCGACGGAACTCACCATGTTGGTCTCCATCAGCCGCTGAAGGATCCTCGGATGCGCCCCTTCCATATAGTCTGAAGCAAAAAACAGTCTGTCTCCGCTGCTCATTTGTCTTATCTCCTTGTCGTCTTTCTCTTACATTGTCCGCTGCATGATGCCTTCGATCTTCGTCAGCACCCAGTCGTGGTCGTCGCTCGTCACGACGGAGTGGCAGTAGGAACACACTCCGCTCTGGTTGAGATCCAGCGGCGCGCCGCAGTGCGGGCAGAACTTCGCGGTGATCTTCCCCGAGACCGCCGTCTGTTTCCCGAGGCTCCGGATCATGGTCCAGTGATAGGTCATGAACTTCTCCCGGTTCCTGTCGCCCCGGACCACTATTCCGGTGGCGTCATCCGTAACATAATCCACGATCCGCGTGTTCATGCGGACAGTGATGATGTCGTTCCGGCTGTCCTTTGTACAGCCGATGATCTCGGTGCCCAGGACGGCGATGCGGTCCACATGGTTCGTCTGCTTTGCACGCAGGTACTGGTTCACGCCGCGCTCCGCAGCCGCGTACTGCTCCTCGGAAAGTCTGGAGCGCACCGGTTCCAGGTTCCGTTCCGTCCAGGCGTTCTGCAGGCGGATGTAGAGATTTGCAGCGTCCTCCAGGAACCGGGACTCGCTGAAGCCCGGATCCCGCGCTTTCAGGTCAGAAAGAGCGGCCTGGACATCGCCCGCCGGCTGCATCGCCGGCGCAGCGGGGGTATAGGTCTGCGGTTTCCCGTGCTGATTCCGTCTGTTTAACCAGGATATGACCTGCATCATAATGATCATGTAAAAGATAAAGGTGAGGATCGTTCCAAATACTGAGCCGTCCCCCGAATAGAGGACAATGCCGCCGCCCCCGTAGGAATCGTCGCTGTCCCAGGAGCTCCCGCTGTCCCAGGAATCCCAGCTCCCGCCGTAATCGCTGTCGCCGGAGAAATCCCCGAAATCTGTCTTCGCTTCCTTTGCGTTGAAAAACCGGGGGATAAAGCGCGCAGCCTGCACCGTAACAACGGTCAGCACCACGGAAAGCATGACCATGCTCAGGATCTGTTTCCAGTTCAGTCTTTTCATCTTCGGTCTCCTGTCCTGATCACCAGTATTCGTTCTGCTCCGGCTGGATCCAGCTGAAGAGCTCCCTGCCGCTGTAGTCCTTTATAATATACTTTCCGGAATTCCAGTCGTTTAAGACGCAGAAATTCTCATCCACCAGGGTGACAGAATAGGGTGAGCCCTCTTCCCTGTAGACGATATTGCCGTCCCGGTCGGTGATCACGAAGCCGGCGTCTTCATAAACGGCCTCTCCCTGATCGTCCTCTTTGTAATTGTTCATTGTGACGAGCCACCAGCCTGCGGGGATGAAATCCTCATCCGATTCATCGACCATGAAGGGACGTACCATCATGTAGGAGCTTTCCGCCACGACAGTGCCGTTCTGTTTCAGGACAGCAGCTTCCTTCAACGAATCATCGTCGTAATGCACTGTGACCGTGATCCCGTTTCCGGCATCAATGACCGAGGTGTTCTGCTCATCGTTCCAGGTGCTCTGCCCGTGGACCCGGTAAGAGGTATTCCTTACAAGTTCATTGAATTCCTCGTCGGAGTGAATATCCACCGTCCGGACCAGCGCGCCCGTGTCGTCATAGACGGCAACGGTATACACGCTGTTCTCTTCCTCTTCCTCCCAGTACCACTTGCCCATATAGTAGACGGCGTGTTCCCCGTCCAGGCTTTCCGTGTAGCAGTAATCGTATTCCGGCTCGACAGCCCATTCTTTCCGGTCGATGTCATAGAGGCCAATGATGTTATGGACGTCTTCGTGTTCGCCCCGTTCTGCTCCGGTAAAGAGCGGAAGCCCTGCCGGGAAGACACTGCCGCGGATCCGCGTAATGTCTTCTCTTGCCCGGATCTTTGTCCCGTCGATCCTTTCCACCACCTGGAAGTTTTCGTCCAGAATAACAACTCCCGCGTCTCCGTCGAAGTAGGGACCGCTGATCGCAAGACGCCGGGTATTCCCCTCCAGACGTCCGGTCTCCAGGGACACCCGTCCGTCAAGGCCTTCGGGCAGCTTCTTTTCCGCCTTGTCGACGCTGACGTAGCCCATCGCCTCCACCAGGGACTGTCCGTCTTCTCTGGCAAGCCAGTTGAACAGCTTCCGCGCTTCCGTATCTTCCGGCTCGTCCTTCCGCACGCAGGCGTAGAAGGGATTCACAAAGGGATACTTTCCCTCCCGGACAGTCTCCGGGGAAGGAGCGGCGTCATCCACCGCCATAAACCTGAGATTCGGCCGCTGGTACATGTTCCGGGCGTAGTAGTAGACAGAATAGCCCAGGGCATTTCTCGTGTTGGAGTAGCGGGCCACGCTGTCCACCAGCTCGCCCATCTCTCCCGGACGGAGTTCGCCGGGGGCGTCCATCATGGGTGTTCCCTGCATCAGGAGCTTTTCCACCAGGGTCTGGGATCCGGAGTTCACTTCCCGCTGGAAGGCGATGATCTCCGCGTCCTCCCCGCCGACTTCCTTCCAGTTCCGGATCTTCCCGGTGTAGATATCCTTCAGCTGGGACGATGTCAGGGACTGCACCGGATTCTCAGTGTTGCAGAGAAACACGAGGGCGTCCAGACCGATGGGCTTCAGCTCCAGGTCCTTGAAGCGCGGGTCTTCCTGCGCGTTGGGACCGGGCTCGTAGGCAATGACCAGGTCCGCCTCCTTATCCATGAGGCGGATGTAGGCGTTGTTGGTCTTGGTGAAACCCATGGCGTTTTCCGCTGCCGCCTGGTCCTCCCCGGTGCAGAGGCGGTACAGCATCCAGGCGAGCGGCAGTGTGGCGGTGGAACCGTCCGTCACAGGAAAATCCGCCGCTTTGATCTGCGGCGCTTCGATCACCTTCTCCTCTGCTTTCTCCGGCAGATTCTGCTCCGCTCCGGTGGTTCCCGCAGTCGTTTCCGCGGCTTCCGCTGCGGTGCTTCCCGCAGTCGTTTCCGCGGCTTCTGTCCCGGTGGTCTCCGCCGGCGCAGAAGTTCCCTGTCCCTGCTTTCCGCAGGCGCAGAAGATCAGTGAGGCGGACAGTACAGTACTGAGAACGATTGCAGATATCTTTTTCATTCCGTATCCTCCCTTCCGTGATGATTCAGGCACGTTCCACTTTAAAAGTCACGCATTCGCTGCAGTCGGGGCACTGGATCAGACCGTCCTTCACGTCGCCGCCGCGGCGGGCCGCATAGACAAAGGGATAGACTGCGTTCAGCGCGACCATACAGAGAGCAGCACTCTCTTCTTTGTTGATGAAAGCACCCTCAAAACGGACAACATCGCCCGCTTTGTATTTCGGACACTGGCTGCTCACGACTGTGAGCTTTACGTCATAATTGTGCGTCATCTGTTTCTCCTCCTTACTCCTATTGTACAGAATCCCAATGGAATATGTGAATACGATTTTCTGAAGCTTTTCGTCCGGGCGCAAAAACTGCGCATATCCACCAAAACAGACAGATATGGCGCATGAAGGGTCACAGCTTTTCCCGCCGCAGCTCTCCATGCGCCATTTGTCATATCTGTAAAAGCGGACATTCCTGATCCGCTTCACTTCCTGCTCATAAACCTCTGCCGAACTCAGTGCGCCTCGATCTCCTCGATCAGCGCCTGGTAGACGATCCTCAGGTTCTCATTCTCGGCCCTCAGGTTCCGGACCAGTGTCGCGGACACTGCCATAAGCAGCTCCACTCCGATCCCCGGATACTCCCTGCAGAAGCGCTTAAACTGTTCGGCGCTCAAAGCCAGGGTGCGGCAGTCGGTCTTCGCCCGCACCGTGGCGGACCGGGTCCCCTCGTCAATGAGAGCCATCTCACCGAAGGAACAGTGATAACTGTCCTTCAGGGACGCCGTGACATACGGCTCCCCGAAGAGCGTCGTCTTCAGCACGTCCACACTCCCTTCCAGAAGCAGGAACATCTGATCCCCGGAATCTCCCTCCCGCAGGATCACTGTTCCCGCCGGAAAGTTTTTCTCTTCCATGACCTCGGCCAGACAGGCCAGATCCTCATCCGGCAGCCTGCTGAAAAGCTTGAAGGTCTTCAGCCCCCGGATCATATCTTCGTCAGATCGCATTGTCTTCTCTCCTTTGCCGGCACTTTGTCACTTGTCCTCTGCCAGCATGATCACGCCCATGTTTCTTCCGAGAACATAGTCATCCGGCGGATTCAGCATGGGATGGTTCAGCTCGGCATCTTTTACGGTCTTCAGCTTCTGGATGATCTCTCCGTAGTTGTCCGATTTCATGGCCTCGGCAAGGGTCGCGTGCTTGATGGTATTCTCGGCTCCCATGTTTTCCAGGACGCCGAGAACCATTGCTCCCTTCTCCTTATAGTACCGGGAGAGCTCTCCGAAGGTCTTGTTCCTCCACGAAAACTCCACCGGCTGGATCTGGACGCTGATCCCGTTGCTGGTCCCGAACATGGCCCGGAGCACATTCGCCATGCCCGTATAGCTGGTGGCGGTGGAAAGAATGTAACGGCTGTACTCTTCCGTGTAGATCACCTCGTCGCATTTCTGCGCCTCCAGGTAGTTCCGGTAGCGCTCCGTCTGCACCAGGGCGCAGACGTGGCAGCGCGGATTCATGGCCTTGATCATCAAGGTACAGACAAAGATGCGGGAGTCCACCAGCTCCGCGTCCAGGCTTTCCTGGGCTTCCCCAAGGACAAGCGCCGTGGAGGCTTTCCGGATATTGGCGTTCTGCAGGACCTGTTCCTCTGTGAATTCGCCGCGGATATAGTTGATCCCCTTCAGCTCCTTGTCCATCAGAAGCGTCTGGATCTTCAGGTCGCTCACATTGTTCACGAGGACAATGTCCTCCGCCGTGAGTTTCGGGGACTTGCGGATGATGTCCGTGATCAGGGTCTTAATATCATTTTTCCAGCCGATAATAACAACGTGATCGGAGAGTTCCTGCACTTTTCTGATCCTCCTTACGGGACTGTTTCTGTATTCGCTGATTCTGGACGAGATGAAGCCGATCATGGTGGACAGGAACAGCATGCTGAACAGAACGAAGATCATCAGCAGCGCCCGGCCCTTCCAGGTGGTGGGAACGTAGTCTGTGTAGCCCCGGCTGAAAATAATATTGATGTTGTTCCAGAGCAGGATGTCCAGAAAACTTTTCTTTCCTCCCGGCCCGATCTCCACCATCCAGTAAACAAAACAGAGCAGGGTGTAGACTGCGACGCCGGTCAGTACCATGGCCATCCGGGAGCCGGATATAAGTCTTTTCAGCTTTGAAAAGAGTTTCTTCAGTTTTGAAAGGAATCTCTTCATTTTATTCTGATACCTCTCCCGCATTCTTCTTTACTGTCGATTAATGTACCAACTATTACCTTTTCTTGCAAGAGAGAATCTCAGAAGCCCCTTCCTCCCGGCCGTTCTTTATACAATCTTTGCGGGAAATGCTATAATAGGATCATCGAAGATTTCATCAGAAGAAAGGATCTGCGGAAATGAAAAAAACAATTCTTACCGCGCTTTGCGCTGTTCTGACCCTGGGATCTGCATGCACTGCGTTTGCCGGATCGTGGCAGGTGAACAACCGGGGCTGGTGGTACCGGAATGATGACGGTACCTGGCCGCAAAGCACCTGGCAGACCATCAGCGGACGGAACTATTATTTTGACGAAGACGGCTACATGGCGGAAAGCCAGTATATCGGCGGGACGCTGGTGAACATCACCGGAGAAGCCATCCCCGACGCGTACGGCAGCATCATCCGCGAGTATATCGACTGCAATCTGGCGCAGGATCCGGACACGTTCCGGGAGAACCATGGCCTGATCTATGAACTGACCCGGACGGGTTCCTACGAGAACTGCGGATACTGGCTGACCGACCTCGACGGCAACGGGACAGAGGAGCTTCTGCTCGGAGAAGACACATACTTCGGTCCGGGTTCCGAATGGAACGCGATCTATGCCGGGTACACGCTGAAGGACGGGAAGGCGGTGCAGTTCCTGAACGGCTTTACCCGGAACCGTTTCAGCCTGTGTGAGGGAAATTATCTGAAGAACGAAGCCAGCAGCGGCGCTTCGAACACCGTCATCAATATCTTCCGGTTCGACGGGGAGGAGCTTCAGCTGGTCGAAGGTCTCTACTTCGACAACTGGAAGGATCCGGCGCAGCCGTGGCATTACGGGACAGGGGCTGATGTGATCAATGGCGAAATAAGGTATCCCTACGCGGTGACGGAAGCGCAGGCAAATGCAGCAGAAAACAAGTACGTCGTGATCCCGATCCATTACAACCGGTTCAGCGGGATCATGGGACTGCAGTAAAGCGAAAGAACGCAGCTTATCAGAGAAAAAAACAGCGCACACATTACAAAATAATAAGGTTTACATTAAGAATGTAAAGCTCGCTTGACATACAGGACATGCTGTATTATGTTCAGTATGTAAAGCGAGCTTTACTTTATTTGCAGAGGTGTTTATGAAGAACCGTATTTCGGAACTGCGAAAAGCCCGGAGCATGACACAGCAGGATCTGGCAGATCTCCTGGGAGTCACCCGGCAGACGATCATTTCACTGGAGGGCGGACGGTACAATCCTTCCATCATGCTGGCTTTCAAACTGGCTCAGGCGTTTGATCTTCACATTGAAGATATCTTTATTTACGAGGAGGAGAATGGATCATGAAGGGTACTTATCCCAGATTCGTATATATTCTGATGACAGTACTGGGTGCTGCTGTCCTGGTCATCAATGCCTGGATGGATCTGACAGTGGCAGTCTGCGCGATCGGCGCCGGTCTTTTCGCCTACGGAGTAAACCGGCTGATTGGAGAGTGGCGGATCACACATGACCCGGAGTATGCCCGTCAGCTGGAGATCGCTAATCAGGATGAACGGCTTGCCTACATTGCGGATAAATCCAGGAGCATGACACTGATCATCACTGTCATTTCCCTGGCGGTCCTTGGGATCGTGCTGCAGTCTGTGGGAATGAAATCTTATGGATTACTCTGTCTCTATATTATGTGCGGGATCTCCGTGCTGTATTTTATTATTTATAAGATCCTGAGCCGAAAATACTGATGTCCGGACACCCAGACCTGATCCTTCTGAAAACCGGTGAGGGTCTTGACAGAAGAAATCCCCGGTGTTATGAAATATTACAGAGTGCAAAGCACGAAGGGGCATACCACCTTGGGTATGTGTCTTCGTGCTTTCCTTTTTCTCTGAAATATATCTCAGTGGGACAATTCAGGAGGGCAGTTGAGAATGGCAGAAGAAAAAAAGAAAGCAATGCTCCGGGAAAAGATCCTGGACGCGGTCCGGGCGGTGAAAGAGACAAACCCGATGGCCGGGTCTGTGACAAACACGGTGACGATGAACTTTGTGGCGAATGCCCAGCTTGCGGTAGGCGGCTCGGCGGCCATGGTGTTCCTGCCGGATGAGGGAGAGTTCCTGGTGTCCGCCGGGAACGCGGTCTACTGCAATGTCGGGACGCTGCTTCCCATCTCGAGGGAGACGCTGCCGCGCACCGCAAAGGCAGCCCATGAAGCCGGGAAGGTCTGTGTGCTGGATCCCGTCGGCATCGGGATCGGGTCTCTGCGGACCGAGATCCTGACCGCGACCAGACCTTACAAACCGAAGATCATCCGCGGCAACGCATCGGAGATCATCGCTCTCCGGAATCTCTGGAAGATCGAAAGCGGGACCTTCGCGAACAAGGCGCGGGGCGTGGACTCCACGGAATCTGTGGATCAGGCGGCGGAAGCTGCCGTGGAGCTGGCAAACTATACCGGCGGCGCAGTGGCGGTCTCCGGAGCGTCGGATCTCGTCACGGACGGCAGCATCATCGTCCGCACGGAAGGCGGCTCGGAGATGATGACCCGGGTAACGGGAAGCGGCTGTTCCCTGGGCGGCGTCATGGCGGTGTACGCCTGCGTGACGGATCCCTTTACCGCGGCGCTCACCGGGGCCCTCATTTACAATCTTGCCGGTGAAAGGGCGGAGAAAAAGGCGGAAGGCCCCGGCACCTTCTATGCAAAGTTCCTGGATGAGCTTTATCTTGCGACTGCTGAGAAGATCGCAGCCAGCAGCTTTACCGTTACGGAGGTGTGAGCATGTACACGAGAAAAGCGCTTGATATTTCCAAATATTTTGTGATCGGACCGGAGAACACCTGCGGGCGTCCGGTGTCTGAAATGATCCACGCGGTGGTGGACGCCGGATTCACCTGCATCCAAATCCGCTCCAAGGAGGTCGGCGCGAGGGAGCTGATCCGTCTCTGCCGGGAAGCAGCGGATATCATTGCCGCAGCCGGAAAGTCCGACGTCATCACCCTCGTGGTCGACGACCGGCTGGACGTGGTGCTGGCAGCCCGGGAAGAAGGGATCAAGGTGGACGGCGTCCACGTCGGCCAGTCGGATATCCCGGTCGAGGTGTGCAGAAAATACCTCGGCGAAGATTCCGTGGTCGGCCTCTCCGCGCCCTCCAAAGAGCTGATCGAATACGCCCGGACCACTGATGTAAAAGATATCGACTATTTCGGCGCGGGCCCGCTGCGCCCCAGCATTTCCAAGAAGGACTGCGGCATGGATGAGTACGGTCGCATCATCACCAGAAACTATGCGGAGCTCACGGAACTCGCGTCGGTGAGCCCGGTCCCGGTCGTGGTGGGCGGCGGCGTTGTCGCCTCGGATCTGAAGGAGCTGAAAAAGACCGGTTCCGCCGGATTCTTCGTGATCTCCGCCATCGCGAGCGCGCCGGATCCGGCCGCGGCAGCAAAAGAACTTGCCGACTGCTGGGACAATGCGTAATAATTAAAGTAGCGGATCGTAAATATCCGCTCTGACAACATAGGAAAGAAAGGAAAAACGATATGAACGCAAGCGTAGCGATCCAGGTCCTTCCGAACGTGACGGACAACAAGGAACTTTGCAGAATCGTGGACGAGGTCATCGCTTACATCAAAAGCCAGGGACTGAAGACTTTTGTGGCACCCTTCGAGACCACCATCGAAGGCGATTACGAAAAGTGCATGGAGATCGTCAAGGAGTGCCAGTATATTGCTGTCCGGGCCGGCGCGCCGGGGCTTATGACCTATGTGAAGATCGACTTCAATCCGGAAGGCGTCCTGACCATCAACGAGAAGACGGATAAGTATCTTGCCGGCAATTCTGAGGGAATGGTCTGATCATTGCCGGGAAAGGGTCTTTTATGAATGAGAAACTGATCGGAAAAGCGGCTTCCTTCCCCTATATGATCTGGGACATGGACGGGACCATCCTGGATTCCATGCGCTACTGGCTTTCCCTCGGGGCGGATTATTTACGGCTGCGGGGGATCACGCCGCCGGAAGATCTGCGTGAGACCATCGACTCCATGACACTGGAGGAGTCGGCAGCATATTTTCAGAAAGAATTCGGCATCGACTTACCCGTACCGGAGATCATCGCGGGATTCCTCTCACTGATCGCCGACGAATACCGCAGAACGATCCCTGCCAAGGAATTTGCGGCAGCCATCATAAAACAGGCTGCGGACAACGGCAGCCGGATGTGCGTGCTGACGACCTCGGATCATGATCTCGCATGTGAAGCACTGCAGCGCGTGGGGCTTCTTCCCTGTTTCGAAACGGTCCTTACAGCGGAAGGTCTCGGCATGGACAAACGCAGCGGCGCGATCTATGAGGCTGTGATGAAAAAGCTTGGCTTCCTGCCGGAGCAGACGCTGATCTGTGAGGACGCGCTGTACGCAGTCCGGGCCGCGGCGGAAGCCGGAACGAATACCGGCGCGAAAGTCCTTGCCTTCCGGGACATCGCCAACACAGGTGACTGGGAGAAGATCTCTGCCCTGGCAGACTTTGCGGAGTAACACCCAAAACCACCCATGAATATAAATGAGCCACGCGGGACTCGAAGGGCGTGACTTTGAATTAACGCTTTATTTACAACGATTTTTAAGCCTTACAGCAGATAAACACCCGGAATAACACCCAGAAAGGAGTGCGGCTCATCGTCCCTTGCAAGCTTGATTTCAAAATACATAATGCTATAATATTCTTACAAGGCAGCCGGTAAGGGGTGTACGGACCCCCGCCCCGGCGGAATGATTTAAGTAGAGCCGCTCATCCGTCCAAGGTCAGAGCGGCTCTACTTATTTTTTGAGGTCCAGAATTGCGACGATCAACAGAGCCAATGTGATTATCACCATGAACTCTTCATAAGTAGACATTGGCATCCCTCCTTCTTTCAAGGCAACTTCGCCTCTTTGACCCAGGGTGTCCGGGATATCAGAATGACCAGATTGTCAATAGAAAAGAGAACGTACATTTGAAAAAAATTGTGGGCGTGACTTGCAAAAGTAAATTCCGTATGCCAGATTAAATTCCATCCCCTTCTTAAAAGTTGAGGATATTTAAAAATTTTTTGAGCTTCACCGGCTGCATCATGATAAAATCATCTTGAATTTATGAGATATTTTCGTTTTCCGGGTACACTAAACAGACCTCTGGGAAAGCGGTGTGCCAAACTTAATTCCACAGGTCTGGGGTGAGACTATGAATTTCTGGCCGGCGGCGGATTTCTCATAGGTTTACTTTGTGAGCAGCTTCGGTGTCAGTGTCACCTCGTCCGGTGCCACATACCGGAGCTGCAGTTTTTCAAAAAACGTATTCCACAAAGCCAGCCGATCATTTAAGTCTACCCTAACGCTGCGAAGGATTCAAGGGATAAGCCGGGCGCTGCCCGGACCCGCCCCTCGTCGGGGAGGCAGGAAAGGCACAGAAATGCCTTCCCTGATATAAGGGTGTTTCCGTGTCGTTCCGTCAAGGGCTGCCCGGGCGCTTTGCGCCCAGCGTACTGTCCCTTGACTCCACTCCCGCTCCCCGGTGGCACCACGGAGGGGCAGCCTGTCATGTGTGCCAGATTAAATTCCACTTGTGCCAGACTTAATTCTACCTTTGCTGGCGAGAGTGGAATTTACTAAAACTTCCCACACCGAAAAGGCGTGTTGAACCTTGAAAACTCAATAATGTAGGCAATATAAAAGGCATAGACGCCGTGCCTTTGGTATTATTGAATTGACGAGAAACAAATACACCACAGGAGGTTTCTATGCCCAATTCAATTCTACCACAGGATCAGGTCGGACAGGATCTTTTTAATGCAATTTCTTCTTTTTTCTGCACTTTCGGCATCGGAAATCTTCTCCGTAAGTGTAATGCTCAGAAGGAGAAGGGTGTCCCGATACTTGACATCTTCAAGTAGAGAGAGTGTTTGTGCTATCTTCCAGCCAACGGAAGAGCAGCTTGAGCTGTTCATTGAAATGTTCGTTGGTCGTCTGCCGGAGTACATCCGAAATTCGTTGGCCAAAGCCGCTCTGGTAGCATAAGCATCCTATCTAATTGCCTGTATTATTGAGTTCTCAAGGTGCGAAGCCCATTTTTGCTATGGGAAGTTTTAAT
>Ga0256404_1005579_pt1 | contig 22065 bp, 20 predicted proteins | sample RumenRJG_01DNA_FD_185990 | JGI IMG/M metagenome (GOLD analysis project Ga0256404, IMG submission 185990) | Bovine rumen microbial communities from Lethbridge, Alberta, Canada - RJG_01 | ecosystem: Host-associated > Mammals > Digestive system > Stomach > Rumen | place: Canada: Alberta | collected...
GTGTAACTGTCTCCCACGGAAAGTCCTGGGTTACAGAACCCCGGATGAAATCTTCGAGGAGGAAATCGACCGAATCTACCAGGCTACTGCCTAGCTGAGGGTGTCCAACTTGTTATTGCAATTTAGGTTAATAATTCATTATATTCCGCACTCAGGATTCTCAAATGTTCCCGGTATAAATAAAAATTCCATTGCCAGCGTAATGTATATAAATGCAGCGCTATCCGCAGCGCCTTGTCACTCGGGAATACACTTTTCTGTCGATTCAGCTTTCGATACGGGAAATTGAGACTTTCGATGGCATTGGCCGTGCAAATGACTTGCTGTCCAGAGATCGTTTCTGCCAGTCCTCAATCCGCGGCAGGATCTTGTCTGTAACCTTTAAATTTTCTTTGCCATAATAATAGCCTTCTGTGATGATAAATCATATCACAGAAGGCCCTTGCGGCGCTCTTACAGTGTCAGAAGCAGCGCCATTTTGAATCTGCTGTCTGCTTTAACAAAATGGAGACCGCCTTTGGCAAAGTGAAAATTCTCACCCGCCCTGATCGGATATTCCCTGCCCTCATATCCGATGACGGCTTCACCATCCAGGGCGAAAACCAGTGCCTCGTCGGGTGCCGCATGCTCAGCTAAGCCGCTACCCGCATCGAAAGCCATCACTGCAAATTTTATATTTTCATTATGCAGAATATCCATATTCACGATCTTCCCTTCCTGATAAGGGACAAGATCTGTTAATCTGAAAACTTCTCCGACTTTTATCACATCATTCATCATATCTTCCTTTCTGACTGCAGCCTCTGTATATACCACGCCCGCCTGCGTTCGCATTCCAACGGCCAGGTCTGTCGGCGTCAGTATGCAATCTTCCTGTCTTAAGTTTTTTCTGAATCCGTCTGTGCCAAACAACTCAAGATTTCCATCAGCTATTATGATCAGTTTGTAATAGGGATGGATTTCCGCACTGATATTCGTTCCCGCTGCGAGCGAAAAATAAGTGATCCTGTTTCTGCCGGCATATATCTCTTTTGAAATGGTGCATCCGCGGACAGGAGGATTATCCGCAGCAATAGAAAAAACGTTCCCAACCTTTTCTTTTATTATCTCCATTTTTTACAGCCAGTCTCTCTGATCAGAAATTTTCCTTTTTAAGGATTTCCTTTAGCGTAGCTGCAGACTTCTGTAATTCTTCCATCTCTTCAGAAGACAGCGGAATCGGCACATGCTGTTCAAATCCATCGGCACCGACAATCGCCGGCATCGAAAGGCATACGTCGGAAATGCCGTTCTCGCCGTGCATCATAACAGAAACCGGAAGAATTGATTTTTCATCATGAACTATAGCCTCACAGATTCTGCGCACCGACATTGCAATTCCGTAATAGGTAGCATGTTTTTTCGAGATGATCTCATAGGCGCTGTTTTTTACTTGCTCTTCGATATACGTCTGTGACCTAGCATGATGATAATGGCCGCGCATCTCGCAAAACGATGAGAGCGGCACACCGGATACATTGGCACTGCTGAACGCCGCGATCTCGCTGTCTCCATGCTCACCGATAATGAATGCGTGAACGCTGCGGCTGTCCACCTGCAGATGCTCACCCAGCTTGGAACGGAGTCTTGCAGAATCAAGGACAGTACCCGAACCGATCACACGGTTTTCCGGCAGCCCGGAAAGTTTGACCGCCGTGTAGGTAAGGATATCGACCGGATTGGCAACAATCAGCAGAATACCTTCGAAGTTTCTTTTGGAAATCTCCGGAATGATCGACTTGAAAATACTGATGTTTTTGTGAACAAGATCCAGCCTCGTCTCTCCCGGTTTTTGTGCAGCACCTGCTGTCACCACGATAATGCCCGCATCCGCGGCATCATCATAATCACCTGCATGGATCTGCTGCGGACTGACAAAGGGTACACCGTCACTGATATCCAGTGCTTCGCCTTCCGCCTTCTGTCTGTCCATATCGATCAGCACGATCTCATTGAAAAGTCCGCTCTGCATCAGAGCAAACGCCGATGAAGAACCAACAAAACCACATCCTACGATTGCTGCTTTCTGAAAATTGACCGCCATCTTCTCTGCCTCCTTCAACAGATGTTCTTTCATCTTTTCTGTACAGTTTTACAATACAGCGGCAGGCTCTGCACGTATGTTGTTATGGCAACATATCAGCTTATCTTTTTTATCATAATGCGCTCTGGATTCTGACAGCTTCCCCGGTATGATGAATATGTCCTATTGAAATGCATACCTGTTCAGCTGCCGCAAATTATGATAAAATAAAGTGCAGAGAGGCAAAGCTTTATGAATAAGCTTGCGGAATAATGGCGGATTTATTGTATATTTATTAATTCTCCGCCGCACCGCATAAAATAAGGCTTTGCGGGCTGTTTTTCACTTTTGAACCGGCCGAAAAACAAGAAACTCGTTCTCCGCCGCAAATGGGTTCTGAAAGCCGCATAAACAGCGGGCTGTGAGGGCAAGGGTTTGGAACCCTCTTCCCCGCAAGGGGACGGAAACCTAATACTTTCATTTCACTGTTTACTGACCTTTCACGGGTCTTTTTGCAGAAAGCCGATGAGCTTTTTGCAGCCACAGAAACAGGGCATTAAAACCACGCACAAAAAACGGAAACAATGTTAAATTGACGATATAGCCGCACAGGATGACTTCAGCAGGTTTTGCTGATATATCCTCTCTTTATGGGATGCTTATATATCGTATTTTGAAGACAAAGGAGGATGAAATAATATATTTTTCACGAAATATGATGACGGTTCAGTGAGCCTCGGATATGAAGACTATGGTACCGACATTTTCGATGGAATGGATTGCGAAGTGACATACAAAATATCAAAAGAAAATTTTGATAAGCTGCTGCAGGCAATAAATTGTTCCTGTGAAGATAACGCCGAGGCATGTATAAAAGATTATTTTGGGAGCAGAATGGAAAAAGTTCCATTTTCATTATGGTGTGATAAGCACGGCATCGAATACAAATCTAATGTCTGAATCAGCTGATACTGCAGAGCAAGATCAGGCCTGAAACTTTCTGATCTGACAGGTACACAGCCTGTTTACAGATTGTATCTCACGAAAGGAAGCTGTATGATTCTGCCGGCTGCAATCGGTATGTTAATTGCGTCGATTTCAGATTGTAAAACATTAAAGGTGCATCTTTATGTATCAATTCCGCCTATCGTATTACGATTGATTTATCTTTTTCAGATTCTGAGCTTTTCTGACTGTCTTCTTTATCTGACATTCGGAGTGAAGGCTGCTGTATTTTCGGTGCCGCAGCTCAAAACCGGACTCGGAGGGGCCGATCTGATTCTGTCTGTACTGATCGGATTATGTTCTGGATGGATAACACCTTTTTTGCTTCTGATCGCCTACGTATCATCGCTGCCTGCCGCATGCAGGGCCGGATTGAATCCATATCCTTTCGTTCCCTATCTTACCGGAGCCTTTTATACAGGAATCGTCATGCAGATATTGCATCATTCCGCAATACCATGGCTTATGTAACTGCATTGCCTGGAACTTACTGCGGAAACTGTAAAAAAATAATCGCTGCTTTGCTGTATGGCATTCAGCGATTAATTTTTGCATACTATTAATGGCTTCTTTATTGTAATTCAGCGATTAATTTCGCTGATCTGGATATGGTAAAAGAAATGTAGAAGTATCCAGGTTATGGAAACAGACATATGGTTGGTGTCATCTAAATGCTGAAAATCTTATAAAGTTTGGAACCCGCTTCCCAATAAGGGGATGGATTTTGCAGTTCTTGAGCGCCAGACAATTACCGTGTCTGCACCGCGGGCAGTATTTCAGCTGCCGTTATCCGGCCGGCAGGCCCGCGCAAAGCACCTGCGGACCGTGCCTCTCGGCGCAAGCCGTGAAAATAATGCCGTGATCTGGTTGGAAAATCTGTGAACCGACACCGGCTTCTTTTTCATAATCTGCTTATAGGCAAACGCCGCAAAATCTTCCGGCGCGGCGAGGCGAAAACTGCCCAGGCCGAACCCGGCAGAGCGGAAGAAATCCGTATTCGTCATGCCCGGACAGATAGTCAGAACACGCACCCCGGAGCCCTTGGTCTCCTCATAAAGTGCCTGGCTGAAGGAAAGGATAAATGCTTTTGAGGCAGCGTAAACGGCCTCCCAGGCAGTAGGGGCAAAGGCAAGCGTCGATGCAATATTTACGATGGTTCCCTGTTTTCCTGCCATCATATCCGGCAGAAACAGGCGGCAAAGATGCATCACGGCAAGTATGTTCAGACGGATGATGCGGCAGTCCTTATCCCAGTCTGATTTCTCATATTCGCCGGCATCTCCCATGCCTGCATTGTTAATGAGAATATCCACAGCCAGCTGCTTTTCCTTTGCATAATCATACAATCTGCGGCAGCCGTTTTCCTCCGTCAGATCGACACTCGTATAAAAAACATGGACTTTATATTTCTGCTCAAGTTCCGCCTGCAGTGCGGCCAGTTTTCCCTCACTGCGCGCGGCGATGAGAAGATCGGCGCCATGGCTGGCAAATTCTTCAGCCAGTGCTTTCCCGATCCCGGAAGAAGCACCGGTAATCAGCACCACATGTTCCATTTGCAATCTCCTTTCTTTTGCGTTTCAGCACGGCCGCTGCATCTTAGCGGTGTTCCGCTGCGTATTTTACCCAGTTGGAAAATTCACAGGCCAGATGCATCTGATGATTCTTAATAATATAGTCCGGCGTTGCCGAAGGAAATTCCACAAGGAGCTTCGCTTTGAATCCGTTTTCCGTTTTCGTGAACTGATGCCGGACGCCGCCCTGCACGACCTCTGTCTGCAGTCTCGCGGCACCGGCGCGCTCCTGCTCATACTGATCAGATTCCCATTCGGACCTGAGGCCCGTCTCATCGCCGTAAGTGATAAACATCTCCGTCGGCAGTGCATTGCTGCCGCAGGCTTCGATTACTTCGAGCCGGCCATCCTCCGTCGCACCCAGATAATAGTGATCCGGTTCCACGCCGAGGTTGGCTCTGAGATTCTCTTCAGAGTTTTCTGACTGCAGGCGGTCGAACTCATCCAGGAAAGTATCCAGATCGACGCCTGTCACCTCCACTTCTGTGATGCAGCATTTTCTCTTTCCGCCGGACAGCCGGATAACAGCGCCAGTTGCCGTGTCGCACAGCTTTATCTCCTTGCTGAGTTTTTCTTTAATGGCATCCTCGCCCATATCCATTTTCTCATCGGTCAGCTTTGCCAGCATCGTATCGGCATCCGTCTCTTTCATTGGAGTAAGCGAGAGCTTCTTCTCCGCCTTACGGATCCTTTTGATCACGTACTGATCCATCTCCTCTTTCGATATATACTTTCCATCAATGGTTGCTTCTATCGAAAAGCCGTCGCCCTGCACAAGGGTGCACTCCTGATCGGTGCCGAAATGCAGCCAGAAGCCGCTTGCCGCTGCACAGACTGCCGCCGCTGCCGCGATCAGCAGCAGTACAATCGGCCATACTCTGCGCTTTTTACCTGTTTTCTCTCCTGATTTTTCATAAACTCCTCCTGTTTTTGATTCCTTATTATTTAGTTGCTAAACCATCGTGATAAAAATAACTGCACGGGCAGACAATCTGCCCGCCTGTTATCAATGATACTTTTTCCTGTATTCGCCGAGGTACTGCTCGATGATGGTCATCACGCGTGCGCACTCTTCGATGCTTTCGCTGTCAATGCCGTTCAGGGCCTCGCCGATCTCCCGGTACATGTCTGCATGCAGCTTTTCATGTGCATCAAATACCTGACGGCCGGTCTCTGTCAGCCTGAGAATCGTCTCTTTGTCGTTATCTTCTCTCCGGGTTTTGACAGCGAGCCCCTTCCTGATCAGTTTTCCCGCCATCTGTGAAACGGCGCCTTTGGTATTGCCGAGAATCGCGGCAAGTTCCGTGACATTGGCCTCCGGATGCTTCCCGATGCATTCGATCAGATGGATCTCGCCGAGCGGGAGCGAGCCGAGGCCATCCAGGTGGATCATGCCCTTATGCATGTCATTGATCTCTGCGGAAATGCGCTGAAACTGCTCGATTAAATTCTGCATTTTATTTTCATCTGCTGTCTTCATAGTCCTGATTGTATAGCAGTTAAACAATAATGTCAAGGATCGGTTCACGCAGACGCCGTATTCGCAGGAAAAGCGACATCTGAGACGAATCCGGATGATGGAAAACGGCGGCAGATCTGACGTCAAATGGACTTCATCTGACAGGATGAAGTCCATTTGATGCATTTTATTAAATCTGCAGCTCACTTACCGAATATAAAACGGCTTTTCCGGCCATGAATACGCGTTTCCCGTCCATCCGGCAGCGCAGCGTTCCGCCGCGTTGTGACGCCTGGTACGCGGCCAGCTCTTTCCTGCCTGTTCGGCCCGCCCAATACGGGATGATGTGGCAATGTCCGGAACCGCAGACCGGATCTTCCGTTACCCGGAGTTTAGGGGCAAAGCTGCGGGACACGCAGTCCGCCTCTTTTCCCGGTGCGGTGGCATGCAGCAAAAGCCCGTCCAGCCGGACTGCCTTTTCCATATCCGGCGCCAGCTGCCTGACGGTCTCCTCATCATCAAACACGCAAAGCAGGTCACGGCCCATATACGCTTCCGCCGGCCTCGCGCCGAGCGCCTGCGTCATCTCGTCCGTAACTTCCGTTTTCTTAAGTGTATAGGCAGGAAATTCCATTTCAAGCCAGTCGTCTTTCTTTTCAACGGCGAGGTCACCGCTCATGGTGGAAAAGACGACCCGTTCTGCCTGCTTTTCATAGTAACGAAACAGGACAAACGCACAGGCGAGCGTTGCATGTCCGCACAGATCAATCTCGCCGCCCGGCGTAAACCAGCGGAGGTGGTACCTGTCCCCCTCTTTTACGGTGAACGCGGTTTCCGAGAAATTATTTTCCTTTGTGATATCCATCATCAGATCCTCGGGGATCCACCGGTCCGGCACGCAGATTGCGGCCTGATTTCCGTGAAATACTTTGTCCGTAAAAGCATCAACAATATATTGTTTTATCATCTTTCTTACTCCTCAAATGCAATGGAGAGCGGAGGGAAGCCATCCATGCAGCAGGTATAGCTGTCTCCCGCTTTTACCGGGTCCGCTGCGATGAAAGCGCCGGAAAGGACGATGTCGCCTTTTTTCAGCCCGTCCCCGTACTCTGCCAGCTTATTGACCAGCCAGACCATGGAGTTAACCGGGCTGCCCAGGACCTCTGCGCCGGCACCTGTCCCATGCAGGACGCCGTTCTTTTCCACAACCAGCCCGATATTTCTCAGATTCACCTCGGTCACAGGCTTCGGCTGGCTGCCGATCATAAACGCCGACGCGCCGGCGTTGTCGCTGATCGTATCGCACACCGTTACATTCCAGCCCGGATATCTTGCGTCACAGAGTTCAAAGCAGGGAACGACGTATCGGGTGGCACACAGGACATCAGCCGGTGTTACGGCCGGTCCGGTCAGATCTTCTCCCATAAGAAATGCGATCTCGCATTCGATCAGCGGTATGTTTTTACTGCTTCTCCTGCATGTATCGCCCTGCAGGATCATGCCGGTATCGAGAAGATAACCGTAGTCCGGCGTATTCACGTGGAGCAGATTCATCATCCCCGCACTCGTGATGCCGATCTTTCTGCCGACGATATGTGCCCCGTCTGCAAGGCGCATGGCAAGACCGGCTTTCTGAATGCTATACGCATCATCCATTGTCATGTCCGGGTAGCGTTCTGTGAGAAGCGGAATGCTCGATACCGCTTTCTCAGCCTGGTAAAGTTCCGCCGCGATTTTTCTGTGTTCTTCTTCTGACAGTTTGCAATTCAGTGTTTTCATTTTTCCTCCGTTTCGCATCTGATATAATCTCACAGCCTGACGGCTTCCTTGCCGCGCAGTTCCTGAAGACGATTGCTGATTCGGAGAATTGCACCGGCATCTGCTTCTCCCAGCAGAGATTCGATTTCACGCTGGGCCTTCTCCCACGCCGCAGATGCGGCCTTTAATACAGCCTTTCCCTTCTCAGACAGCGCATAGGTTTTGCCGTTTCCATCCACACGCTCTATTAAACTGCTCTTTTCGAGCGGTCTGATATTGCGGATCATCGTACTGCGGTCCAGGCCGACTGCCTGCGCCCAGTGGGTGATGTTCGCGCTGCCCAGTCGCTGCAGATTGTCAAGCAGACAATACTGCGCCGCGGATATCCCATACTGCTTCAGCCTCGCATCATAAAAATTCGTGATCATGCCGGCGCTGCGCCGAAGGTTCGTACAATAGCATTTACTCTGGTACTGGTTCACAGGTCCATCCTCCTCAGATGCTGTCGTGATCTGTAAGTTCTGCGCGGCCGCGGTATTGCTGTTTTGGCAATACGTGCAGCTGCACTGTGTAATTACACGTTACAGCGTTTTCTTATTGCTGTCAACCCCTCTTCCGGGGTTTTGCGGAAGGCACAGGATCCCGGCTCAGCCCGCGCGCATGCGCCTGAATTCCGGGCGGAGCACCAGCAGTGAACATACGGCGGCCGTCACATCGGCGGCCGGCCCCGACCAGAGGACGCCCTCGATCCCCATCAGGCGCGGCAGAATCAGCAGCAGCACAATCAGTGTGAGCTGTTTCGACATGGAAATCATGATGCCGCGCTTTGCCTTTCCTATGCCGCTCATGATATTCATGGAAATTGGAGGAATGCCGCTGATGATCACCAGCAGCATGAAGGTGTGCATGTAGCGGATCGCGAACGCTTCATAGTTCCCGGTTCCGCTGCCGAACAGATGCAGAATCGCTTCCGGAAACAGCCAGAAACAGAGCGTCTCGGCCGCACCGGCGATCAGCACATACCGCAGGACGGCATAATAGGTTCTGAGTACACGGTCATACCGTTTTGCACCATAGTTGAAGCCGACAATCGGCTGGCTGCCGATGGAGCACCCGATCATCGTTGAAAAGAAAAGAAAGCTGACCTTCGTCACGACACCGGCGGCCGCCAGTGCCTCGCTTCCGCCGTATTCGGAAAGCGAGCCGTAATAGCGCAGCGAATTGTTCAGCACGAGATTCATCAGCAGCATCGCAGCCTGATTCAGGCTGGCTGCGGCGCCGACAGATACAATCGACCGGAAACGGTCTGCATTTAACCGAAAATCCTGTCTGGTAAAAGCTGCACAGTGAAAACGGAAAAAATATCGGATAACCAGGCACGCGGAGAGAACCTGCCCCAGCACCGTCGCGCAAGCCGCGCCCGCAATGCCCATCTGCAGCGGAAACAGGAAAAGATAATCCAGCAGGAAATTCACGGCGACGCCGGCCAGCGAACAGGCCATGGCGTACCGCGGACTGCCGTCCGACCGGATCAGCAGTGTCCCGCCCTGCGTGATGGTGAGAAACGGAATGCCGACGGCAATGATCCCGATATAAGTCTGCGCATAGGGAACGACTTCCTCAGTCGCCCCGAATAAGAGCACAAGCGACGGCGTAAAAATACGCACAAGGATTGCCAGTATGATGCCGTCCAGCGCCAGAAGCGTGATCCCGCTGCCTGCATAACGCATGGCCTCGGACCGGTTCTGCTTACCGTTAAAGATATTGAACTGCACGCCTGCGCCGTTCGAAAACAGGAGACAGAGCGCACCGCAGAGTATCGTGAGCGGATAGGCCACCGTTGTCGCGGCATTGCCGAGATAGCCGACCCGCTGCCCGATAAAAATCTGGTCGACAAAATTATAAAGGGACCCGGTCAGTGTGCTGATAATCGTTGGAAGGGAATACTGCAGCAAAAGCGTGCCGATCGGCTGTTCGCCGAGCGGATTGCCCTGCGGCCCGGATGCCGATGCCGGATTCTGGCCCATGGCGGGATACCTCCTGTCGTTCTGTATAATAACTGTGTGCGGGGACTGCCCGAAAGATATGGTGTCCCCGCCTTTATTCGTTCACACCGCGCGTCATTTCCCGCTGCGGTTATTTTATTTATCATTATACCATCTATGACATCGTCTGTGACCAGATAGGCCGACCGCATACATCCCGATTCCGAACATAAGAAGGCGATGGGGTGCTTTTTTGAACTCTGTATACAAAAAAGTACAGGCTCGGCCTCTCCGCCTGTCCGATTTCATGTTATCCTGTATACGATATATTTTGCTATTCAGAGGTGTTTTTTGAAAAATGAATAATAAGATAAAGAAATTCGGCCTTCCGGCTCTCGGAACGATACTGATCATCACACTGATGGCCGGTGTGTCCGAGCTGCTCGGCGACCGGGAGATTATTTTCCCCGAGATTGCCGCGCTTGCCGTCGGCTACCTGTGCGCGCCTGCCCGCAAATGGCAGGTCAACTCGAAAAGATTGTTTCTGCTCATCTCCGGCTGCGCCGTGCTCGGTTTTGCCATCAGCATGTGGATGCCGGGTTCGCTCTATGTGAAGCTGATCGCCGCATTCGCAGCCGCGCAGGTAATTTACCTCTTTTCGGGGACTTCGCTTGCGCCGCTGATCTCGGCAGTTGTGCTGCCGGTTCTGATCGGCACGCGCTCCGTCTCCTACATCCTGTCGGCGGCTTCCATGACCCTGCTGGTGATTCTGTTTCATCATCTGCTGGTGCGCCGCGGCATCCGTGCCGAGGAGCCGTTCGTCCCGAAGAAGGGGCCGGATGCATCCGCCGCGCTGCGGCTTGTGCTGCGTACGACCTTGTTCGCGCTGCTGCTCGTGCCTGCGCTGCGTTCCGGAATGCAGTTTGTCGTCGCCCCGCCGCTGCTCGTGGCCTTTACCGATTGGTCGGAGGCCGACAAGCATGAAGCGCTGACGGACGGTCTGCCTAAGATCGGAATTCTCGCGCTCTGCGCCCTGATCGGCGCCGGCTCCAGGCTGATTCTCACGATCACGCTCGGCCTGCCGCTTTTTGCCGCAGCCGCTGCAGCAAGTATTGTGATGATCCTGCTGCTCATCAGGACCGGCATTTTCCTTCCGCCGGCCGGCGCGCTGACTCTGCTTGCCATGCTGATTCCGGAAAGCGCGGTGCTGCTCTATCCGGTGGAGGTCACCGCGGGCGTCATCGTCTTCTATCTGGCGGCAAGCGCTATGACACGTGTCAGATACAATGGCACTGTCCCGGTTATCTATAATACCCGGAACACCAGACACGTCGATATGTAAACAAGACTTATCTGATGGATGCTTCTGTGCATTTTGCAGGAAGCATCCATTTTTTTACTGCTGTTAACCCTCAGGAAAGATCATGACTGCCGGCTCTGCAGAGCTTTTTCGTGGACTTCCTGTACATTTTTCATGCCCGTATACTGCACCGCAATTCTGTTTTCCGGATCGGTGCAGGTCAGGTACAGAACGAGGAGAAATACCCATTCCAGCGGTTTCATGATGAAATAGACCAGATCGGCGATGTATTTTGAATGGATCAGGCGGGCAATCGGAAAACCGTACCGGTCATAGAAATTTCTGACCGCCCGGTGGAAGCGCGGCGTCCGCTCTTCCAGCACCTGCTCGAAAGCGTTGGCGACGCACAGCTGCCGGTTCACGATCACGCGGTGCCCGTGCCGGATGCCGAGGCGAAGCGGTTTTACAACCCGTCTGTGTCCGCCGGCCGCAACCGTGCACAGATAATGTTCATCGTAATGCACGTTCTGCGGGCTGACCTTCTGCGACAGGTTCCAGTCGCTCGTTTCTGTAAAGGCTCTGACAATGGAATCCGGTGCCTGACCGAACAGCATCAGCACGGCGACCAGCACGCCAAGCATGAGTGCGGCGAAAAGCAATGCGTAAAGCGGCCAGCGGGATGAGTTTGTCAGCGTACGGTTGAGCCGGCGCAGGTGCCTGCTGCGCTCGATACCGGACGGCTTATTTTCCCAGGTATTCCATTCCCGGACTTTATGCAGAATCGTACGCACCGTAATGATGGCAGCGGCTGCTTCATAAAGCAGCATCGGCGCAAATACGATTTCCTCCGGATTGCAGAGCTGGATGGTCCAGACCGTGCAAAGCGCCATGCCGAGATACATGGCCGATATGCCAAGCACGGGATAAAGCGGCGGCATTTCCTTTAATGGTTTGAAATTGAGCATCAGATAACCAATAAAAGCTATCACCATAATGACGATCACGGTAGGCTGCGCCCCCGTCCAGATCGGCGTATGAATGTCATTGCTCAGAAGCTGCTCCGGCCAGTCGGCATCAAAATCCACACTGCAGACCAGCAAATATAGTATTTCATACAGCAGACCAACCAGCAGCGTGCAGATATCCAGCCACCGGCCGTTCCGGTACATTTCCTCGTCGTGCGCCGCCAGCACCGCCAGAATGCATTCCTCCGCCAGCATCGTGACCGGCAAACCGATAAAAAGTGCAAAGAAGAAACCGGACGAAAAAACTGACAGAGGAAAATTCAACACGCCGAACAGGGCGGGAAACAGATCACAGATACTGATCAGCAAACCGACAAAAAAATTCAGAATAACGGCTGTCTGCAGCGGGCGCCGCATCCATTTGATTAATTTCTCTTTCATATGATTCTCCCGTATTATATTGAGTAAATAACTCTCTTTTCTCTATATAATACGGTTTCCCCTGCCCGCAGGTTTCACCGGCCTTATAAAATCGGGATTAAAACAGCAATTCGACACCGGCGGGATCGTTTCCCTTGTTGTCCTTATATTCTTTAAACCCTTTGAGCCTGCTCTGTTCCTGCGCCGCCAAATAGGTGAGCACCGTGCTGGTTTTCCTGCGCAGAACGCGCATTTTCCGATTCCGTTCACTTACGCTGAAATCACCCGCGCCACTGTAAACCCGCTCAAACAGGTAATTGTACCGGATATAGCGGGAGACCCGGGAAGTGTGCATGCGGTTAAACGGCGCGCGCAGCATCCTGATGCGTGTCATAAGGCAGTACACCAGGATCAGGTTCTCACATGAGGTCTGCATTTTCACGTTATCCGCGCCGCGCACACACAGAAGCGTTTCCGGTATCACGAAAAATTCCCCGTTCATCATTTCCGCGTACCGATACAGCGGCGGCTTTTCGGTATACGTAAATCCGCCGGCAGAATTTTGCTCGAGCGGCAGAAATGGACCGGAAAGGAGGCCGCTTCTTTCCTCTTCGGTGTAGCAAAAGCCATGCCGCGGATTATAGCGAATCTCGATCGCAGTCCGGCGCATTCTTTCGATCGCCTCTTCTATTTCCTGTTTTCGCGCGGTTTTCAGGACAATATCCGGGTCTCCGCTCAGTACCGCCGCGATATTTCTGGCAAATATGGTTCCCTTCCGGTAGCTTTCAAGCGTGTAGACCGCGTCCGCGATCATCAGGTCAAAATACGACAGCGGCGCGGACAGCACGCATTGCACCCGGCCGCCGGCATTTTTTCCCTTCAGACCAAGATCAATATCGAAACGGACCGGACCGTCTGACGATCTTGTCTTAACTGAATACTCACGTATCTCCCTGGCCAGCGCGGTTCTGTTGGCGTAAAGATAATCGATCCGGCGGATGATGTTTCTGTCGATTTCTATCATCTCTTTGCTCACCGCGTCCGCCCTATCACTTTCGGCGGCGAAATATGCCGCGATTTTCCTGTGCAGAAAGGCGCTGCCTTCCGGGGCAGGCAGGTTTTTTCCCAGATAGGCAAGACACATGCTTTTCATTTCATCAGCCCGTTCCCGGGCACGGGAAGTGATGATCGCGCGTTCTTGTTCCGAGAAAATGTGCTGCGAAGTATACGTCTTCAGATAGGTATTATCGCAGAGCTCCACCCGCCCGGCCGGTGCTGCCTTCAGGCCGCAGAACATGATACAGTCTGCGGGCAGGCCGTCACGCCCCGCCCGGCCCACCTCCTGATAGTAATTTTCTATATTCGGCGGAACGTCGTAGTGAACGACAAAACGTACATCCTTTTTATCAACACCCATGCCGAAAGCACACGTAGCCAGCATGATTTTATTGCTGCCGGTTTCCGTGAATGCCCTGAACGCGGCTTCTTTCTCGTTTTCACCGTCGATGAAACTGTCCAGATCGGCGTAATACCGGACGACAGGATATCCCTTGTTTTTCAGGAAAACGTATACATCTTTCAGTTCCATCTTATTGTAAAAATAGATGATTCCGCTCATACCCGCGTGCGCATTCAGAAATTTCAGCAGCTCCACCGTGCGGGCCCGTTTCGCCATGTAAAAATAAATACCGAGATTAAGGTTCTCACGGGCTGCGTGCTCCGCTTTTCCGGCGCTTTTTACCCTCACATTCATGCCAAGTATTTCGATAATGTCGCGCTGTACGGGCGGCGTCGCCGTCGCGGTGAAAGCCGTAATAACGGGGCGATGTTCAAATCGCCTCAGTGTTTTGCCGATGCCGAGATATCCGGGTCTGAATTCATACCCCCAAAGCGAGACGCAGTGTGCCTCATCGATCGCCACCTGGCAGATCGGGGCATGATTGGCAAAGCGGAGAAACGTGCCGGTTTGAAAACGTTCCGGGGTAACATACAGGAATTTATACTTCCCCCTGGAGGCAGCAAAATAGATGCGGCGGGCGAGTGCTCTGCCAATCTCTGTGCTGTCCGTAATTGCTCTCTCCCCGTCAAAGCAAAACCCGGATGAGAGGCAGGCTGCCGGAATGCCGGCTTTCCTGAGGCGCATAACCTGGTCCTGCATCAGCGCGATCAGCGGCGTTACGACAATGGTAAGGCCGTCCAGATACAGACCGGGCACCTGATAGCAGACGGATTTTCCGGAACCGGTCGGCAGGATTGCCAGTGTATCTTTGCCGCCGATAATGCGGCTGATGATACCACGCTGCCTGCCCCTGAAATCGGCGTTTTCATCGCACAGCAGCTGCCGCAGAAGCATCAGAAGCCGTTCGTTTTCGGAATCCTGTTTATGAAAATCTGATTGATATAATGACATTTTCTCTCCAACATCTAAAAACCAAGTACAAAAAGTCACCTGATATATGTATATTATCATAAGCCGATTTGCTTTTCACTGATTTCTGATATATTGTACAAATCCGCTTAAATAAAGGTTTTCCCGTATATTTTTCACATGTGATTGGCAGCTATATATGATTAGTTTTCAGGACCGCATCGTTCCAATTAAGGGCGGTCCTGTCTTATTGACTGCCCCATAAGGGGCAGAAAGAATAATAAAAGCGCCTGCGGCGACCAAAAAATAATAGCGCCTGCGGCGACTGAAAAAATAATGGCGCCTGCGGCGCCCGGGAGCAAATTTGAAAGAAAAAATCAATAAAAAAGGAGGTACCCTGATGAACAAAAAAATAAGTCTGAAACAGCGCATTGCTCTTCTTGAATCCGAATCAAAGGAAACGAAAGTAAAGCATGCAGATCAAGCTGAAATCCTGGAAACGATAAACGCACTGGCAGGTTCCACCCTTAACAACATATTCTGTTACGACCCGACCGGTACGCATAGCTATAACACACCCAGATTTCTATTCCGGCAAAATCCGTGGGAAAGAATATTCAGCACTTTTGATTCAGCCATGGTTATTTCGGTCAATCTGGAGGACGCACTCAATAAAATGAACTTCGCAGAACTCGGCGAACTGCTGAGTATTGAGCATAAAGCTTTTATAGACGATCCGTATGCCGACCCATGCTATGTGGAGCTTATATATATCTTACTGTCGGCCGCCGGAAACAAAGAATAGCAAAAACGAATGGAGGAAAAACTGATGACAGAAAAAATATCCTATGCTAAACGCCTGGAAGTTTTTCGCATGCGTGAAGAGACTGGGCGAAAGCTGCGCCGCCTGCTTGATTTTGATGTGTATGAATATTTATCCGCGGCAGTGGACGAGGCCTATGCAAAAGGCGAATCACAGATTGCGGAAAGGCTGCGCAGCGATACCGCGGCCATTCACAGAATTCTCACCGGTTACGAATACCAAACCGTAAAAGATATTCTGGAACTGATTATAGATTCTTTCGGAAAGCTCAGCGAAGACGCATTCACTCCGGATGATATCGAAATCATAATCCGGTCGCTCTTTATCGACCCATTTGAGCTTTATCGCAAACAGAACAAATGTGAGTATTCCGATATTCTGTCCGCATTCAGGTCAGATTGAAAGTCACAATTTCAGCAGCAGGGGGCGCCGCGCGCCCCCGGGAGTATAAATGAAGGCATTAATGCAAACACTGAAAGGAGTTCAATATGTCAAAATTCAATGCAATCTACACACCGCAGATTTTAAAGGAAACGAGTTCTGGGCATTACAGCGTCCGCATCGAGGATGAAATGTTCAGGAACCGGGAAATCCAGTGCACCGGCACGATTGATGAAGCAATGTGCAACTCTGTGTCCATGCAGCTCAGATACTTAAACAGCGTTTCTCCCGATAAAGAAATCAAAATCTTTATCAACAGCCCCGGAGGAGAAGTCGCAAGCGGTATGGCTCTCTATGATGTCATGAAGTCGATTTCGTGCCCGATCAGGACCATCTGTCTGGGCACGGCGGCAAGCATGGCCGCGGTACTGTTCATCTCCGGGGACGAGCGGGAAATGCTGCCTCACTCACATATCATGATTCATGACCCGCTTATCTCACGCTTCGGCGGATCCGCTCTGCAGGTGAAGTCGATGAGTGACAATCTCATGCAAACGCGTGAAATCATTGGCAACATTCTCGCAAAGCATACCGGAAGGTCTCTCGAGGAAATTTTCGAGGCAACCTCAAAGGACACCTATTTCAATGCCGAAGAGGCTGTTCAGTATGGCATTGCGGACCGAATCATCACAACCATTTAATGAAAGGAGAAAATTTATGAAAACAATTAAGCTTTCCACTAATCAGAACACATATCGCATCCTCGCCGACAATGAAACGGCATCCAACAACACCTGGACTACCGGCCTGAACAACAACGACCTGGTCATTGGCTCTACCGGAGCAGGGAAAACCCGCAATTACGTAAAGCCCAACCTCCTCCAGGAAAATGAAAGTTTCATCGTTACGGACACAAAAGGTCTGCTTGTCAAAGAAGTCGGCCCGTCGCTGCAGCGTGACGGGTACCGCATCATTCACATCGACTTTACCGACCCGGGGTCCTCTTATGGATATAATCCGCTCGACTTTATCCGCTTCGACGCAAAGACGCATAAATACAGAGAACAGGATATCCTGAAAATCTCAGAAGCTCTCTGCCCGGTTGAGGATTTTAACCAGCCGTTCTGGGACCATGCCGCCCGAATGTATGTCGAGGCATTAATCGGCTATGTCCTCGATTGTCTGCCCGACGAAGAACACACTCTGGAATATGTCCTGAAAATGCAGTCGGCGATGAATACGACCACAAAAGTGTTGCTTACAGAAAATCTGGAGCAAAATCCGGATAGTATGTCAGCGAGAAAATATGCCTCATTTCAGGACACGGCGCGCGCCGAAAAAATGCATAGCAGCATTCTGGGGATTATCGCCGAGAAACTTGACCCGCTGACCTACGACGGAGCCATGGAGATGTATTCCAAAAACCAGCGTATCCGTTTCAGGGATATCGCGAAAGAGAAAACTGCGGTTTTCCTTACTGTAAGCGATACGGACCGTTCCTCAGACAGACTCGTCAGCCTGTTTTACGCACAGGCATTGCAGGAGCTCTGCGATTGCGCTGACAAAGAAGGGACCTGCGGTACACTGCCGATTCCTGTCAGACTGTATCTGGACGATTTCGCGACCAACTGCAGAATCGCCGATTTCGACAGCATCATCTCCGTTATCCGTTCCAGAGGCATTGCCGTCAGCGTTATCCTGCAGAGCCTGACGCAGCTTGCGGGTCTTTACGGCGAGGCGAAAGCATGTACCATTGTGAACGGCTGTGACCACGTGCTCTATCTCGGAGGACAGGATGAACGGACAGCAATGTACATCTCCAGACGCGCAGGCAAAACGATTGACACGATTATGAATATGCCGATCGGAACCGGTTACCTCCTCTGCCGCGGTCAGGCCTGCAAGGAAATCAGGCCTTACGCGCTGAAAGCACATCCGCGTTATACGGAACCTGAAGAGACTGCGTTCGCTGCAGCGGACAATGCATATGCTGATGATAAAGAATGATGCACTCGCGGGGAGCCTGCGACTCCCCGTAATTTAAAATCCAGACTGTAAAATAAGATCCTCATTGCCGGATTATTGCATTAATTGCGGATTCACAATATTATATAAGCATGAGACAGCCATAAGACAGGGGGAGAAACCAATGAATAAGATCATGATAATCTTCGGCACCCGCCCGGAGGCGATCAAAATGTGTCCGCTGGTCAACGAACTGAAGCAAAGAGATTTTGCTGAAGTACTGGTCTGCGTAACCGGACAGCACAGAGAAATGCTTGATCAGGTATTGTCCGTTTTTCATGTCAAACCGGATTATGATCTGGCTGTTATGAAACCGAGGCAGACATTATTCGACATTACTATTAATATATTGAACGGGGTGCGTTCTGTTCTGGAACAGGAGAAGCCGGATCTGGTTCTGGTCCACGGCGATACCAGTACGACCTTCGCTGCCGCACTGGCATGTTTCTACCTCCGGATACCGGTTGGACATGTCGAGGCGGGACTGCGCACGTACAATATATATTCGCCTTACCCGGAAGAATTCAACAGAGAAGCCGTCAGCATTATCAGCCGATATAATTTTGCACCGACTGAACTGGCCAGACAGAATCTTCTCCAGGAAGGTAAGAATCCGGACAGTATTTATGTAACAGGAAACACGGTTATCGACGCTCTGAAGACAACAGTTCGGAAGGATTACACACATCCGGAGCTGGAATGGGCACAAGGCAGCCGGCTGATTCTGATTACGGCACACCGGAGAGAAAATCTTGGAAAACCGATGCATCAGATGTTCCGTGCCATCCGAAGAGTGATGGACGAACATGAAGACGTGAAGGCTATTTATCCGATTCATCTCAATCCGCAGATCCGGGAAACTGCTGCGGAAATCTTCGGTGATAATGACAGAATCCATATTATCGAACCGCTTGATGTGCTGGATTTTCATAATTTTATGGATCGCTGCTATTTTGTTCTGACAGACAGCGGCGGTGTCCAGGAGGAGGCACCGAGTCTTGGCAAACCTGTTCTGGTTATGCGGGATACGACAGAGCGGCCGGAGGGCGTCAAAGCGGGTACACTTCGTCTTGTCGGAACGCAGGAGGAGAATATATACAGGGAATTCAGCCGTCTTCTGACAGAGCAGCAGGAATATCAGGCAATGTCGCGCGCCGTAAACCCTTATGGAGATGGCCATGCCTGTGAGAGAATAGCCAATATCCTCGAAAAAGAACAGCTGTAATCATACGGGGCTGTATCAGAAATGTCCATGACCGTTTAAAGCTGTTCATTTATCTGTAAAATCAGATAAAACTTTATTGATAAAACGCAGAAATGCACATAAGAAGCGGGCCGCTGCCTCAGTACTTTGCGTACTGCGCAGCGGCCTCTCTATATGGCATCACGTCAGTTCAATGCGGACAGGAGGAGCTTTTCGGCGATCCGTTTCTGCTCCTCAATGAGCCTTCCATCCACTCCTTCTTTTTCTGCATTAAGAAGTCTTTCCACTATCGTGTCAGCACGCATCTCCACCGTACAGCAGCGTTCTTCATGCCCGATTTTTCGAAAGAAAAATGGGAGCTTATCATCCCACGATATGCCTACAGATGGGATGCCGAGTGCAGCTGCTATGACATGACTATGCAGACGGAAAGAAATAAGGCTGCGGAAACCGGATATAGTTTTCACCAGTTCTGACGGGGTTTCCGGAACCGCCTCCAGACAATCTTCAAAACTCCTTGCGGCTTCAGGCAATGCCGAATACACCGCCCTCGCGTAAGCAACATCCCGCCCGCTCCCGTTAACGAAAATCTTCCATGGAATTTTTTCCTTATCCAGCTTTTGCATAATCTGGATCCATAAACGTGCTGCTTTTACCTCGGAAACGCTGTTTGTAAACATCATACCGAGACCGACAGTATCTGCCTGATCACAGGCTTTCGTCTGATATACATCTGCACACCAAAGAGCCGGGTCATACGTATTGACCGCCCTCTTTCCGCCTTTCAGCAGATTATTGTTCAGGAATGCCGTATTATCACGGCAGGAAATCCATTTTACCGCCGGACTGCTTAAGGTTTCTGTCAGTTCTCTCCTGATGCCCGGACTGAACATAGGACCGACACCGCCGGCATCAGCTGCTGAAATTCACGGAATTTCTCATGTTTTCCGAGCGTGGCATTGAGTATAAAACCAACCGCAACCGGAAGGATTACTGTCTCGATGATCGACACGAACATCGGAAATGCCTTGATCTGTACGGTTGCACCGCTTGCCAGGAAGGAAATCAGGAGCGGCGTCATAACCGGTGAAAGCAGTGTCGATGCTGTCGTCATACCGACGGAAAAAGCGACGTCACCGTGACACAGATACGACATGACGTTCGAGGAAACACCGCCCGGGCAGCAGCCGACAAGAATCAGACCCAGCGCCAGGTCCGCCGGCAGATGAAGCAGGTGGACAAGGGTGTATGCCAGAAACGGCATGACGCCGTACTGCGCCGCCGCGCCGATGAAGATATCAAGCGGCCGCTGGGCGAGAATTTTAAAATCCTGCGTTGTCATGGACATACCCATGCTCATCATGATAATGCCGATGATAAAAGTCTGCGAAGTAAACTTATTTGTCGCAAAATCTGTAAACCATGCGTGGTTGACCCAGCCCATCCAGGCCGGCCAGATGAAGGTCACAACTGCAAATGCGATAACCACAAGTGCCGTGTGATCCGACATAAACTTAGCTGCTTTCTTTAATCCATTCATTTTTCTGTACCTCCGCGTAATAAAAAAAGTCCCTGCCCAGCCTTAACTGGCTGAGAGGGACGAAATATATTCCGCGTTACCACCCTGATTCCGCCCGCCATATCACATAAATACAGCTGACGGCACTTTCACGTACCAACATACGTTTCCTGTTAACGGAGGGGTCCAGCGATGCCTACTGGAGAAATTGCTTCCTGTTCAGCATGCTTCTCTGAGATGATATCCGGTCTGACGCGCCCGCCTGCTCACACCGCCCGCAGGTTCTCTGAATGGCTCTCACTCGCAGATCAAACTTATTCTCATCAACGAATTTCAAGGCTGTGCAGTTTTCATAAGGCCAACGATTATACCGGCCTTCAGTCGGAAAGTATAACACTTTTCGAATGTTTGTCAAGATATTTTGAATACACGTATACAGTTTTTTCATCATTTCCAATTCAGGTGTACAACCAGATTCCTGAATTTGCCGTGCATCTGTCCTCTCCTATCCATGAAATTCAATAATCTGATCGACCCGCTGCAGCCTTTATTCCATTTCTTTATCCAGTCTTTCCCCCTGCGGGTTACAGGGATAAAAACAGAATCTTGTTTTTTCGCTTTCCGGGGCGATATTCGGAGGATTGCGATTTCTGGTCAGGATTCTTAGAAAAGCATAAAAAAAGAGGATGTTTTCTGCTGGAGAAAACATCCTTGGTAAAAAATATCAGGTTTTCCGTCCCCTTGCGGGGAAGTGGGTTTCAAACGGAAATGGAACTTTTAAAATATATTCTGATGTCGTTTCCGTCCCCTTGCGGGGAAGTGGGTTCCAAACCCTTGTCCTCACAGCCCGCTGTTTATGCGGCTTTCAGAACCCATTTGCGGCTGAGAACGCTCTTTCTCGTTCTCCGGCCGACCCGAAAGTGAAAAACAGCCCGCAAAGCCTTATTTTATGCGGCGTGGCGGAGGATTAATAAATATACATAAAATCCGCCTTTCTGCTGCAAGTATATTCAAGCTGTTTCGCTCTCTGCAATTTATTTTATCATATCGTTTGCTCTCCGTACAGACCACTTTCGAAAATCAGCCATTTTTACTTGTATGATGATTACAGAAGCTAAATCAACATTTTCCTTTCTTTTTCATTCTGTGGTTCAATACATTCAGATACTGTGGGACTTTTTATTTTTGCCTGTAGCCCTGACTACTTTATGGGAGTGTAT
>Ga0256404_1005580_pt1 | contig 22061 bp, 22 predicted proteins | sample RumenRJG_01DNA_FD_185990 | JGI IMG/M metagenome (GOLD analysis project Ga0256404, IMG submission 185990) | Bovine rumen microbial communities from Lethbridge, Alberta, Canada - RJG_01 | ecosystem: Host-associated > Mammals > Digestive system > Stomach > Rumen | place: Canada: Alberta | collected...
TAAGTGGGTGGAACCAGTCACGATTCCCCTGGTTTATTAAGGAATCGACATCATAAAGTCTTAAATGAATTTAAAAAATCGCATATTTGCTAGATGGACAACCAACTAGCAATTAATGATGGCTTACGAACAGGTTATGTAGGCATGAGTATCGCCACATTGTTGGCACAGCACAATCATGTCACCGCAGTGGATGTAATCCCTGAAAAGGTGGAGAAGATCAACAACCGTATTTCTCCTATTCAGGACGATTACATCGAGAAATATTTGGCAGAGAGGGAACTTGATCTCACAGCCACACTTGATGGTGCAGCAGCATACAAGGATGCTGACTATGTGGTCATAGCTGCACCCACCAACTATGATCCTCAGAAAAACTTCTTCGATACCCATCATATCGAGGATGTCATCAACCTTGTGTTGAGCGTCAACCCCGATGCCGTAATGGTCATTAAGAGTACCATTCCCGTGGGCTATTGTCGTAGCCTTTACGTCAAGTACGCCCTGAAGTTCTTGACCGACCCTGCACTCAAGGGTAAGAAGTTTAACCTGCTCTTCTCACCTGAGTTCCTCCGTGAGAGCAAGGCTCTTTATGATAACCTCTATCCCAGTCGTATCATCGTGGGCTTCCCCAAGATACTCCCTGCCGACCGCAACGACAAGTGGGACGAGGAGAATGCCGCCATCACCGCCATTGGCAACCCCGAAGCAGAAGAAAAGGCAAAGACCTTCGCCACCCTCCTCCTCGAAGGCGCCATTGGTCCCAGCAAGGACTCACAACCTTCAGACATCAGCCTTCAGACATCAGACATCGAAAAAGGCATTCCATGCCTTTTGATGGGCATGACCGAAGCAGAGGCAGTGAAGCTTTTTGCGAATACCTACCTTGCCCTCCGAGTATCATATTTTAATGAGCTCGATACCTACGCTGAGGTTAAGGGCCTTGACTCTCAGGCTATCATCACTGGTGTTGGCCTAGATCCTCGTATTGGTACACACTACAATAACCCCAGCTTTGGTTATGGTGGCTACTGCCTGCCTAAAGATACCAAGCAGTTGTTGGCCAACTATGCCGATGTACCTCAGAACATGATGACCGCCATTGTTGAGAGCAACCGCACCCGTAAGGACTTCATTGCCGATGAGATCCTCCGTAAGGCAGGCTATTACGAGGCCAGCAGCCAGTGGGATGCTACTCGTGAGCAGAAATGCGTGATTGGAGTTTATCGCCTGACCATGAAGAGCAACTCCGATAACTTCCGCCAAAGTGCTATACAAGGCATCATGAAACGTATAAAGGCCAAAGGTGCAGAGATTATCATCTACGAACCAACGATAGCAGATGGTGAGTCGTTCTTTGGTAGCCTGGTGGTAAATGATATAGAGAAGTTCAAAGCTCAAAGCAAGGCAATCATCGCTAATCGCTATGACGGCTGTTTGGACGATGTTGCTGAGAAGGTTTATACAAGAGATATATTCAAGAGAGATTAATTCATGAGGAAAAACTGCTGAAAAGCAGCATATATAAAAAATCGTTATGAATGGGACTGGGGAATCCATCAGGATTCTCTCATAAAGAAAAAGGTTCAATAAGTCCTGATGCCCCTGTCCCGCTTTTTAGAAATTATGTTTAATCAAGAACTTCAAATATCACAACGAGGCGTGGAAATGCCAGCTTCTCCTATAAGAAAGTTGGCACCATTGGCGTATGCAGCAGAGGATAGGGGCGTGAAGATATACCGATTAAATATTGGTCAACCAGATCTTCCTACACCTCAAAAGGCTCTGGATGTCTTAAAACAAATTGATAGGACTACATTGGAATATAGCCCATCACAGGGTTATCGTTCGTTACGTGAAGCACTTGTTGGGTACTATAACCGCTATCAAATAAAGCTGAATGCGGATGATATAATTGTTACGTGTGGTGGTAGCGAGGCGGTTCTTTTTGCTTTCATGAGTTGCTTGAATCCTGGTGATGAAATTATTGTCCCGGAACCGGCATACGCTAATTACATGTCCTTTGCAATCTCAGCAGGTGCAGTCATTAAGACAGTGGTGACCACCATAGAAGAAGGTTTTTGCCTTCCTAAGGTTGAGAAGTTTGAGGAATTGATAAACGAGCGAACAAAAGCAATACTGATTTGTAATCCCAATAATCCTACAGGTTACCTCTATACACAAAAAGAGATGAACCAGATTCGAGATTTGGTCAAGAAATACAACCTTTACTTATTCTCAGATGAGGTTTACCGCGAATTCATCTATACAGGTTCTCCGTATATTTCAGCAATGCACCTTGAAGGGATTGAGCAGAATGTAGTATTAATAGATTCCGTTTCTAAACGCTATTCTGAGTGTGGTATTAGGATTGGTGCATTGATTACCAAGAACGAGGAGGTTAGAAAGACTGTTATGAAGTTTTGCCAAGCCAGATTGTCACCTCCTTTGATTGGACAATTAATCGCTGAGGCTTCTATTGAAGGAACAGAACAGTATTCACGCGAAGTTTATGATGAATATGTAGAACGTAGGAAATGCCTGATTGATGGCGTGAATAAGATTAATGGATGCTACACACCCGTACCCATGGGTGCATTCTACACTGTGGCCCAACTTCCCGTTGAAGATACCGAGGACTTCTGTGCGTGGTGTCTGAAAGAGTTTTGTTGGAAGGATGAACAAACACCAGAGGGAAAGATAGGAGAGACCATTATGATGGCACCGGCAGCAGGTTTCTATTCTACACCAGGAATAGGAAAGAATCAAGTGCGACTAGCTTATGTGTTAAAGAAAACAGATATTCAAAGGGCATTGTTCTTATTAGAGAAAGCCTTAGAACAGTATAAACAACAAAATATTGAAGAAGGATGAAAGGAATCGTATTAGCAGGTGGCTCCGGAACTAGACTTTACCCTATTACCAAGGGTGTGAGCAAGCAATTGTTGCCCATCTATGACAAACCTATGGTGTATTATCCAATCAGTGCATTGATGTTGGCGGGAATCAAAGATATTCTTATTATATCAACACCGTATGACCTTCCTGGATTCAAGCGACTTCTTGGTGACGGCTCTGATTATGGCGTAAACTTCGAGTATGCTGAGCAGCCATCACCTGATGGCCTTGCGCAAGCTTTCATCATTGGCGAGAAATTCATTGGTGATGATTCTGCTTGCTTGGTCCTAGGTGACAACATCTTCTATGGAGCTGGTTTCACGAAACTGTTGAGATGTGCAGTTGAGGATGCTGAGAAGAACAAAAAGGCTACGGTGTTTGGCTATTGGGTTTCTGATCCTGAACGCTACGGTGTGGCAGAATTTGATAAGCAGGGCAACTGCCTCTCAATTGAAGAGAAACCCAAAGAGCCCAAGAGCAACTATGCCGTTGTGGGTCTGTACTTCTATCCCAATAAGGTGGTAGATGTGGCAAAACATATCAAACCATCGGCAAGAGGTGAACTGGAGATTACGACAGTGAATCAGGAGTTTTTAAAAGATGGTGAACTAAAGGTTCAAGTCTTTGGCCGTGGTTTTGCGTGGTTAGATACAGGAACCCATGACAGTCTTGCTGAAGCAAGTACGTTCGTTGAAGTTATCGAAAAGCGCCAGGGGTTGAAGGTCGCTTGTCTAGAAGGAATTGCCTACCGCAATGGTTGGATTTCTGAGGAAAAAATGCGTGAGCTCGCCAAGCCAATGCTGAAGAACCAGTACGGTCAGTACCTGTTGAAGGTAATTGATGAGATGAAAGAGGATGTGAACAGCGGAACGCTGGTTCACGTTTAATACTAAACAATACAGTTATGGAAGTAATAAAAACAGCAATAGAAGGAGTACTTATTATAGAGCCTAAAGTTTTTGGAGATAAGAGAGGATATTTCTTCGAGAGCTTCTCTCAAAGAGAGTTTGATGAGAAGGTAGCCCCTATACTTGGCCATACCATCAATTTCGTTCAGGACAATGAGAGTATGTCTTCTTATGGCGTGATGAGAGGTTTGCATTTCCAGAAACCACCATACACTCAGAGTAAGTTGGTGCGTTGCGTGAAGGGTGCTGTTTTAGATGTGGCTGTAGATATTCGAAAGGGAAGTCCAACCTATGGGCAACATGTGGCAGTTGAGTTGACAGAGGATAATCACCGTCAATTCTTTGTACCTCGTGGCTTTGCCCATGGTTTTGCTGTGCTCTCAGAGACCGCGGTATTCCAATATAAGTGCGATGAATTCTATCACCCTGAGGTTGATGGAGGCATCAGCATTCTTGATGACAGTCTTGGCATTGATTGGCGCATACCTACAGAAAAAGCAAATCTTAGTGAAAAAGATACTAAACATGCCTTGCTGAGGGATTTTGATAGTCCATTTAGTATCGACTACGAATTGTACTAATCAAGCGAATCTATTCGTGTTATTCGAGTGATTCGTGTTCAAAAAGAAGAATATGACGATTTTAGTAACCGGAGCAAATGGGCAATTGGGCAATGAAATGCGCATTGTTACCCAAGGCAGTACAGATAGGTATATCTTCACTGATGTATGCGATGAGCATCCTGAATCATTAGAGATGCTCCACAAGTTAGCTGGTGATGATGTAGACACTTCTACTACAAAACTTGATATCACTAATCTTGACGCTATTCGCACGATGGTGAAAGAGAATTATGTTAAGGTTGTCGTTAATTGTGCAGCATGGACCAATGTAGATGGAGCAGAAGATCCGGAAAAATACGAATTGGTTGAAATGCTGAATGCAAAAGCTCCCGAGAATTTAGCCATTGCCATGAAGGAAGTTGGAGGCTTGCTTGTACACATCAGTACCGACTATGTTTTTGGTGGTGACCCTTACAACACTCCTTGTAAAGAGAACCAGAAAGGCACTCCTACGGGCGTATATGGACTGACTAAACTACATGGTGAACAGAATATCCTGGCAACCGGTGTTGATTATCTGATATTCCGTACAGCATGGTTGTATAGCGAGTTCGGTAAGAACTTTGTGAAAACGATGCTTAATCTTACAGCCACAAGACCTCAGTTAAAAGTGGTCTTTGATCAAGTTGGAACACCCACTTATGCTCGTGATCTTGCAGATGCGATACTAGTTGCAATAGAAGATTACAAACAGGCCTGGAACCTGAAACCTGAATCTTGGAACTACTCGAAAAGTGGCATCTACCACTTTTCGAATGAGGGCGTTTGCTCATGGTATGATTTTACAAAGATGATAGCTGATTATGCTGGTAATACAGACTGTATTATACTACCGTGCCACAGCGACGAGTACCCCAGTCCAGTAAAACGCCCGGCGTTCAGCGTATTGGACAAGACAAAGGTAAGACGAGTATTTGGCCTTTCGATACCATATTGGATTGATTCGTTGGAAATCAATTTAAAAAGAATGAGATAAAACTTTAAGATAATATTTATAATAATTAGAAAAAGATGAAAAATTTAAGAAATACATTAATATCAATAATGAAAATAGTGCCTGATAAAGTGTATCTCATGATGCAGTACTATTATCATTTTCACAAATTACCCAATTTAAAGAATCCGCAAACATATAATGAGAAGTTACAATGGCTGAAATTGTATGATAGAAGACCAGAATATACATTGATGGTGGATAAATACTTGGTGAAAGATTACGTTTCCAAAATCATTGGTGAAGAGTATATCATTCCTACAATCGGAGTCTGGGACTCAATAGACGAAATAGACTGGGAAGGTCTACCAGATCAATTCGTTCTAAAATGGAATCATGATTCTGGCAGCGTTTTTATATGTAAGGATAAAAAGAACATAGATAAAGAGCAAGCTATAAAGATACTCAAGAGAAATGAGCATAGCAGCGGTTTCTGGTATGGTCGTGAATGGCCATATAAAAATGTTCAGCCTCGTATTATTGCAGAAAAATATATGGAAGATGAGGATGGCGAATTAAAAGATTTTAAGTTTTTTTGTTTTAATGGCGAAACAAAAGCAATGTTTGTTGCAACAGATAGGTTTAATAAGAGCGTAGAGACAAAATTTGATTTTTTCGATAGTGATTTTAATCACATGCCTTTTACAAATGGTCATCCAAATGCCACGCGACCGATAAAAAAGCCACAGAGTTTTGATTTGATGAAACATTTGGCACGTAAACTGTCAAAAGGATATCCGCATATCCGAGTTGATTTTTATGAAATAAAAGGTAAAGTCTATTTTGGTGAACTTACTTTATATCATTGGAGTGGATTTGTACCATTTAAACCGTCAAAATACGATAAATTATTTGGTGATTGGATTGAATTGCCAAAATGATAAATAGAATAAACAGTTAAAAGGATAATAATAGATTTCGGTTTTTAAATGGACATTAGTATACTTACAATCATTTATTTCCTGGCATGGCTGCTTACCTTTTTGTTTTTTATTCGAAAAAACAAAAAGAAAGAGGTTGGTGCATATACGGTAATAGTTGTGTCTTATGTTGTATATGCATTCTTCTCCATATTATACTACGGGGCGGCGCCAGAATTATTTGAACATATTACGTTTTTCCCCTTCCTTTATCTATATATTCTTTTGATGATTGCATTGCTGCCTGTAAGACAATACGATACATTTAAAGTAAAAGGTTTTATTGGAGTAAACCGTGCCGTATGCTACATGGTGTTTTCGATATTTTTGATTACAACTCTGATAGTTATACCAAGCACCATAACACAATTACAAGAGAGTTTTTTTATTTTATTAACTGAAGATGACGGGGCAATTCAGCTATATAATGAGATGCATGCTCAAGATACTTCCAATTCGTATCTAAACGGAGGTATTATAGGTATTTGTACAGTTATTAGATATTTGTTATATGAAATATGTGTGTTTCTCTTTTTTTATTATTTGACATTCCCTCGTAAGAATCTTATTCTTATATTATTATTATTATTATCCTTTTTTATTGATATTCTTATTTCATTTGCAAAGGGAGGCAGAACTGTTTCAACTATGGAAGCGTTTACTATTTTAATGACCTATCTCATATTTGAACGATACCTTGGTGATTCGGTGAATAGAGCCACTAGAAAAGTGCTGCTAGTTTTGGGGGGGGGGGTTGTAATGTTGACATTAGTTGTAACTATTAGTAGATCCTTAAATCGTGAAGGAGGCGCAGGAGAAGGTATTATAGAGTATGTCGGGCAAGCTAATTTGTTGTTTAATGAAGAAGCATTTGATTCAAACAATTTAAGAGATGGCGATAGGACATGTAATGTGTTTAAACGCCTGTTAGGGTTTGACAATGTTCCGAAATCAATAACAGGTGTAAGGGATAAGCATGCATCAATAAAACTATCCGATCGTAATTTTTCAACCTTTATCGGTGATTTTGTACTTGATTTTGGCCCATTTGCAACAGCATTAATAATTATGCTGTTTACATTTGTTTTTTTGTCGATGACAAGACCACGGAGAGGCGTTCTTCATTTGGAACAATTACTATTGATTCAACTGGTTGCTGATATATGTATGCATGGAGGAATGTATTTATTTTATTATTCTTTTTCGGGAAATTATATTCTTATGATGTATGTACTCTTTGCGATTGTACTGAAAATGAGTTCTAACGGGGTTTTGATACAAGCAAGACAATGATGCAATTCTTATTATATGTAAAGATATTTTATTATGCCGTCAATTAAAAAAAACTTCATATATAGCTGTATTCTTACTTCTGCTAACTATATTTTCCCATTAATTGTTTATCCGTATGTTTCAAGGGTATTGGGAGCAGATGGGATTGGCGCATGTGGCTTTGTTGATAGCATTATTAAATATTTCGTCTTGTTTTCAATGTTTGGCATAACTTCTATCGGGATAAGGGAAGTGGCTAAAGCAAAGAAGAATAAAGAAAATTTAAACAAAGTCTTTAATAACATTTTCTGGACAAACGCTCTTTTTACAGGCTTATCTGTTGCCGTTTTAATAGCTGTTATTTTTGCTGTTCCAGACTTAGAGTCGTATAGAAAGCTTCTTTTCATCGGAGTATTAAAAGTAGTAAGCAATTTTTTCTTGATAGATTGGTTTTTTAGGGGCATCGAGGATTTTCGTTATATAACGATTCGAACATTAGTTGTAAAATGTTTATATGTCGTTTCCATTTTTATATTTGTCCGTGATAAGTCAGATTACGATGCGTATTACTTACTGACAGTTTTGATGATTTCTGTAAATTCATTATTCAATCAGGCCTATGCCCACAAGTCCATATCAATTAGTTTTAAGGGAGTTAATTTACAGACTTTTATATATCCGATTGCAGTAATGGGCGTATATACCATAATGACAAGCATGTATACCACTTTTAATATTTCTTATTTGGGATTTGTTGCAGGAGATAAAGAAGTTGGATATTATACAACAGTTGATACCCTATATGGTGCCCTATTAGCACTTTTTAGCGCATTTACAGGTGTAATGTTGCCGCGCATGAGTTCTCTTTTGGCTGAAGGACAATTTGAAAGATTTAAAAGCTTGTTAAGTAAGAGTGCTAATGTGCTTTTTTCCTTTTCTTTTCCCTTTGTCTTCCTCTTTGTAGTTTATGCACCCGAGATAATTGGACTATATGCAGGAAATGAATTTGAAAATGCAGTTGTTCCAATGCAGATAAGCATGCCTCTTATGATAGTCATTGGATATGAACAAATTATCATCACTCAAGGACTGCTCCCACTGGATAAGAATAAAGCTGTACTAATAAATGCTGTACTTGGAGCCATTACGGGGGTGGTATTGTCTTTGCTGTTGGTCGCTCCATTTAAGTGTATAGGATCAGTTGTCGTATGGGTGATTTCTGAGGTTATAGTGCTGGTTTCTGCAAGTTTGTTTATTCGATATTATATAAAGTTTACATTCCCGTTCAAACTGTTTATAAGTGAATGTATTGGCTATACACCTCTATTGCTCATTCTTTTAGAAATACATAAGGTGTCGTTGCAGCCAATATGGTCAATTATTATCGCAGGAGCATTGACGGCAATTTATACATTTATTATTCAACGTTATATTTTCAAACAAACAAATCTGGTTGATTTGACCAACTCACTGCATACTATCGTTAAAAAAAACAATAAAATATGATATCATTAGCGATGCCAACATACAATGGCGGCAAGTATTTAAGGGAACAATTAGACAGCATATATGGGCAAACAATGGTTCCTGATGAAATTGTCGTCGTAGATGACTGTTCAACAGACAATACTATAGATATACTAGAGGAGTATAAAACGTCTTGCGGACTAAAATATTATATCAATGAGAAGAATCTCGGTTATAATAAGAATTTTGAAAAGGCTATAATGCTATGTAGTGGAGATTATATTTTGCTTTGTGATCAAGACGATGTCTGGCTACCCCAGAAAGTTGAAAAGTGTTATAATGAGATAGTAAAATACCCCATAGATACACCGGCATTGGTTTCTTGTTTCAGTTCAACAGATCCTAATATTTTAATAACAAAAAAAGGAAAAAAGCTGAGGAGTGGTGACTGGAGGCTTAATTATACCCTTTATGTATCACAAGGGTGTACCCTTATGTTTAATAGATTTTTAAAAGAGGAAATATTGCCATTCCCAGATAGTATGATGTATGATGCCTATCTGGGTTTAGCAGCATCCCTTATAGGGAATAGATGGTTCATTGGCGAGGAATTAATGTACTACAGAATACATCAGGCAAATTCGTTTCAGAAAAATGCATCGACTCCAGTAACAAAGACATTGCGACGTAATTTATATAAACATGTACCTTTATGGTTTGGATACGAAAGATATAGAAGTTTGAAATATATAAGAAATTTGTTGCATGAAAAGGCCATACCATCACATCTTGAATACTTGAATAAAATAATATCTCTTTATGAAGTTGATGCATTTAAAAGGCTTGCTATATTAGGCTCTATAAAAGAAATACCCCTATGGCATAGAATACGTTCTATTGTATTACTGATGATTAAAGTAATATTTAATATTAGGGATATAGTATAAAATTGCAACATTAGAAGATGGTCTGCCTATTGAATATTTGTTATATGTTAACTAGGTATATGATTCTGTTTACCAACTGAAATGGTAAAAGTAGTGTCAGGTCATATAATTATTTTTATGGATTAAATAACCCAGACAAATTGATATGCACTATATTAAAGTTGTCTAATTTTTTTTGAAAATGGCAAAAATGAATGTAAATCCTAATAATAGGATTATTAGTTATTTGATGGGAATAGTACAACATTATAATCCAAACAAGTATTGGAAATATAGGGAGATCGTTGTTAATCCCAATAGTAGGGTCCCTAAATTTGTAAAATTATATATGCTTTTTTATATAAAGAGATGCGACGCTTACAATAACGCATCACTAGGTACAGACATCAATCAAGGTGCAATTTTTAAAAGTAGGCCACTATTTCCTCATGGATTGAATGGATGTATTATCCATTTGAAAGCCCAGATCGGTAAAAATGCCCTTATATATCATCAAGTTACAATTGCCAGTGCCAAAGGAGGAACTCCGAAAATTGGAGACAATTGTCTTATAGGTGCAGGAGCAAAAATTATAGGAGGAGTAACTATCGGAAACAATGTGCGTATAGGAGCAAATGCTGTCGTAACAAAAGATATCCCTGATAATGCGACTGTAGTATGTGCGCCAAATAGAATAATTATAAGAGAAAAGTAATGAAGATATTGTTTGTTTCTCAACTTAGTCCTGTTGCATCAACAGGTCCAAACTATAGTGTGCCAGGGCGTATTGAAGCACAGTCGCACATAGATGATGTCTATTGGATCAATTTATCTGAGGTTAAGAGAGAAGAATGGATGATAAAAAGTTATTTTCATGATTCTGGGGAATATAGTCAATTATCTCTGTCTAGTATCGAAAAAAACTTTCCAAATATTGATGTCGTAGTATTTGAAGGATTCTATTTCTTGAAGCAGGTTAAATTATCAAGAGAACTAACTAAGCGTGGAATTCCTTATGTTATTGTACCGCGTAGTTCTTTGACGCGACAAGCTTTATGTAATCATTCTAAATATAAGAAATGGATAGCTCATCAGCTTTATTTTAATAAGTATTGTAAGAATGCATTGGCCATACAGTATTTAACCATTCGCGAATTTGAAGATTCTGGAACAAAGTGGAACAAGAACGCTATTATTATTCCTAATGGGATTAAGATTCCGGATAGACTTAAGACGATATTTTCTAAAGACAAGATTAATGCTGTTTTTGTCGGTCGGTTAGATATTTATCAAAAAGGCCTTGATGTTTTATTAGAAGCATGTAAGCAGGTTAAAGATATTTTACGGAAAAATTCTTTTAATTTGACATTGTATGGACCTCAAATAATTGACTATTCAAGAATTGAATCTTTGATTAACCAATATGGAATAAATGATTTTGTTAAATTAGGAGGTGAAGTTTTAGGGAAAGAAAAGGAAGATGTTTTAATGAAGTCAGACCTGTTTGTTTTAACATCACGCTTTGAAGGTCATCCTATGGGGCTAATTGAAGCTCTTTCTTATGGCTTACCAGTATTGGTGTCTCCTGGAGCAAATATGGCAAAGGAAATTGATGAGTCTAATTCTGGATGGATTTGCGAAACACAAACTAATAGTGTCTGTGAAAAACTTATAGAAATAGTTAATTCCAAACAGCTTTTTGTAGAAAAAGGGAAACAAGCTCGACAATTGGCAACCAATTATGATTGGGAGAAATTGTCATATGCTTTTCATGAAAAAATAATAGAATTATTAAAGAAATAAGAGCATATTGAAATGATATACTTTGCTGGTGATGTTAATCTTACTGATTGGCACTTTAATGTGGGATTTGGAATAGGTACGAAAGTGTCCAAGGGCCTTAATCCTTTCAAATATATTAATCGCGTAGACGATGATATATGGGTCGGGAATTTCGAAGGTGTTGCCTCATATATAAGTGACAACCAAGGATTTTATGCAAACTCATTCAGGGTAGAACCTAAAGCTTTGATACACTTGCACCATATGGATTATTATGGGTTTGCAAATAACCATGCAATGGAACATGGTCGTGATGCATATAAAGAAACCATTAAGTCGTTAAAAAGTTACGGAAGCGTAGTTTTTGGCTCCGATGATAGGAGAAGTTGTGATTTTAGTTACAAAAATAGAATAATCTCTCTAACTGGGGTGTGTTTGCGAATAGAGGAATCAAGTTTTAAGCCTCTTTATTGGCACAACCCGGAATATATTGAAATAGAAAAGGAATTATCCGCATTACCCTCAGAAGCATTCAAGGTTCTATTTGTACATTGGGGCAATGAATACATCAACCGGCCTTCTGCAGCCCAGAAGAAGTTTGCCCATTGGTTAATTGATGCGGGGTTTGATCTTATTATAGGAATGCACCCTCATGTCCTACAAGGGTATGAAGATTATAAGGGGAAGCGAATCTATTACTCTCTGGGAAATTTTGTTTTTGATATGCCAAGCGAGCAGTGTAAGATTGGAGCTATTGTGAGTTTGGATTTTTTTGAAGGGCGTGCACAATATAATAATCAATATGTTAAGATTGATAATAATTGTTGCCCTCACGTAGTAGATGAAAGTGAAATCTCATCAGTGTGGCATTTCTCATATTTGAATGAGTGCCTTAAAAAGGACGATAACTCTGAAAACTATCATAATGAGATAAAGAAGGGATATAACTTGTATAGAAGGGCTAATCACAGGCAATTATTGAAAACAGCCTTAACCCACCCGGTCTCATTTATGGGTATACTGAGAGATTTTGTTAGAAGAAAAGTAATAAAAAAATAATTGTTATGAGTATTACAACAAATAAATTTTTAAAGACCATTTGCCAGCCGCTTATTAAGTTGACATGGTTTACGAGTGAGCATAATCCAGAGTTAGTTATTAAAGCTCGTTATCTTGTGAGATTCCACAGGCCAATCCGCCTTGATCCGCCTGTTGACATGAATGAGAAGATCCTCTACTTGTCTTTAAGGACGGACACTACTAAATGGACGGAGTTGGCAGATAAGTATCAAGTAAGGAAATACGTTGAAGAGTGTGGTTTATCTGATTGTTTGGTAAATCTTTATGGATTTTGGAAAACTGCAGATGAAATTGATTTTGATAAACTGCCAAACTCTTTTATTCTAAAAGCAGTTCAGGGCGCAGGCGATCCTGTCATTGTTAAAGATAAGAGCACATTTGATAAGGAAAAAGCATTGAAGTATATGCGAAAAGTATATACTAAGCGTTATGGCGGTCTTGAGGCAGGAAAGCATTATATGCGAATAGAACCTGGAATTATTGCGGAGGAATTTCTTGAGAACGACGAGATTTCAAAGAAAGTTTCGAATACTCTGATAGACTATAAGATTTGGTGTATAAACGGCAGGGCTGAATATATATGGGCATGCTGCAATCGCACTCCACCTCATGGTATCGAAGTGATGACATACGATAGAGAGTGGAATGCACACCCAGAGTATTCAATATTTGATTCCATTTATAGAAAGGGAACGCCTATGCCGGCGCCGGCCAACTTGTCAGGAATGCTCGAAGTGGCTGAAAAACTCGCTAAACCATTCCCAATAGTACGTGTTGATTTGTATAATCTTAATGGAAAGATTTACTTTGGAGAAATGACTTTTACGTCTTTGGGCGGTCTTCAAACTTTCTATACACAGGAGTTCTTGGATAAAGTGGGCTCAATGATTGATCTTTCTGAATACATCAAAAAATAGTAAAATGGCTTTGACGCTAATGTACATCACCAACAAACCTGCTGTGGCACAAATTGCAGAGGATGTTGGAGTGGATTGGATATTTCTTGACATGGAATTCATTGGTAAGGATTCCAGACAGGGTGGATTGGATACTGTTCAGAACCACCATACTGTTGAAGATGTCAAGAATATCCGTAAAGCCATCACCAAGGCTAAACTATTGGTGAGAGTTAACCCTATTCACGAGGCTTTGGAAAACTATCCGTCATCAAAAGATGAGATCGAAGCTGTTATAGAAGCGGGGGCAGATATTATCATGCTGCCGTTCTTCAAGACAGTTGATGAGGTGCGTACATTTATCAATTTCGTCGGTGGTAGAGCCAAAACGCTTCTGCTGGTGGAAACCGTCGAGGCTGCTGACTTGATAGACGAGATTTTGGAGGTTCCTGGCATTGATATGATTCACCTTGGACTGAACGATATGCATTTGGAAAAAGGTATGAAGTTTATGTTCCAATTGCTTGCTGACGGAACGGTAGAAAAGCTGGGCAGCAAGATTAAGGCGAAGGGCATTCCATTTGGATTTGGCGGTATTGCTACCCTTGATGGTGGCGCACTTCCTGGATCTATGGTGCTGAAAGAACATGTTAGATTAGGCTCGAGCATGGTGATTGTAAGCCGTAGCTTTTGCAATACGGATGTGATAACCGATTTGGATGAGGTCAATAAGATTTTCCATAACGGGATCAAGGCAATACGCGATTTGGAAGCAGAGGTGCAAAACAAACCTAAGGAATACTTTGACAAGAACCACATAGAGGTGGTAGAGGCAGTGAATCAAATAGTAAAAAACATAGAGGCAAAAGAACATGGAAATCAATAAGAACGTTATTAGCGGTTTGCGCAAGGAGTACGGAGATGCATTTTATCTGCTGGATTCCGCTCAGTTTAAGAAGAACTTTCAGGAGTTAAAGGCAGCTTTTGGTAAGATCTATCCTAACTTCAATATAGCATATTCTTACAAGACCAACTACACTCCCAAGTTGTGTCGTCTGGTAAATGAAATGGGTGGTTATGCAGAGGTGGTTAGTGAGATGGAGTTGGAGATTGCCCGTCGTGTAGGTTGCAAGCCGGAACGCATCATCTGGAACGGCCCCATCAAGAACCCTACAATTGTTGAGGAGTTCCTGCTGGAAGGTGGCTGCATCAACATTGATGGCCGTGAAGAGCTGGCTATGATTAAGGCTATTCATGAGCGTCATGCAGATAAGAAGTTCACCATAGGTATCCGTTGCAACTATGACGTGAATGATGGAGTGGTTTCTCGTTTCGGTTATGATATAGATAGTGAGGACTTCAAAGAGGCTGTAGAATTCGCAACCAAGACAAAGAATGTTCATTTCATCAACTTCCAGTGCCATTTTGCCAAGCGCCAGATTGACTACTGGCCAGCCAGAGCAAAGGGAATGGTTGAACTGATTGACCGTTTGGGTGTTATTCCTGAGCGAATAGATATTGGTGGTGGGTTATTTGGCAAGATGGCAGATTCGCTGAAAGCACAATTCAGTTCTGTGATACCTGACTACACTGCATACGCAGAGGCTGCTGCCAGAGTGTTTGCTGAATACTTTGCAGATAAGGATGTGAAGCCGGAACTGATTATTGAACCCGGAAGTGCTGTCGTAGGTGATTGCATGAAGTTCGTTGGAACCATCAAGACCATCAAGAATGTTCGTGGCAAGTGGATTGCCAGTGTGATGGGAAGCCAGAAGAACATCAGTATGAGCGGTATTAATCCTCCTATGGAAGTGATTCCTATGGGTGGTGAACAGCAGGAATATAAAGACCTGGATATGGTGGGATTTACCTGCATCGAAGGTGATGTACTGTATCACAACTATACCGGCAAGCTGGCTCATGAGGATGCTATTTTGATTAGCAACTGTGGCTCTTACTCTCTGGTGATGAAACCGCCATTCATCCTGCCCAACTTCCCTGTGCTGGATATCAGTGAAGGAAAGACAGAACTCATTAAGAGGGGAGAGACGTTTGATGACTTGTTCCATACATTCATTTTCTAAGTATGTATCAACTGAATCTATTTATCAAGCGTTGCTTTGACTTTGTAAGCTGCTTGATAGCTGTGATATTGTTGACTCCAGTTTGGATCATTGTGGCCATCGCTATCAAACTGGATAGCAAAGGCCCGGTATTCTTTAAGCAAGGCCGCAGGACCAAGGATGGTCGTGTTTTCCAGATGCTGAAGTTCCGCTCAATGGTTGTAAATGCTGAGAATCTGGGTACAGGATTGTTCTCATACGATAATGACCCTCGTGTGACCAAGGTGGGGGCTTTCCTTAGGAAAACCAGTATTGATGAGTTCCCGCAGTTCTTTAATGTGCTGAAAGGTGATATATCTGTGGTTGGCCCCAGGCCTTGTGTGACCTACGAACTTGGCGACTTTGATACGCTGAACAAGAAGTATAAGAAGCGTTTTCAGGTGAAAGGTGGCATTACCGGCTTGGCACAATGCAAAGGACGTAATGAGAACTCCTGGGATGAGAAAGTGACGCTGGATAATGAGTATGTGGATCTATTCAAGAAAGAGGGTATATGGATTGATATTAAGATTCTATGGTGGTCAGTGCTGAAGGTTTTCCAAAGTGCGAATATCAACGAAGACCAGCGAGAAGGTATGAGTGCAGAGGAATCTGCTGCAATGGATGATGAGGAAGTCAAGAGAATCGCTCATCTTCCTGATGAAGAATAAAACAAGAAACAAATAATTGAATTGAAATATGGCAAAAACTGATGTGGCAAACAGACTGATCTGGTTCAAAGGTCAGATTATGAATGTGAATGAAGCTATGGTGAACGTTCTTTCACCTACTTCACAGTTTGGACTGAATGTATTCGAGGGAATCCCGTGTTACTGGAATGATGAGCAGAAGCAGCTTTATGCTTTCCGCTTGTCAGACCACTATGACCGCCTGATTCGCTCTGCAAAACTGATACAACTGGATAGCAAGTTTACTAAAGAAGATTACAAGAAGGCCTTGGTTGATACCGTAAAGGCAAATGAATATGACGAGAACCTGAGTGTTCGCCAGACATTGTTTGTGGATGGTTTTGGCTCTTGGGGTAGTGAAGGTCCTGTTGAGATGTTCGTGGCTCCTATTCCTCGTGGTCGTACTGCTGCTGAATACAATAAGAAGGGCTTAAACTGCTGCATTACTTCTTGGCGTAGAATCAGTGACGAGAATCTGAGCCCTCGCATCAAGTGTGGTGCTAACTATATCAATAGTCGTGTTGGCCAGCGTGAGGCTTTGCGCAATGGATTTGATACCTGCATCTTCCTGAATGAGGTAGGCAAGATCGCAGAGGGCCCTGGCAGCTGCTTCTTTATGGTGAAGGGTGACACCTTGATTACTCCTCGGCTGACGGATAGCGTTCTGGAGAGCATTACCCGTGATACGGTAATTAAGCTGGCAACAGAAGAACTGGGTATGAAGTTCGTTGAGCGCACCATTGACCGTACTGAAGTCTATATGGCAGACGAGGCATTCCTTTGCGGTTCTGCTATGGAAGTGACTCCCATCTATACCGTTGACCGCTATGCTATTGGCACGGGAGATCAGGGTGAGTGGACTAAAAAGATTCATCTGAAGTATCTGGAGTGTGTACAAGGTAAGTTGGCGAAGTATCAGGATTGGTTGACTCCTATTTACTAAATAATTATGCCACTATACGACAATGAAATTGTATCCGTTATCACCCCCGTCTATAATGTTGGGGAGGTGATAGGGAAGACCATAGAATCAATGCTCGCCCAGGAGTACGATAATCTAGAGATTGTACTCGTGGATGATTGCTCTAAGGACAATTCTGCTGAAATAATAGCGGAATATACAGCAAAGCATCCCAATATTGTCTATCACAAACAGGAGAAGAATGGTGGTGCAGCCGTAGCCCGTAATACTGCATTGAAATTGGCAAAAGGAAGGTATGTGGCCTTCTTGGATTCTGATGATATGTGGTGTGATGGTAAAATCAAGAGGCAGTTGGCATTTATGAAAGAGAAGGATGCTGCCATTTGTTGTACTGCAATGGATTGCATTGATGAAGAAGACAAACCTCTGAACTCAGTTCGTGGAGTTAAGGAAAGGATATCGTACAAGTTCCTTCTGAAGAATACGATGATTTCCACTTCAACTGTGATGATTGACAGAAACAAAACGGGTGACTTCCAAATGCCACTTAGACGGGGCGGGCAGGATTATGCTACCTGGCTGATGCTGATGAGGAATGGTACTATTTGCTACGGTCTGAATGAAGTGTTGAGTCATTATCGAGTAATGAGTAAATCACTGAGTTCAAATAAGTGGAAGAGCGTAAGGCAGGTTTGGGAGATACAGACTCAAGATGAGAAGATCAATAAATTATCAGCAGCATTCAATGTTTGTTGCTTTATTGTGAATGCGTTTATTAAGCATTTTCTTCATTAAGAGTAGGATTCTGGTTTCAATAAATGACTAACAATAACCATCAAGCTTTTTTTGAACTGGTGCGAGCTGGGCTCTGGGAAAAGGAGACTCGACTTGCAAATTATAAAAATATAGATTATGCTGCGATTCTTCAATTGGCAGAAGAGCAGTCGGTAGTAGGGCTTTTGACAGCAGGATTAGAGCACGTTGTGGATGTTAAAGTACCGCAAGCTGATGTTCTGCAGTTTATTGGACAAACGATTCAAACAGAGCAAAGCAACAAAGCGATGAATAAATTCATTGCTGATTTAGTTGTGAGTATGCATAACGCTAATATTTGCATGGCCCTTATCAAAGGGCAAGGAATTGCACAGTGTTATGAACGTCCGTTGTGGCGGGCGTGTGGAGATGTTGATTTGTTATTAGACGACCATGGCTACACAAAAGCAAAAAACCTTCTAATACCTTTAGCAGAATCAGTAGAGAACGAAGATATCTATTGTAAACACATCGGAATGGTTTTGCGCTCTTGGGTGGTTGAAATACATGGGAACCAGCATACTGAATTATCATCACGAATAGATAATATTTTAGACAACCTTCAAAAGGAAGCATTTGAAATCCCATCGTATAGAGTCTGGAGAAATGGGAATGTTGATGTGCTTTTACTTGGAATAGACTATGATGTGCTTTTTGTGTTTACCCATTTTCTAAAGCATTTTTATAAAGGGGGTATAGGCCTTAGGCAAATATGTGATTGGTGTAGACTTATATGGGCTTATAAAAATGTAATAGACTGCAAACTATTAGAAAAAAGGCTAAAGAAAATGGGATTAACTACAGAATGGAAAACTTTTGCTACACTTGCCGTTAGTTATTTGGGTATGCCCGAAGAAGCGATGCCGCTATATGAAAAGGATGTGAGATGGCAAAGAAAAGCAAATCGCGTCTGTACGTTTATACTGAAGGTGGGCAATTTTGGAAACAATCGGAATAATACTTATTATTGCCATTATCCATATTTGATAAGAAAAATTATATCTATGAATAGAAGAGTTGAAGATATTATAAACCACTTCCTCATATTCCCTGTTGATTCAGTTAAATTTCTCCCAAATCTATTCTATAATGGATTAAGATCTGCCGTTAATGGTTTATAGATAGCTGTATTTGGAGTGTATATGACCACGTTGTTGATTTATAGTTTGAGTTGTGGATTTGCTAGATCTGAAAGATTATTTCTATCACTATATCATTAATCGATATAATGGAATACCTGACTACATTTATGAATGTTTTTTGTCATTTCTTTGTATCGGCATTATTTCACTTCTATTGCTTTTTGGGCTTAAAAAGGGCTTCCGGCTTTTCTCGCTATTATTGTTGTTGGAGTATTTGATACTCTTCTTTCTATCTACTATTTTTTGTCGTGATTTTAATGAGGGGCAGGGTTATAATTTTACCCCTTTTTGGAGTTATACTGCACTCCAGAATTGTAAAAAGGACTTTATAGTTCAGATTATTATGAATGTAGTGGCGTTTATTCCTGTCGGAATTTTACTTGGCTGCTCGTTCTATAGGATGAGATGGTGGAAGGCCTTACTGATAGGTTGTGGATTGTCTATAGCTACAGAGACACTACAATTTATGTTCAAACTTGGTTTTGCTGAAACGGATGATGTCATTCACAATTCTACGGGATGCTTGATAGGTTTCGTGATTTATAAAATACTGTATGGCTTAGGTAAACAATTAAAAATCGTTTGTGGTGGTAAATACAGTAGAGCTTCTTGAATTTTTTGTCAAACGAGCAAAAAGGATTATGAGAAAAATTATAGTCTTGTTATTATTGAGCATTTTTATGTCTTGTGCTTCAGATGCAAGAGGATGGCATGGTAAATGGATTCAAGCAGAGGGTGTTGAGAACGTTCCTAACACATGGCAAATATTCCGTAAAGAGTTTGTCGTGGAAACGAAACCAGCCACTTTAATGGCAAGGGTGGCGGTTGATTCGAAATATTGGCTTTGGGTTAATGATTCCTTAGTCGTTTTTGAAGGCAGTTTAAAAAGAGGACCGAATCCCAGCGATTCATATTATGATGAAATAGACATTGCACCATTCCTTGAACAAGGACGCAATGTGGTATCTGTTTTAACTTGGTATTTTGGGCGTTCCGGGTTCAGTCATAACAGTTCGGGGCATGCTGCCCTTCTTTTTGATGCCTATAATGATGATATTGATATATCTTCAGATGATACCTGGCATGCTATGCTTCATCCTTGTTATCAAGCAATGGATATAGTGCCTAATGTCAGAATTTCGGAAAGTAATATTAAGTATGTGGCCGATTCAAAATTTGATGGCTTTTTCCTAAAAAACTATGAGCAAGAAATACCACTGGCTCAGGTTGTTAGTAGCAGTGCTGAGGGGCTTATTGGCAAGTTGCAGCTTCGCCCCATACCGCTGTTTGTTATCTCGGTATTGAAAGAATATGAAGATGTTACTTTTGATCAAGAGACTAGGACGCTTTCTTGCAGACTGCCATATTGTGCTCAGGTGACCCCTTATTTAAAGGTGTCATCACCAGCAAATAAGACAATAGACATCTATACTGATCAGGATGTGGTAAGCGGAGGGCAATGTGTGCGGGGCCAATACATTACGAGAGATGGTATCCAAGAGTATGAAAATCTGGGATGGATGGTAGGACACTATATCAATTACAGCATTCCAGAAGGAGTAGATGTGATTGATGTGAAATACAGAGAATCTGGGTACGATTGTGATATAGTGGGTACTTTTGATTGCTCGGATGACTATATTAATGAGTTATGGAGGAGATCGGCAAGATCGCTATATGTGAATATGCGTGATACCTATATGGATTGTCCCGATAGAGAAAGGGCACAGTGGTGGGGTGATGTCGTGAATGACATTCAGGTTGTGCCTTACGTGATGTCTCAATCGGTCTCAAAATTGACGGATAAGGCCATTATGGAACTGATAGGGTGGCAACGGCCTACTGGAGTGCTTTATTCGCCAATCCCAGGCAACTACACAAGGGAATTGCCTGCTCAGATGCTAATGGCAGTGGGCAACGGCTTTTATTCTCATTATTTGTTTGATGAAGATTCTGTATTCATAAGTAAAGTATATGATGGCGTTCATAAATATCTTCATGATGTCTGGGAACTGAACGCCGATGGTTCAATAAAAGCAAGGACAGGAGAATGGAACTGGGCTGATTGGGGAGATAATGTTGATATTGACCTACTACAAAATTGTTGGTACTATTTGGCTTTGCAAGCAGAATCCTTTTATGCAGATAAAATGGGGAATGCAGATGATGTTGAAGAGATCACCAACGAACTTCAATTGATTAAAGATAACTTCAGAAAGAATTTCTGGACAGGTCGTGATTTTAGGTCGAAAGGCTATACAGGGGAGCTCGATGATAGAGCCAACGCTTTGGCAGTAATCTGCGGATTTGTTGAAGACGACATACACGAAAAGGTTCTGGATGTTTTGATGAATAATTTTAATGCCAGTCCGTTCATGGAATTCTATGTCTTCAGGGCTTTGGAAAAACTTGGACATTTAGATATAGCCTTAGATAGGTTAAGAAAGAGATATGAGAAAATGCTGTCGTATGATTATCTGACAACCCTTTGCGAGACATTCGTAACTGTTCGGTGAACCCCGTCATTGCCGTATAAAATAATGTACGTACCTTTGTCGCTGATAATTTCACTTTAAAATTTTAGCGACAATGAACAACAAAAAGCAAACCAAGCAGCCTCTTTTTGC
>Ga0256404_1005581_pt1 | contig 22060 bp, 19 predicted proteins | sample RumenRJG_01DNA_FD_185990 | JGI IMG/M metagenome (GOLD analysis project Ga0256404, IMG submission 185990) | Bovine rumen microbial communities from Lethbridge, Alberta, Canada - RJG_01 | ecosystem: Host-associated > Mammals > Digestive system > Stomach > Rumen | place: Canada: Alberta | collected...
CTTGAAGCTGCCTTCAAGAAGCATGTAGGGTGGAACCTGAAGATGGGTAACCCTTATGTGGCTTCGGCTGATCCGGCACTCATCGACCGCATCGCTGGCGACGACATGGTGCGTGGCATCACGATCGCCTGCGGTGGATTCTTTGGGCCTCAGGGACGCCGTTTGCGTCTGCCGCTGATGGATCCTAACCTTAATGAGAAGATCGAGAGTTTCGAGTACGATGGCATGCGGGTCAACAACTTTGAGATGGAGTCGTCTGCCCTCGCCGGGCTGGCTACGCTGATGGGCCATCACGCCATGACTTGCTGCATGGTGATCGCCAATCGCCGCGCCAAGAAAATGGAGACCGACTATAAAGGAGATATCGACGGGCTCATCACAAGTGTGCTCGAGAGAATATAACCTTGTAGCCTAAAGTTCGGAAATTCAGAAGTCTGGAAGTCCAGAAGAGAAGTCCGGACTTCAGCAACTTCTGATCTTCCGATACCCATACAAAAAAGCCATTCACCGAAAGATGAATGGCTTTTTGCGGTGCGTACGAGACTCGGACTCGTGACCTCCTGCGTGACAGGCAGGCATTCTAACCAACTGAACTAACGCACCAAAAAGATGTGCAAGCAATGAAAAGAAGCGGTGCGTACGAGACTCGGACTCGTGACCTCCTGCGTGACAGGCAGGCATTCTAACCAACTGAACTAACGCACCTTGTTGGCTTCATTTCTTTTTTGCGAGTGCAAAGGTAGGCATATTTTCTTACTCCACCAAATTTTTCCCAATCTTTTTACAAAAAAAATGCATTAAATAGACATTATCGTACTTATCGCCGTCAAAAAGCCAGTCTTTAAGCTCCGCATCACGTACGAAACCTACAGTTTCAAACAGCCTGATACACCACGCATTGTCTACACTTACCAAGGCGAAGAGTTGATGAATATGAAGCACGGCATGAGCATAATTCATCAGCCGAAGCATAGCCGCCTTGCCATAGCCCTGCTCGCGATACTCATGCCTTACAACAATACCTACTTCAGCACGCTGATGCTGAGGATTAAAATTGCAAAGGTCGAGGATGCCAATAAACGCCTGCTCCTGATTTGTTATGATAAGGCGCAACTGCTTGTCAGTGTAGATGTCACCTGTAGAATTAGCAATATATTCATGTAAGGCAAAACGAGAGTAAGGCATATTCGTGTTGCCCACTTTCCAGATATCTCTATCGTTCTCGATAACATACATGTAATCGAGATCCTCCGGCTCAACGGCCCTGAGAATGACTGAGGGTAATTGTTTGTCTACCATATCACTATTGTTCGTTTCCGTAAATAATTTCCTTATCCGTGATGATCATGTTCTCCTGAGGATAATAGACGGCCATCGACACTTTACCGGCAAAAAGATCGTGCATAGCCGTGAACATCTCCGAATAGGAGAAAACTGTTGAATCGAACACCATATAAACTCGCTGCTCCTTATTCCATTCTTTCTTGTTGCCAAGCGACTGGGCGTTGGCATCATGAAACTCAGCCCAAAGCCCTTTCTCGGAGGTCAGACGCTGACACTGTTTGATATGCTCAGGACGTACCTGAAAAATATAGTAAGCATCGGAATTGTTTTTATTGATGACTCCCATGCTCCGCTTTGCTTTCTTCAAGCCCACAGAGCACAACGCCATCCATGTCATACCGTTGACAGCTACACGCAGCAGCGGAAGCAGCGCCCGATAGAATCCTTTATAATGTTTGTAGCAAAATATAAGCATGGCTCCGTAGAAGACATGCACATACCGAAAACTCGACTTCTGTGTTGACTCGCCTTTATAGTGAAGGATGCACAGAGGAAGATACCAGTTTTCCCATCCGCCTTTCAGCAACCGATAGCTCAGGTCGATGTCCTCACCATACATAAAGAAGTCTTCGTCGAGCAAGCCTACAGCCTCTAACGCTTCACGCCGGAGAAGGAAGAATGCGCCGCTCACAGTCTCTATCTTCGCAGGCTCATCCCACGGAAGCCATCCCATATAATAGCGGCCCAAACGATGATTTCTTGGAAACCGGGTACACAGCCCTGTGAACTTAAAGAGAGAGGTCATAGGGGTAGGCATGCCGCGCCTCGACTCTTTGGCATCCGTCCCGCTACAGGTCATCATTCTCACCCCGCATCCTCCTGCCTGAGGATGCTCATCCATAAACCGCAAAGCACGCAAGAACGTGTTTTCCGCAACTATCGTGTCAGGATTAAGAAGAAGAATATACTTACCGCAACTTTGTCGGATGGCACGGTTGTTACCCCGCGCAAAGCCTAAGTTATGATCGCTTTCAATAAACTTCACGTCCGGGAACAAAGGCTTTAAATGCTCCACGGTACCATCATGGGAATGATTGTCAAAAACAATCACCTCAGCCTTAATACCCCCTATTGCTTTTTCCACAGAGGTAAGGCACTGCCAAAGGTAATCCTTGACATTATAACTTACTATGACGATTGAAAGCTGTATCATTTCTTATCATCCTCGACGTCCTCCACGGTTGTCCCTGCTGTCTCCTGATCGCATCTTGTCTTAGAAGGGTAAATAAAACACAGGCTCAGCAGTCCGATGATTCCCATATACCCGAAAGCTACATTCATAAACTGATAGTAAAGCCAGCAATTGACAAGCATCGGCAAAGTGAGCATCAGCATCCGCACACTCCCCCACTTCCGAAGCGACTCCCATGAAGATTGAATAGAGCGCTTCACGCCATGGAACTTGAATAAGCGAAGCGAAAGCGGGATCAGGCATATCGTGACAAGCTCCATGACGATGGCTGCGTAATATTCGTCCATCTTATTCTCGTGCCAATTCCCGGAAAGCAACAGGTCGTTTTCGTATAATATAATGATGCAGAGACAGATAAGAACTGGAATCCAGAACTCAAGTAAAAGCAGTCTGCGCAAATTATGATTCATGTTTCTTAGTCTTTTATTGGTGTTCGGTTGACGATAGACCGGCCCAACGTCACCTCATCTGTATATTCAAGTTCGTTGCCCACACTGATCCCTCGTGCTATGACCGTTTGCTTGACATGATAGGACTGAAGTTGTCGCGAGATATAGAAGTTAGTCGTATCCCCCTCCATTGTTGAGCTTAAGGCAAGAATCACCTCATTGATTCCGCCTGCGGCCACCCGCTGCACAAGGGAGTCGATCTCCAAGTCACCCGGTCCGATACCATCCATCGGTGAGATGATGCCTCCTAAGACATGATACAGTCCATGGTAAGCCTGCGTATTCTCAATAGCCATCACGTCCTGCACATTCTCCACGACACAGATCGTCGTGCGGTCACGGCGCTCATCAGCACAAATAGGACAGATGTCCGTATCGCTGATATTATGGCATATCTTGCAATGCTTGATGTCGTGCCGCATCTTGACGATAGCGTCAGCAAACGAATCTACAGATGCCACGGGTTGCCGGAGCAAATGAAGAGCCAGACGCAGAGCCGTCTTAGGCCCTACCCCTGGCAGTTTTCCTAATTCATCCGTAGCACGGCTCAGCAGCACAGAAGGGTACTGCTCCATCAGTCGTTGCCCAAATAGATGCCAAAGCCAATACGAAGGCCGATCGTGGAATAATCGGAGTGCTTCTTGAAACTCTGCTGATAATAGACAGCCGGCTCAATCGTTATCGTACGGCTGAGGAAGAATGCATAACCCACTTCTATTCCCGGCATGAAATCGTTGTAGCTGCTGTTGGCATGCACATATTTCACGTTTGCCCCTAAGAAGATGCCGTTCTGCGTGATGTAATAACGGCCCCCGACACCAGCGTTAAACGAGTTGTCCAGTTCCTTGCCCGGATGATCGAAGCCCGCCTGCCCATAAACAAGCAGGTTGTCAGCGAGGAAGCGGCCCGCCATAGCATTCACTCCAAACTGAGTCTCCTGCGAACCGTTATAACTGAGATTAAGCCCCGAAAGAGAGGCTCCTATATAATTCTTACCCTCTTCAAACTGTGCACTTGCCGTCAGTGTAGCAAGGAGGGCGATTGCCAAAGTTAAAATCTTTTTCTTCATAGCTACTTAATGAAAAATGAATTGAAATTATTTGTATGCCTTGCGATACCACCACAGGAACCAGACACATGCGATAATCAGAGAAACGACTGATCCGCCATAGCTGACTGTTGTATCCAGTCCCAACGCCATCGGCGAGACGAGGAGGAACGTAGCGCACACCACCGTCATGAAGAGCGCAGGAACCAACGTGATAATGAAGGGCTTCTTTTGCTGAACAAGATAAACAGTGATGGTCCACAACGTGAAGACGGCGAGTGTCTGGTTAGACCATCCGAACCACTGCCAGATCGTATTGAATCCATCGGGGTTCTCCATCTGCCACACAAGCAGTGCGATAGCAGCAGCAAACATCGGGATGGCTACCAACAAACGCTTTTGTACGCCTTTCTGGCTGAGGTGCAAGACATCGGCAATGATCAGGCGAGCCGAACGAAACGCGGTATCACCACTCGTAATAGGAGCCGCCACCACACCGAAGATAGCCAATACGCCACCGAAGAATCCAAGCCAACCTGTGCATACTTTCTCCACGACATTGGGCGCGGTAAAATACTGGATAAGGTTCTTGCCGCCGTCAGTCTGAGCCAAGAACTCATTGATACTGTTCGCATCCACGACCTGACGCCAGCCACCATAATAGAAGAAATAGATGGAGACGGTAGCCCAGATCAGTGCCACGATACCCTCGGTGATCATGGCACCATAGAACACGGGGCGACCGAGCTTCTCACTGCCTAAGCAACGCGCCATCAACGGGCTCTGCGTACCATGGAAACCACTGATGGCTCCACAGGCGATCGTCAGGAACAGGCAGGGGAAGAGCGGGTTCTTGGCCATATACGAATCAGTGCCGAGCAGTGACTGCGGTTTGTTGAGGTTACTTGCATCGAGATTACTCCAGAGTTCCGGCAGTGCAGGCTGCTTAACATAGAGACAGGCCATCAATGCCACAGCCATGAAGAGCATGGCGAAGGCAAAGATCGGATAGATCTTTCCAATGATCTTATCTATAGGTAGGAGCGTAGCCAATACGTAATAAGCGAAGATCGCGCACACCCAACCGATGGTCGTCCATCCGAAATCCTTCAGCACCAAAGCAGGGCTGTAGACAAACACGACACCCACCATCATCAACAAGAAGACGGAGAAGACAAGCATCACCGCCTTCGTACGGTTGCCAAGGTATGTACCGACGAGTTCCGGCAGATTGGCACCATTGTGGCGCACAGAGAGCATGCCTGAGAAATAATCGTGAACAGCCCCGGCGAAGATACAGCCGAAGATAATCCACAGATAAGCCACCGGGCCATACCACGCACCCATTATAGCACCGAAGATCGGTCCCGTGCCGGCGATATTAAGAAACTGTATCATAAACACTTTCCACGTCGGCATGACGATATAATCCACTCCATCAGCATTCGCCACAGCAGGAGTAGGACGGTCATCGGGGTGAAAAACATGCTCCACGAACTTGCCGTAGAGTATGTAGCCTAAAATTAAAGCCACAAGGGCTATTGTAAAAGAAATCATTTCTTAGAACCTCAATTCTTTTAAGATATCTGCCATTTTCTGCTTCGTCTCAATCTTTGTAGGAACGAGCGGCAGGCGCAGCACGTTCTCAATGAAGCCCATATCGTTAAGCAACGCCTTCACGCCGGCAGGGTTGCCGTCAACAAACAGCAGCTTGTAGAGTTCTGTGAACATATGATGAATCTTACGGGCGGCCTCATACTCACCATTAAACTCCAGACGGATCATACGTGAGAACTCCTTCGGCAGCGCGTTGCCGATAACGGAGATGACACCTACCGCTCCACTGGCAATCATCGAGAACGTAAGCGCGTCATCGCCACTGATCACCTCAAAGTTGCGCGGTTTGTTCTTCAGAATCTCATCGATCTGTTCCAGACTGCCCGATGCTTCCTTGATACCCACGATATTGGGGAAGTCGGTAGCAAGACGTACCGTCGTCGTGGCTTTCATGTTGACACCCGTACGTCCCGGCACATTATACATCACGACTGGCAGCGGAGCCTCCTCGGCGATGGCCTTGAAATGCTGATAGAGACCTTCCTGCGAAGGCTTGTTGTAGAACGGGCAGATACTCAGAATGCCGTCGATACCATCCCAGTTGGTCGACTTCATTTCCTCGATCACGGCACGTGTGTTGTTGCCACCACAATATTTGAGCAATGGCACACGTCCTTTGTTGACCTCCTTGATCACCTCCGTAATCTTGTCTTTCTCCTCACGCGTAAGACACGGAGCCTCAGCTGTAGTAGCGAGAATACACAAGAAATCAGCATTATTGTTGATCTGGTAATCTACCAGCCTTGCGAGCGCTTTGTAGTCAACCTCGCCTTCCTGCGTGAAAGGTGTAATGAGGGCGATGCCCAATCCTCTGAAAATATTTTGTGCCATATATATAAAATGTATAAGCGTTTTGACGCGTCCAACGTCTGTTTTGATGCAAAGTTAATCGTTTTGTTTCTAATATCAAAAGAAAATTGTTATTTACTTCCGATAAATAATAAAACCATTGACAAGAGTACCAGAATTAAGTCAAAGGCCTTGGCACGCAGATTTTTTTCATGGAAGAAAGCAGCGCCGAAGAGGAAGCTGACTATCACGCTGCTTCGCCGGATCATCGACACGATAGAGATCATCGCACCGGGAAGACTCAGCGCGTAGAAGTAAAGAAAGTCGGCAGCAGAAAGGAAAACGCTGATGCCAAGGATAGCCCAACTCCAGTGAAACAAATCTTTCTTGCGCCGTGGGAACCAAATGATCAGAAGCATGGCCAACATCAGAAAAGCCTGATAGACATTGTACCACGACTGAACGGCCATTCGGTCGAGGCCCACTCCCCCATCAGCGGGCGATGCCATGAGATATTTATCATAAAGGCCGCTGACAGCCCCTAAGACAGCCGCAAGGACAATGCAGCCGATCCATTTGTTATGACTGAAGTTGATGCCCTCACGTTTCCCCGAACGGCTGAGCATGAAGAAAGATATGGCGGCTACCGCCACACCTGCCCACTGCCAGGCATTAAGGCGCTCGCCAAAGACCAACAGAGCACCAACGAGCACCATCACAGGGCGCGTGGCGTTGATAGGACCCACTATCGTCAGCGGCAAATGCTTCATGCCGATATAACCCGCCAACCACGAAGAGAGCACGATCAGGCTCTTCAAAATGATATAGCGGTGCATCTCCCAGCCACCCGAGCCCACATGAAAAGTGGAGCTTGCAGGAAGAGTCCCCGTAGCTGAAAGGATAATCAAAGGAAAAAAGATGAGCGAGCAAAAAACTGTATTAAGAAACAATACCGGAATAACAGTGTTACCCTGAAGCGCTTTCTTCTTGAACGAATCGTAAAAGCCCAAGAGCGCTGCTGACATGAAGGCTAAAAACAACCACATAAAAACAAAAACAATAGCGAGATTAAAACTCTCTTAAACCGTTTTGCGATTGCGTGACGACCGTCACGCAATCGCAACCACCACGGGGTCGATTGATCCTTTCACAGACGTGTCACGATCCTTTCACAGACGTGTCACGATCCTTTCACAGACGTGTCACGATCCTGTCACAGATGTGTCACGATCCTGTCACAGATGTGTAACGATCCTGTCACAGATGTGTCACGATCCTGTCACAGATGTGTCACGATCCTGTCACATACGTGTCACGATCGTTACACATACGTGTCACGATCGTTACGCAAACGAGGGACGATCGTTACACAAACGAGGGACGATCGTTACACAGACGCGAGAAGACGACCTTAGAACGGCAGGTCGTCAGAACTATCGGAACCACCGTCGCCCCCAAGCGGGTCTTGAGATCCTTGGGGCTGCCCGGAAACTGCGCTTGGTGCAGAACCTACGCCGGATGCGGGAGTTACGGGAGCTCCACCGAGCTGAGTTGTGACCTGAGCAGGCTGAGCGCCTGTGTTCACGGCATTAGGATCGATGTGATCGCACTGATAGCAGTTGATATCATTGAAATAGCGATCCTGCCAAGGACGGGCATTGATGTCAAGCCATACATGCACCGTGTCGCCCTGATGAATATTCATCTGCTGCAAACGGTCAGCACCGAAGACACGGAAGAGGCAGGTACGAGGATACTGATCCTTGGTCTGAATGACAAACTCCTGCGACTTCCACGCATTACCCGTGCGCTGAGAGACTCCCTCTTTGGCGGGATATTCCTTGATAATCACTCCTTCCACTTCTATTCCTTGTAAAGCCATAGTATTGTTTTATTTATGAATGAACAATTTCGTTAGATGATTAATATTATGCGAAATTAAGGAAAAAATCAGTCACAGCAAAGCTTTTGAGCAATTAAAAATAGAAAAAACGAAAAAATATCTTCTCAACGCTACCGTTTAGTGGAATAATTCGTATCTTTGTACGACATTATTACATTATCTTATTAAAGAGTATTTGATCCGACACAATATAAAACTAAAGATACGATGAGATTCACACTTTCCAGCACGGCCTTGAGCAGCCGTTTGCAGACCCTTGCGAAGGTCATCAACAGTAAGAACTCGCTTGCCATCCTTGAGAGTTTCCTCTTCCGGGTACACGACGGCAAGGTCACGATTACCGCCTCCGACAGCGAGAACCGCATGACGATGGAGCTTCCGCTCGACGAGAGCGACACCGACGGCGAGTTCGCTATTCCTAACCGTACAATCCTGGATGCCGTCAAGGAGCTCCCCGAGCAGCCCCTGACCTTCGAAGTCAACCCCGAGACGTATGAGGTTGCCATCGAATATCAGAATGGCCGTTACAACTTCTCGGCTCAAAACGCGGAGGAATATCCTCAGAAAGCACCTATTGCCGACGATGCAAAGACGATCACCATCAGTGCCAAAGTGCTTTGCGACAACATTGCACGCACGATCTTTGCCACGGACAACAACGAGATACGCCCCGTGATGAACGGTATCTATTTCGACCTTCTTCCCGATTGCCTGGCTTTCGTGGCATCCGACGGTCATAAGCTCGTGCGTTGCCGCTACACGGCCATCAAGAGCGAGGAGCATGCTTCGTTCATTCTTCCCAAAAAGCCCGCCATGCTTCTGCGCACCGTGCTCGACAAAAGCGAGGACGACGTAACGATCAAGTTCAGCACCGGCTCAGCTGAGTTCTACTTCCCCAACGGCACCCTTTCAAGCACGCTCATCGAAGGGGCGTTCCCCAACTACAACTCAGCGATCCCAACAGACAACACCAACGAGCTCATCATCGACCGAAAGGCCTTGCTCGGTGCCATACGCCGTGTACTGCCGTTCGCAAGCATGAGTTCTCAGCTCATCCGCTTCCGTCTCGACAGCGGCAGTCTGGAACTGACCTCTGAGGATCTCGACTTCGCCACAAGCGCTAAAGAGGACATCGTATGCTCCTACAGCGGCACACCCCTGCAGATCGGGTTCCGCGGAGACTTCTTCTCTGAAATTCTCAACAGCATCACGACCGACGACATCAAGATGCTGTTAGGCGATCCGAGCCGTGCAGGAATTATCCTGCCTACAGAGCAACCTGAGAACGAGGATATTCTGATGTTGATCATGCCGCTGCTTTTGAGTGAGTAAAGGATAAACAGATCATGCGACTTAATTTAACTAAACCCCTCGTAGTCTTCGATTTAGAGGCTACGGGGCTCGATCTGGTCAACGACCGGATCATACAGATTTCGTATGTCAAGGTGCGCCCCACCGACAAGGATGGCGAGGAAGAGCGCAAGAGCATCTTCGTCAACCCCGGCAAGCCTATCCCCGCCTTCGTGCAGCAGCTTACGGGTATCACCGAGGAGATGGTGAAAGACGCACCCACTTTCAAACAACTCGCCAAGCAGCTCGCCGACTCGTTCACGGGCTGCGACTTCGCCGGATTCAACAGCGACCGCTTCGATGTACCTATGCTCGCAGAGGAGTTTCTCCGTGCGGGTGTCGACTTCGACTTCTCGAAATGCCGCCTGATCGACGCGCAGAACATCTATCACAAGCGCGAACCGCGTAACCTCGCCGCCGCATACCGGTTCTATACGGGACATAAGATGGAGGACGATTTCCGAGCACACCGCGCTGACCAGGATGCAGAAGCTACCTACCGCGTGCTCATGGGAGAGCTCGACAAGTATAATCCAGAGACTGTCGAAGAGCCGACACAGGCCCTGCCCAACGACATGAACGTGCTCGCCGAGGAGTCGCGCATGAACGATAACGTCGACTTCGCCGGACGCATCGTATGGCAGGACATGAAGGACAAGGACGGCAAGACATTGACGGACAAGGACGGAAAGCCCATGCGGCAGGAAGTATTCAATTTCGGCAAATACAAAGGCACACCCGTCGTCGAAGTGCTCCACCGCGACCCAGGTTATTATAACTGGATGACAAATGCCGACTTCACGCTGAACACCAAGCAGGTGCTCACACGCATCAAGCTGCGTGAGGCTAAAATGAGTATGAATGCGTAGACTCCTATCGTTTTTGGTCACCATCAGCGTGGTGATGATGGCACTGTCTGTACATGGGCAGGAGCTTAACGCTAAGATCACCATCAACCACAATCAGATCAGTGGTACGGATGCCTCCGTGTTCGACAATCTGCAGCAGACCCTCACCCAGTTTGTCAACGACCGGCAGTGGACGAGCCTGCAGTTTGCCAAGAACGAGCGCATCGCGTGCAATTTCAATATCACGGTGACCAAATACGATGCGGCGAGCGGCATGTTCACGTGCAAGGCGCTCATCCAGGCCAACCGGCCCGTTTACAACGCCTCCTACACCACCACATTATATAATAATACCGACAACGACTTCAACTTCGTCTTCCGACAGTTTGATCAGTTGGAATTTAACGAAGAGACTGTAGACAATCAGCTGACAGCCCTCTTTGCTTATTATGCCTACCTCATCATTGGCCTCGACCTCGACAGTTTCTCGCCGCTCGGCGGGAGCGATGTCTTAGAGCGCTGCATGAACCTCGTCAACAACGCGCAGAACCTCGAGTTCACGGGATGGAAATCGTTCGACAACGACCGCAATAGGTTCGCTATCATCAACGACTATCTCGACGGCGCCATGCAGCCGTTCAGACAGTTGCAATACGACTATTATCGCAAAGGGCTCGACGAGATGGCGGCCAACGCCGACCGGGGAAGAACGGAGATAACAACAGCGATAGAGAATGACCTGAAGAAATGCCACGAGGACAAGCCACAGAGCATGCTCCCGCAGATCTGGACCGATTATAAACGCGACGAGCTCGCCAACATCTACAAAGGAAAAGGCACACAGAAAGAGAAAGAATCGGTCTACGAGATTCTCTTCTCCATCAATGCCTCGCAAAACAATGCCTGGGAAAAAATAAAGCAATAATCCATGCTAAAGCAACTCTATATCAAGGACTTCACGCTGATCGATGAACTTAACATCCCGTTTCATTCGGGATTCTCTGTGATCACGGGTGAGACCGGTGCGGGAAAAAGCATCATCCTCGGAGCCCTTCAACTGCTCTTGGGCCAACGCGCCGACACGAAGCAGATCAAGCTCGGACGGAAGAAATGTATCATTGAGGCTCATTTCGATCTGTCCAACTACGGCATGCAGGATTTCTTCGATGCCAATGAGATCGACTACGATCCTTCCGACTGCATCCTCCGACGCGAGGTCAGCATCACGGGAAAAAGCCGCGCCTTCATCAACGACACGCCCGTATCGCTCACCACACTCCGCGAGCTCGGCGACCGCCTCATTGACATTCACAGTCAGCATCAGAACCTCCTGCTGCAGAAAGAAGACTTCCAACTGAATGTCGTAGACATCATTGCCCAGGATACGAAGCTCGTTGACGATTATCAGAAGAAATACAAGGCATGGGCCGCGTCAAAGAAAGCCTACACCGACTTCGAGGAGGCATGCCGCAAGAGCAAGGAGAACGAGGAGTTCCTTCGCTTCCAGTTCGCTGAACTCGACAAAGCAAAGCTCATTGAGGGTGAAGAGCAGGACCTCGAACAGCGCTCCCAGACCATGAGCCACACCGAGGAGATCAAGACCGCGCTCTTCAATGCTTCTTCCTCACTCTCCTCCGAAGAGGCGGGAGCCATGACGCTCGCCCGCAGCGCGGCTGAGAGCATGCACGACATCGAGGAGGTCTACCCCGATGCCAAGCCGCTCGCTGAACGGCTCGACTCGGCGTATATCGAACTGAAAGATATAGCACAGGAGATAGATTCCCACTTGGAGAATATTGACTTTGACCCGCAAGAATTAGAATCTGTCAACAGCCGCCTCGATCTCATCTACGCTCTCGAGCAGAAGTTTCACGCGTCGTCCACCGCTGAGCTCATTGGAGAGCGTGACAAGATCAAGCACGAGCTCGACAATATTGATGGAGGTGACGAACAATTGCAATCGCTCAAGGAAGCGAGCGACAAGGCTTATGATGTCTGTCTTGAGGCTGCCCGCCAACTGAGCGGCGTGCGCAAGAAAGCCGCCAAGAAAGTGGAAGATGAGATGAAAAAACGTCTCGTGCCATTAGGCATTCCGAAGGTGCAGTTTGCCATCGACTTCAAGGAGAGCGACTGCACGCCGTCGGGTATCGACAAGGTGCAGTTTCTCTTCAGCGCCAACAGCAGTACAGCGCTGCAGCCCGTGGCGCAGGTGGCCTCCGGCGGTGAGATAGCACGTGTCATGCTCTCCCTGAAAGCCATGATCAGCAAGGCCGTGAAACTTCCGACGATCATTTTCGACGAGATTGACACGGGTGTCAGCGGCCGTGTGGCTGAGAAGATGGCACAGATCATGCGCGAGATGGGCGACAGCAACCGTCAGGTCATCTCCATCACACACCTCCCGCAGATAGCCGCTATGGGCACGACCCATTACAAAGTGAGCAAGGAGGAGACCCAGGAGGGCACCGTAAGCCACATGCGCATGCTCACACCTGAGGAGCGCGTCACGGAGATCGCACAGATGCTCAGTGGCAGCGACATCTCGAAGGCAGCCATAGAGAATGCCAGAACATTATTAGATAACGCAAAATAACGATGAAAAAGATATTCAAAATAGTATTCGCATTATTATTCCTGCCGCTGATAGCCCAGGCACAGCCCGGACCTGTCAAGAAGGCAGCACAAAGCGTTTTCACGCTCACGACTTACAACGCCGACGGCACCATACATTACACGTCGCACGGTGTCTTCACAGGCAACAACGGCGAGGCTATCGCCATGTGGCACCCTTTCCAGGGAGCCACAAAAGCCGTCATCATCGATGCCAAGGGCAAGCAATATGATATTGATGCCATGCTCGGTGTGTCGGAGAACTACGACATCTGCCGCTTCCGTATAAAAGGCTACAACAATGGTGCCGCCGCGCTCCCAATGACCACTGACAACAACGCGCCCTCCACGGTCTATCTCGTCGGCTACGACCTCAAGAAGCCGGAGATAAAGAGCACTGTTCCGGTGAGAACGGAGAAGTTTATGACCAATTACAATTACTATATCTTCAAGGATGAGGATGTCTCGGGCTCCATGCTCGGTTGTCCTGTCGTCAATGCCGCAGGACAGCTTCTCGGTGTCGTGCAGCGTCCTGACAACGGCGGCGAGGCTTTCTCGGCCGACGCACGCCTCACCACGACCTTCAAGCGCTACGGCCTCTCCATCAACGACAAGACCTTCCGTGCTACGGGCATCCGTACGGCGCTGCCCTCCGACGAGAAAGAGGCATCGCTGATGCTCGTCCTCGCTGCGAGCATGAGCGACAGTCTGCGCTACAACGAATATATAGACGACTTCATCAAGTATTTTCCAACGGCAACGGACGGCTACAACGCACGTGCAACGCAGTTGGTCAACAACCGTAAGCTTGCCGAGGCTGACGAGATGCTGCAAACGGAAGTGAAGCATGCCGCGAAAAAAGACGTGGCCAACAGCAACTATGCTGCTCTGGTCTACAACGCCTGCATCCTGCGCATCGACTCGACCTTCACGAAATGGAACCTCGACAAGGCTTATGAACTCGCAGGAGAAGCTTACAAACTCAATCCGCTGCCGGCCTATCAGCATCAGCAGGCGCAGGTGCTCTTTGCGCAGAAGAAATACAAGGAAGCCGATGACATGCTCACGGCCTTGCAGAAGACAGATCTCGGAAAGACCGGTGAGCTCTATTATGAGACCGCCCAGTGTAAGACTCAGTTGAAAGCTCCTAAGGAGGAGATTATGGCGTTGCTCGACAAAGCCGTGGACGCCCAGAAAGGCGCGGTCTCGGCTCCCTATGTGCTCGCACGCGGCTTACAGTATGATAACGATGGTGACTACCGCAAGGCGTTCCTCGACTATCTGACCTACGACTCGCTGATGAACAATAATGCTACAGCTGACTTCTATTACACGAAATACAAGTGTGAGATGAAGATCCGGCAATATCAGCCAGCCCTCAACGATATCGCCCACGCCATCGTTCTGACGCGCACCGAGCCGCTCTACTATGCTGAAATGGCCAGCCTGCAGCTGCGCGTCAACAAGTTGGAGGATGCCGTGAAGACTTGTGACCTCGCGCTCACAATCAAAGGAGCCGACACCATGCCCGATCTCTTTATCATCAAAGGTGTCGCACAGTGTGAACAGAAGAAGAAAGCTGAAGGTCTCGAAACTCTGAAGAAAGCACAGGAGCTCGGAGACAGCCGGGCAGAAGGGCTTATCAAGAAATACGAGAAGTAATCTGACGTTTTTTCTCACACAGATTGTTAAGAGCTTAAAGATTGCTACGCTGTTCGCTACAAGAGGAGGATTACCGGATCTGCCGGTCTTTGCGATTCTGCGTGCAGATGAAAGACCGACGGCCTCACTGTGCTCCCGGCCTTTCAAATGCACTGACGGTGTGTCTTGACAATCTCTACGGCTCGCCGTAAGAATAGATGCTTGTCAGATCCTATAAAGGAAACACATTCATACCTTCATAATATCGTCACGAATCTTTTCGAGAAAAAACTTCGAAAATATTTTGTCAATATAGAAAAAAGCTATACCTTTGCACACGCAATCGCCGATATGGCTCAGTTGGTAGAGCAACGCATTCGTAATGCGTGGGTCCCCGGTTCGAGTCCGGGTATCGGCTCTGAGTGCGGGATTAGCACATCGGTAGTGTACGGGCTTCCCAAGCCTGGGAGGCGGGTTCGATTCCCGTATCCCGCTCCAGACTTCAACATTACTAAAAAGAATTACAATCAGGCTCATCGCTGAGCCTGATTTTTTTGTGTCGATGCGTCCTTACCTATTTTTATGCCTATGTGTCCTCACCAGTGCCTGAACAACTCGAAGCCGAACTTGCAGCCGATGGTTCGGTTGCCCTTGCCATTGCTCACGAAGAGTCCGGCAGAGAGCAGACGAGTGGTAAAGCCATAGCCTATCTCGAAGTAAGGATGGTTGCGATGAGCATCGAGCCAGGAGACATAGATACGCTCCATCTCCATGTAATGACCGACAAGGGGCAGCCAGCTGAACAAGAGCAGCGGCGACTCATAAGTGAAATTGCCACGGACGTAATAAGGTGAAGAGTCGTAGTTCTCGCTCCGCAGCAGTTCAAACTCACCACTCCAGTCGTCGTTCCAACCACCGGGAATATTGTTCTCACGGAAATTTTCATAGTTAAGGAAGAAGGTGTTACGGCCTTTATGACTGTAGAAACCATAGCCAAGCCTCATCTGCAACGACTGCAAGCGGTTAAGGTGATGGATATACTCGGCATTGAACTCATAGCGCTCATACCGCATGTTCGACTGGTTTACCCCCGTCAGCCCATGGTCGTAGTCGGCCGTGAAGATAGGTCCCGACCAGCCCCAAGGACGATACTGAAGCTCAAAGACAGGAGCAAAGGCACTGTACTGCGTCGGCATGTCTAAAAGCCGGAAGAAGTCCGGATGGATAGCTTTGTACTTCTGGTAAAGGACACCAGCCTGAAAGCCCCAACGACTGTTGATATCGAAGTTGAATACCAGACGTGAATCCATGTGGCTGAACTCGTTTATATTGGTGGGGTCGCCCACATACTTATCCTTGCCGCCCTTCAAGGCATTGAGGTTTATAGCCTCAGAAATGCGGTTGTTGCTGACATGGTTTCCGTTACCAAACTCAAACTTAACATACCGGTTCTTGCGCCGGCTCATATAATAATAGAGAGGCACACGGAAATAGAACTGATGGAGACCAAAAGAATAGCCTGAGCGGAATCGTGCCAACAGTTCTTTTTCTCCTCCGAACTGATAGCTTGCGTGGATGTCAATCTTATAAGTGAACCCACGACGCTGACTGTAGCTCATGTACAAAGGATTGAGAAGCGGATTGATGCGCAGATAACCTTGGTTGTTCTGTCCGAAATTAGCTTTGATGCGGTTCAGCATATTATTGCCTACAGCATCCCAAAAGATCTTCTTCACCCAGTTTTCCTTCTTCTCTATAGTATCCGGCTGTTCATTGTCCTGCTTAGTCTTTGAACTGACGAGCTCTTCATACTGTTCCTTCTCATGTTCATCGAGCGTGTCGGGTCGCAACTGTGCCATAAGCAGCGGATCATTGAGCTCACTGGTTATCTCACGATGGAGCACGTTGCGCAAACCGAAATTAGATTTATAGTGTGCAGAGATTCTGTTACCCAAGAAGCGAAAATAGAAAAGAGCCTCACAGTTTTTCGGAAAAAGGGAGCTGGCTCCTCGTTCTCCCATCTCCATGCTTACCCACGAGTGTACCATGTCGTACTCACTGCGGAAGTTGCAACGGATCACCCGACCGGTGAGATAATCGACCAAAGCATTGCCACGGACGAGCTGCGTATTGGAACGGCGGCCGTAGAAACGGAGTTCGATGGTGTCACCCCGTACTTCTCCTATTTTATATTTATAGAATCTAAAGTTTTGGGGATGAAAGGGGGAGAGAATCGTGTTTCCGATGAGTGTCTCGCTGTAAATGGTTGGAGTCATGTAGCGGTTGAAGCTCGGCAATGTACGATGAGCCCCCGGAATGTTCGTTATGCGGTTGATGGACTTGACATCAAAATCGTTGTAATCGCGGAAAGTCAGTTTGGCGTAACTCTCCGTGAAGAATTGCCGTTTTGTGCCCCGTGCAATGAAATATGCGGAAGGCACCGTCATGAGAATAGGGTTACGCTTCTCTACACGTACCGTTGCACGGGCATAGGCATATATCTGCTTAGGGGCATTGACAGTGTCTCGCGTAGCGGCATAAGTATGAATCCGCCAGATCAATGAGCGCTTACTGCGGCTCACTGCTCCGGCTTGAAGCGACAAGAATGATAATAAAAAGATTATCAGACCTTCTGTCAGCTGATGTATGTTTCCATGCGATTTCAAATATGCTAACGATCGTATTGTTTGCAAAGACAGATCACTGCAACGACATACTTACTATCGATTATTCCAGCTCACTGAGCTCCAGCCATCTCATTTCCTTCTCATCCAGCTCGTCTTTAATTTCCGGCAGGCGTTTGCTCTTCTCCGTAAGGTCTTCAACAGAGAGCGTCCCACTGCAAAGGGCGGTCTCAATCTCTTTCTGCTCCGTCTCCAAAGCCTTGATATCCTTGCTGAGCTGTTCAAACTCACGCTTTTCTTTGAACGACATGCGCTTACGGGTGTCGTGATGATAGTCTTTCTTCTCTGCCTTCTCTTTCTTGACGGCAGCTTCATCTTTCTCCGATTTCAGAGCTTTCCACGCACGATACTGCGTGTAGTTGCCCGGGAAGTCCTTGATAACCCCATTGCCCTGGAAGACAAGGAGATGGTCGACGACCTTGTCCATGAAGTAACGGTCGTGGCTCACCACAATGACGCAACCGGGGAAATCCTGCAAATATTCCTCCAAGACCTGAAGCGTCTGTATGTCAAGGTCGTTGGTCGGCTCATCAAGCACGAGGAAGTTAGGATTCTTCATCAGCACAGTGCAGAGATAGAGCTTACGGCGCTCTCCCCCACTGAGTTTATAGACATAGTTCTGTTGCTGCTCCGGCGTGAACATGAAATAGTTGAGAAACTGCGAGGCGCTCATCTTCCGTCCGCCACCCAAGTCGATATAATCGGCGATATCCGTGATGGTATCGATGACTTTCTGATTCTCATCAAACTTCAGTCCGTCCTGAGAAAAATAGCCGAACTTCACTGTCTCACCGATATCGAACTTGCCACTGTCGGGGGGCACGATGCCAAGGAGCATCTTGATAAAAGTAGACTTCCCCGTACCGTTTTTTCCCACGATACCCATCTTCTCGAAGCGGGCGAAGTTGTAATAGAAATTGTCGAGGATAATCTTGTCGTGCCCCTCTGAGTCGATGAACTTCTTGGAGACATACTGGCACTCGAATATCTTCGAGCCTATATAGACGTTGCTTGCCTTGAGACGCATCTGTCGTTCCTCGATACGCTGGTGCGCCTTGTTCTGCAGTTCATAAAACGCCTCCTCCCGGTAACGGGCCTTGTGGCTTCGTGCCTGAGGTGTGGCGCGCATCCACTCCAACTCCTTGCGGTAGAGGTTGTTGGCGCGGGCTATCTCCGCACGCTGGTTGTCTATCCTATCCTGCCGCTTCTCGAGATAATAACTGTAGTTACCACGATAGGTATAGATGGTCTCGTCGTCTAATTCGAGGATGACGTTACACACATGATCCAGGAAATAACGGTCATGCGTCACCATGAGCAAGGTCAGCGTGGAGCGTGAGAGATAGTTCTCCAGCCACACGATCATCTCTAAGTCGAGGTGGTTCGTCGGCTCATCGAGGATGAGGAAGTCGGGCTCCGTGATGAGCACATTGGCGAGCGCCACACGTTTCTGCTGACCACCACTAAGTTCTTTCATCGGCTGATGCAGGTCGTCGATATGTAGCTGGGTGAGGATCTGCTTGGCTTTCAAGACGCGTTCAGGGTCGCCATGGTGATTGAAGCAGGCATCCAAGACCGACTCATCGGGATCAAACTGAGGTGTCTGTTCCAGATAACCGATACGTATATCGTTGTGGAAGATAATCGAGCCACTGTCGTAGCCTTCCTTGCCGGCTATAATCTCCAAGAGCGTCGACTTACCCGTACCGTTCTTGGCGATGAGTCCAACCTTCTGACCCTCGGCGACGGAGAAACTGATATTTTCGAAAAGAACTTGGGCGCCAAAGGTCTTGGTTAAACCCTGAATATCTAAATATGGTGTCATGTTTCTGCATTTATTATCGCAAAGATACGATAAAAGAATTGAATATACAACAAATTACAAGACCTTTAACAAAAAGAGCTTGTGATACCGTAAAGCGTCTCCCGCAGTGAACCCACGGAGGCTTGTTGTGGTTCACATCCTTTCTACCACTAACATGAGAAGAATAGTTTTACATTCCTTCTACATCTTACAGGAGAAGATAAGGGAAAAGGCTGTATCCCAAACGAAGAATTCAGCCTTAATCTTGGTAGTGGCATCAACTTTTAGTGGACACCAATAGTAATAAAAATCAACGAGTTCCTGCGCGATAGCAAGAACCCGTCGGATAAATCAGTGGCTATTAGAAACTTGGAACAGAGCCTCTCATAGCCGTAGGATGATCACTCCTCGATGGTCTGTAATCCTTTCGGAAACCAAATATTCATACGTGTAGCACCACGGTGGTTCCAAGCATAATAAGGGATGAGGGTCAGCTTGACCGGCTTTAAAGAAAGGCTGCCGCCGACACCGTCAGAGAGTGTCTGTGCCGGAACAGTCAGAGCGGATACCTTGAAGGAGCCAGCGCCTTCGGTGTTCTGAATGGTGTAGTCGGGGACAACCGTTATGAGTGACCCTACTATGGCAGGGACAGCAGAAACGGTACCATCGTCCGATGCTGACGAACCGTAAGACGACGTTAAATCTGGTACGAAGGTGTGGAGGACATCAAAATCTTTGTTATCGGCAGTCTCGGCGCAGTAGACCAGCGGACCGCGCTCGATGGCTATTCGCCCGCGATCGGCCTCCACCTTGTCATTGGCTTGTACCACCTGGGGAGACATGTCGAGGCGGACTGTAATCTCGTCGCCCTTTCTCAGCTGTCGGCCAACAGAACGCTTGTTTATTACGACATAACCCTTTTCAAGATTGTCGGCATGAACAACAGCTTTGTTTTTTCCGAAGGTGACAGTCCATTCACGGGCAGGAGCCATAGAATCGACAACAAACGAATAGAGGTCGCTCGGCACGGCCTCATTGCGTGCCCAGCCGGGTATGCGAATTCTGAGGTTCAGATCCTTGGCCTCGTTCTTCACGATCTTTATTCTCACGTTTCCGTCCCAAGGATAATCAGTCTGCTGCTCGATAACAACATCGCGTCCTCCTACCTTCATCGACATGGTGTTGGCGACAAAGAGGTTCACATACACGCTGTTGTCATTTACGGCATAGATATATCCGGGCAATGAAGGAATGAATCGGCTCAGGTTGCTCGGACAGCACGCACATCCGAACCAAGGCTGGCGCGCAAGCGTGTTGTCGGCATTGAACGCATACTCGCCATCGCTCGCAAGCGGGTTGGGATAGAAGAACCTCCCGCCGTCAACGCTCATCCCGTCGATGACCCCATTATATAATGTACGTTCCAGACAGTCGATGTATTTCGCATCGCCGTGCAAAAGGAACATGCGTTCGAAGAGATACACCATTGATATGGCGGCACACGTCTCATTGTAAGCTGTCCTGTTGGGCAGCTCGTAGTCGGCACCGAAGGCCTCACCGGCATGTCGTGCGCCCACGCCGCCGGTGATGTAGTACTTCTTGCTGACAATATTGTTCCAAATGTCATCAATAGTCCTGATATAGTCGCTGTCGCGGGTCAGCGCGGCCACGTCAGCGATGCCAGAATACATGTATCCTGCCCTGACGGCATGTCCCCAGGCCTCTTTCTGCATGAGTATCGGTTTGTCGCTCTGGGAATAGACATCGTGTATTTTTGTCTTGCCGCGGTAATCGAGCATGTACTTTGCCTCGTCCAGATATTTCTTGTCGCCGGTGACGAGATAGAGTCTGCACAGAGCCATCTCGGCAATTTGGTGTCCCGGCACAACTGTAGCCTGTCCAGGCGCCGGTCCAACCTCACGCACGACACAGTCGGCATAGCGACGGGCTATGTCGAGAAATTTCGCAGAGCCAGTAGCCTGATAGTGGGCACAAGCCGCGTCAACCATGTGACCAAGGTTGTAAAGCTCGTGGCTGAGCACCTCCTCCTTCTCCCAGCGCCTGTGTCCCGACCATGGATGTGGATGTCTGGGGTTGATGGTGCGGGCAGTGTACAGATAGCCGTCAGTCTCCTGCGCCGAGGCGACAATGTCAAGGACACTGTCGATGTACGATTTCAATTTTGCATCAGGATAGGTCTGCAGCAGATAACTTGCGCCTTCAATAGTCTTATAGACATCGGTGTCGTCAAAAGGGAAGCCCATGAACGAGCCGACATCCCAGCCCTTTGTCTGCAATCCGGTATGGCCAGGATGACGGAGGGTGTAGCCCGCCATCTCGAAGTTCTTATAACGGTGCTCGCTCTCGCATTTACTGAAGGCCAACGGAACGGTGACCGTCCTCACTGCAGAGAGGCGCTGGCCCCAGAAGGATGAAGGCACAACTTTCACCTGTGTGAACGGCACCTGAGAGTAAGGGTAGCCGTTGCTGCGGACAAGCGGCAAACCGGCAGGAGCTGACAAGGTGGAAAAGGCGAAGCATAATAAAACAGAATAGATTTTTTTCAACATAGTCTGTTTCTTGAAAGACAAATGAATAGAATCTCCATACCATGTGCGCAAGCGCAGCCCAGGTAACGAATCACCTATTGTTATTTATTGCTGTCCGCTAAAACTCAAAATGGCAAAAACATCCAACCCGAAGCCCTGTAAATTTAGACTTCGGGCTTATTCTTTCAAAAAGTAAGCCCCCTCTAATCAAACAGACTCGGTTCAGGAGGTC
>Ga0256404_1005582_pt1 | contig 22056 bp, 21 predicted proteins | sample RumenRJG_01DNA_FD_185990 | JGI IMG/M metagenome (GOLD analysis project Ga0256404, IMG submission 185990) | Bovine rumen microbial communities from Lethbridge, Alberta, Canada - RJG_01 | ecosystem: Host-associated > Mammals > Digestive system > Stomach > Rumen | place: Canada: Alberta | collected...
CCGAATGCTGTTCCTATCAACACCTATCAGCCGGGCTGCTTCAGTTGCGCTGATCTCATCTGCCAGTACCCGCTCAATGATCTTTACCTTTTCGGCAGGATCAATCTTATTTTTTCTGGACATAGAAATACCCCCAAGTAGGTTTTATATTTCAATGTCCTACTTGGGGGTAGCATATCAGTGGCAGGGTGCTTTTTATTCAAAATATTTAAAATCAATCTGTCTTACGACGCTGCGTAATAAAGCTTTATCATATCTGCAAGGGTCATGTTGCTGCAGCGCTCCTTGTTAGCCTCCCTGCATTTAGAGAGAATGTTCTGAAGCTGCGCCTGGCGTAACACTCCTTTGCCACCCGCTAAGGTTGAGAATAATTCTGTGTTTGTCATTTCCGAGAAGTCTTTTGTAGCAGTCATCATATGGACATCCTCCTTTAGCTTAGATTTTAAAAAAAGGGCGGTACCTCTTTTTCTAACTAAAGTATAATACGGATGTTTATATGAGACAAGCGACATTTTATCCTGCTTAACATTACAAAATGTCATGGATAAATATATCCTTAACCCGCTCTATAAACCTTTTGGCCACGGGAGAAGCATCCTTTAGTGAGGGAACCGCAAGTCCGATATTTACATACCGGGCAGGTGAGAGTGGAACCTCAGCCACATTTATATTCCCGCGCCATTTCCGTGAGATCAGCTGCTGCTCGAAGCTGATTCCCAGACCTGCCTCCACCATATTATAGGTGGTAAAGGCGTCTTTCGTTGAGTATCTCTCATTCAGAATAAGGTTCTCAGACTCTATCAGGCGGTCCTGGTCTGAGTCCTGATTAGGAAAGGTGTGAATAAAGGGGTACTTCTCAAGGTCAGATATCTTAAAAGTTTTATTGGATGCCTTCGGATGATCCGGCGGAAGCCAGGCCACCATCCGGTCCTTGTAAAGGGGGATCCAGTCGCAATTGGCAGACTTGGAAGGCTCCCCGCAAAAACACAGGTCAACGGATTTCTCGTTCAGCCGCCTGGCCATTTCTCTGTTACCGCCTTCTATTACATAGATCTTTATCAGGGGATATTTCTCCTCAAATTTTTTAAGGATGCCCGGCATCCACATGGAGGAAACACTGAAGTAACTGCCGATGGTGAGAGTCCCTTTAACAACCCCCTGAATATCAAGCCCCATTTCCTCCGCTCTGCGGTTTGAACGGACGAGATCCCTTATGGCCGGGAGCATGGCCTTGCCGTTTTCCGTAAGGACCACTCCTTTTTTCTGGCGGACAAAGAGGGGAAATCCAAGATCGGTCTCCAATGCATTGATCATTCGCGTGATGCCTGACTGGGTATATCCTAAGGTCTCGGCAGCGGCAGTAAAACTGCCTCTGTCAACAGCGGTCAGAAATGCTTCGCATTTTAAAATATCCATAGTATCTCCTTTTCATGATGATTTGTCATACTTATAATGATAAACTCTTGACCGAAAGCTGACAAGGGGGCAAAAGCTGACAGGGGGACGTATCTTTTGTCAGGTTTTCGATAAGAAAAGAAAACATTGTTCTGTTTCACAAAAACATGACAAAAGGTACGTCCCCCTGTCAGCTTTTGCCCCCTGTCAGCTTAGTTTCCCATTGCAATTCATGGTAAAATGTGACATAGTTTCAATATGACAAGGGGACAGACCCCCTGTCATAAAATCGGGGAGGGGGCCTGTTTAAATGAAATCAACGGAACAGAAGGAAAAGATAAAGATTTTTGGGGCATCTGACTGCTATGGACTTACCGATGAACTGTCCTTCACCCTCCGTCTTACTTATGAGATGAGAGATGAGGTGGATGAGGAGTGTTTCTGCGAGGCAGTTCACATGCTGGAAGAAAGGTTCTCATACCTGAAAATAAGCCTTATGAAAGACTGGCATGAGTTTTATTATGTTGAGAATGCCAGACCATGGGTTGTTAAGAAAACTGACCGGTCGATTCCGTTAAACGGAGAGGAAAGTAATTTCCACCTTCTTGCATTTTCCTATTTTAATAAGACGATTTATATAAATGCCTATCACGGTCAGTTAGACGGAACCGGGCTCTTTCGCCTGGGAAAGGCCCTGATCTACTATTATTGCTGCCGCCGGTACGGCAAGAGGCTTGATGTCCCGGATGTGGCTCTCCCGGAGGACGAGATACTGCCGGAGGAATACAGGGATGCTTACCTGCACTTTTATAAAAGTCCCTTGCAGGATGAGAGAAATGTCCTATCCCCTCAGAAAGTTGTAAAGAGCCCTATGAAACTGGACCGGATGGGCCTTGTTCGTAAGGGGAAGAGGACTACATTTAAGATCCGGGTTCCCCAGGCCGATCTGATGAAGTACTGTTCTTCCTATGACGGTTCCCCGGTTACGGCTATTGCCCTTATGACGGCGGAGTCTATCTACCGCCTTCATCCGGATTCGGATAAGGAGATCGTAGTGGGTGTCCCTGTTAATCTGCGGCCTGCCATGGGGTTAAAGGTTTCTCACTGCAATACCTATTCAAAGGTTTTTATTGAGTATTCGGACCGGCTGCGGAGCAAAGACTTTGAAATGCAGGGTACCATTTGCCGAGGCACCATAATACGATATACCAATGAAGCTCTCCTTCGGAAACAGGTAAAGAAGTACTGCAAAATGCTCTCAATGTTAAACCTCATTCCGCTGACATCCTTAAAGAGGCTTGCTGCAAGTGTCGAGGCTGAAAAGATGAAAAAAGGGGAAACAGCGGATGTAACCTATGTGGGCAAGTGCGAATATGGAGAAATGGAAGAGTACCTCACGGCCATGTTCCTTGATGTGGATGCTTACGGTATGGGATTGGAAGTCCTGATCTCGTCATTTGGGAACAGATTTTTTATCAGTCTTGATCAGGATTGGGAGGATAAGCCTTATACCGATTCTTTTCTTGAAGTACTAAGAGACCGCGGAATATCCTATGAGGTCATGTATGACGGGCCAAATGATATTCCCGTGATGAAGAATATATAAACCTGACAAGGGGACAGACCCCCTGTCAGCTTTTCTGTTAGAGGAAACAGCCATGACGAAACCATCACCCATAAAATATTTGATTAGCATTATCCTTTCGTGTCTGATATGTATGCTGACTTTCCCGGGCTGCATCGGCGCCGGAGCCCCGGCTGCCAGGACAGTGGGGATAGCTATGCCCACTAAGAATCTGGAGCGTTTTGTGAGGGACGGCGAGTTTCTTAAGACACAATTCGAGGCGGCAGGTTATAATGTAGAAATCCGTTATTCAAATGATGATTCCGGTCAGCAGAACAATGACGTGGAATATATGATAGCTGATCGGGTTGATCTTCTTATCATATGTGCCGTAGACGGCGTGACCCTGTCCCAGACACTAAAAACCGCCGAGGAGTATGGCATCCCGGTGGTGGCCTATGACAGACTCATAATGAATTCAAGTGCAGTGGACTGTTATATTTCCTTTGATAATTATACAGTGGGTAAGCTTCAGGGTGAATTCATGGCAAAGGCGCTGGGGATGGACGAGAGGAATGACCCGGCCAGGCTGGAATTCATCGCGGGGGATCCTGCTGATAACAATGCTCCGTATTTTTTCCGGGGTGCATATGATGCCTTGGAGCCGTACCTGGATTCAGGCAAATGCAAGGTCCTTTCGGGAAAGACCGCATTTACCCAGTGTGCCACCCAGGATTGGTCCACAGATAAAGCATATGAGAGTATGCAAAATCTTCTGGCCTCCTACTATGTCGGTGGCGAGAGTCTGGATGGTGTATTATGCTCAAATGATAGTGTGGCTCTCGGGGTCAGCCGTGCCATTGACTCCGACTATAACGGGAAAGCACCTGTTATCACCGGGCAGGACGGAGATATTATCAACCTGCGTAATATCGTTGACGGCAGACAGACCATGACTGTATTTAAGAACGTAAATGATGAGGCGGAGGCGGCTCTGGAGGTTTCCAAGGCCATCCTGCAGGGCGAGACTATAGGGAGTAACCTTTTATCCGTCATAGACGCCAGTGCAGCCTTTGATGATACATCCTATTATAACGGGAAAAAATATGTGAGTTCATTCCTGCTTGATCCCACGGTCATCACAAAAGATAACCTAGATGAGCTGGTGGATACGGGTATGTACAGGTGGGATAATGACCACCGCTATCTTGTAGCACAAGACCGATGAGCAAAACTGCGTAACAGGTAATGTATGACCGCTTTCTCTTCAATCAAGCTTCAAGCTTTCCGCGGGCTCTCTTGTTCTCATATTTACCGGTTATGGAAAGTCCGATGGTTCCGTCAGCGATAAGAGTGGAAAGGTGTTCTATAAATCTTAAATTAAAACCGATATTTATCATATCTGCTATCGCCAGAACCAGCTTCAGCCCGTCCGCCGCAAGGAGCATGTAGAAAAATAACCGGGTCTTCTTTTCTCCGAGATCTTTTCCAAAGGCCAGCATAAGAAGGAGAAATATCTTGCAGACGTTCAGGACGCTTATAAGGATCAATATGATATTGACCTCGAAGAAAATAAGATCAATAAGAATCGTCATTACACATGAAATGACATTAAGGAGCAGGAAGCATTTATAATAGGGGGCCGCCTGTTTATCATAACCCTTTAACAGATGCAATGCGCCTGCGATGAACATACACAGCAATACCAGCATAAGTAAGATATCCGCAAGGTTTAAAAACCTGTCTCTTTCGGCGACTGCGTTTCCATACTGTCTGGCAAAATTAACCATGTTGCCGATAATACCGGCGATCATTACTATCATAATTATCAGGTGGCCTATCATCAAAGATTTTGTTTTTTTCATATTATCACTATTCTTACCTATTCTTCAAAATAATCCGGCATCCATTATATTATAATAAACAGAAGTGTTTGTAAACACTATCATAAATATGGCTTTCAGTGGCGAAAAACCGTCAGACATGTTAGTATAGGGATGTATTTCTCTGATATGGATAGGCGGATACAGACACGTATTGGTGGGATGATTACCACCGCTGCCGATCGGCAGCGGATTAGGATAGGAGAAATGATTTGTCGGATATACTTCTACATATGGACAACATAAAAAAGAATTTTTCCGGAGTACAGGCACTTTCGGGCGTTAATCTGCAGGTAGCCCGGGGTGAGATACACGCCCTTATGGGTGAGAACGGCTCCGGCAAATCCACCCTGATGAATATCTTAGGCGGAGTCTACCCTTATGGAACCTATGAAGGGGAGATAGTCTATGAGGGCAGGCAGTGTCATTTTAAGAGCATTAAGGACAGCGAGAAAAGGGGCATAGCCATTATCCACCAGGAACTCTCCCTTATTCCCGGCCTGTCCGCAGGGGAGAACATTTTCCTGGGAAATGAGAAAAGAGGGCGCTTTGGAGCCATAGACTGGGATAGTACCTATAGAGAGGCACAGGATATATTAAAAAGCATCGGTGCAAATATTGATGTCATGACTCCGGTGAGGGATCTTAGCGCAGGAAATGTACAAATGGTGGAGATAGCCAAAGCCATAGGCAAGAAGGCCAGGCTCCTGATATTGGATGAGCCTACTTCCTCATTAAATGATGAAGAATCAAAGAGACTGCTTGACCTCCTGCTGGAATTTAAAAAATCAGGCATAACATCTATCATCATTTCCCATAAGCTTAAGGAGATCACTTACGTAGCCGACCGCCTCACGGTTATCCGTGACGGCAGGACGATAGCCACACTTGATAATAATGACCACAGCATTGATGAAGACCTGATCATAAAGCATATGGTAGGCCGGGAGCTTGACAGCCTCTATCCCCCCAGGGATGCCACAGTGTCCGAGGAGAAGGTTCTTGATGTAAAACATCTTTATTTGAATAACTTAGGGAGAACATACCGTGGGCGGAAATATAGCCTTGAGGATGTCTCATTTTACCTGCGAAAAGGTGAGATAGTCGGAATCGCCGGACTGCAGGGTTCGGGACGGACTATTCTGTGCAGGAGCCTCTTTGGTTGTTACGGAAGGGGAGCAGTAAAAGGCGAGGTGACCTTCCTTGGAGAGCGGGTTTTGTTTTCCAATCCGAAAGAGGCCATAAAAAACGGTCTTTGCTATGTTACGGAGAACCGTTTCCAAAACGGACTCCTTCTTGATAAACCGGTGGTGGACAATACAACTCTTTCAGCCCTTTGGAGGGTGACGGAAGGGGTCGTCATCAACAGGGAGAAGGAGTTAGAGGCGGCATCAAAATATGCCGGTCAGATGCAGACCAGGCTTGAGACTATATTTGACAGGGTAGGGAGCCTTTCCGGAGGCAACCAGCAAAAGGTTCTTCTGGCAAAATGTTTTTTTGCGGAACCTAAGGTGCTTCTCCTTGATGAACCCACAAGAGGTATTGATGTAGGAGCAAAATATGATATCTATACCTTAATAAACAGATATACACAGGAGGGCGGTTCGGTGGTCATGGTGTCCTCTGAGATGGCCGAGCTTATCGGTATGTGTGATCGTATATATGTAATGAACGAGGGCCGGATAGTCGGGGAACTTGAGGCCGCAGAAGCAACCCAGGAAAAGATAATGCGTTTTATCGTATAAGCTACTGTGAATAGTAACGAATCGAAAGGTAGAGGATAGATCCATGAGAACTGTAATAAAAGAATATACCATGAGTATAGCCCTGGCAGTCATTTTCATTGCAGCGGTTATCGTGACAGGGGGAAGGATGCTTTATCCTCAGAATCTGTCCAATCTGCTGACCCAGAATGCCTATGTCCTCATACTTGCCGGTGGGATGCTGATGTGCATCTTATCCGGAGGAAATATAGATCTCTCCGTGGGTGCGGTGGCATGTCTTGTGGGAGCTGTATGCGCCAGGATTTTAGAGACGGGCTGGGGCTTTTTGCCTGCATTGGCAGCAGGCTTAGGACTGAGCCTGGTAATAGGATTGTGGAACGGGTTCTGGATAGGCAAGATCCGGATACCTTCATTTGTGGCGACACTGTCGGGAATGTTCCTCTTCCGGGGACTTGCCAGAGCCATACTTAACAGCAGGACGGTTGCGGTGACAGATGAAGGGTTTTTAAATATTTTTTTCTCCTATATCAGGATTCCGGGTTTGGATGACGGACCAGTCAAGTTATCGTGTATACTGCTGGGTATCATTCTGTCGGTAGTTACGATGGTCATAACTGTAAGGAAACTGCATGGACGAAAGGAAATCCTATCAGGCGCCCATCTGGCCCGGAAAGAGATAGTAAAGACGGCGGTCATTTGCATCCTGATACTTGCTTATACAGGAATGATAGCCGGATATAAGGGGATACCTGTTATGGCAGTATGGGTCGCTGTTATCCTCATTGTCTTTCACTTTGTAGCAGCCAACACTCCTGTGGGCAGGCACATTTATGCGGTGGGAGAGAATGAGAAAACTGCTGCTCTTTCAGGTATCAATTCAAGCAGGATCCTCGCTTTTACCTTTACGGCAATGGCACTGCTATCAGGCATCTGTGGCATGATGGCTTTATCGAGGATAGGTTCCGTTAACGGAGACCTGGGCAATGCCTTTGAGATGGATGCCATCGCAGCCTGCTTTATCGGAGGCGCGTCGCCTAGAGGCGGAAGCGGAACCATCTCAGGGATCGTGGTAGGAGCTGCGCTTTTAGGCGTTATTAATCAGGGAATGAGCATCATGGGACTGGACAGTAACTGGCAGTACGTGGTAAAGGGCCTGATACTCTTGGGGGCAGTGGTCGCCGATGTGGCAATGAACTCCCGGAAATGATGGGAGAGTCAGTGGGGACGGTTCTTTTTTAATTCAGTCTTCCTGTAATACATCTTTTCGTCTGCTTCTTCAAATACACGGAGCACGGAATTGTGTACGGAAGGATCATACTCCATCATTCCCAATGCTATGGCCTCGCCAAATTCCGTGGCCTCCTCCGACCTCCTGTCTATAGTTGTAAAAAGCTCAGCCCTGTTGTTGTAGTCCTCTCCACGGAGTATTACAACAAACTCATCTCCACCGTAACGGAAAACCGGGGAATGGGCATAAACCCGGCACAGAGATTTGCAAGCTTTGATAATGCATTCATCTCCTGCGGCATGTCCCTGTATATCATTCACTTCCTTGAGGTTATTTATATCACAGACTACGATCGCAAAGGGTTCGCACTGTTTTTTCTCTATCTTTTCATCAAGCGTCCGCTCAAACTGGGCATAGGCAAGCCGGTTCTTAACTCCCGTCAGGGAGTCTTTGTAACCCTCCTCTTTGGCTAATCCCAGCTTTTCCTTCCACTCTTTTTCGCGGCGTTTTGCCGTTGAATAGTTGTTGGCTAATATGCCTACAGCCATCATGAACATAACAAATGAGGCAAGTGTAGACCTTACATTGGCTACCTCGATCTTGTCCATTTGACTTTGTATAAGTTCATCTATATCTGCGTCCGATCCATTTTCATAATGGTCCTGCACTGCAGTGATAGACTCACCGGCAGCCGTCTGGGTCAGACGGTTGGTCCACATCATGGTGGTAAGCAGCATGAGTAAAAGCAGCATAACCCAGACTACAATGGAGTGACCGTATTTATTACCGGTATCCCTCTTCAGGACAGATCTGAATAATATGATCCCCAGCATGGACCAGACTGCAAACAGCAGGTATGAAGGAGCGCCCATGGCTTCATACGCAATGAGCTTAGGTGCCAGAAGTAGAATGGCAACACCGGTCATAATAACGATTCCGCATCCTCCGGTTATAGTCTCGACCCGGCTGCCTTCCTTTTTGGCATCCTTATATACGCAGTATGACAGGAAACCGTATATTATGGTTGCCCCCAGCGTGGTTACATCCACTATCCAGCCTATGGCGGTACGTCCGATAAAAGGAATCAGACATGTAATGGCAACAGCGTAAAATATAGCCTTGTGGGGTATGCCTTTCTGGTTGAGTTTTCCCAGCTTTTCCGCCCACACGTGATCTCTTCCGAAAGCATAAAGAAGACGGCTAATGGCGGTCAGATTACCGATTATGCTTGTGAGTATAACCGCCATCAAAGCGATCAGCATTATCATTATTCCGTTATTCCCCAGGTAATACTGTGCTGCGTAAAATGCGGGAATAGCCTTGATCCCGGTAAGATTGTCCATATCATTTATATATTCGAACCAGTTGGAATACTCAGGGGGATATGCGCTGGCCGACAGTACCGTCATAAAGATGTAAAATGCCGTGGTAAAGACAACGGAAAGGAGCATAACCGATCTGATCTTCTTAACAGGAAAAGATAACTCCTCCGTAAAATGAGATACATTTTCAAACCCTATAAAAGCCCAGGGAGATATAACGGCGATTCTTACAACCTGATCGATCTCCGGGATATTTGGGACAAATGCCGGATCATAGGAACCTCCGGAGCCGGTACGCCCCATAGCAGCCAGACAGGCGATGATCATTACCGTGCCCACAAAGACCACAGCCATGATTATCATTAGTATCTGGGGCGCTTTTTTACAGTTTGCACAAAACAAACCGACGATGACTATAGCTACGATGGAGAGCAGGGCTTCCCCAAAGTATACGGTATATCCAAAAATGGAATAATGAAATCCGAACTGGAACATTGTACCCAGGAATCTGCTGGCGAACAAAGGAAGTGAGGTTATATTCGCCCAGAGAATGGCCATATAAGTCAGCAGCAAAAACCATGCTACCAGGAAGCCTGTGTCATGTCCCCTTGTTATGTTGGCATATGCATATATGCCTCCGGCATCAGGCTTTCGTACCATCATATAGCACAGATTCCTGTTGATCACCAGGATAACGACCATGCCCAGAAGAATTCCGAGAATAGTTCCCGCAACTCCGGCCTGTGCGAGATAAACACTGCACATCAAAACAAAGGAACCCCAGCCTATACTGGTACCGATAGAAAACGACCATATTCCAAATCTGTTAAAGCTCGCTCCGAGTTGACTATTATTTTTTCCTTCTCCCATATTCTGCACACTTCCCTTTAAAAATGCTTTATGATTGATTTTATCATATTTTTTAATTATTTAACAGTCTTTTTTGAACTGTCAGCGGTATTGCGTTGACAACCGTCAGCCCTTGTCGGATAATAAACCTGACAAGGGGTCAGACCCCCTGTCATATGAAATTGTTAGCGGAAGTAATAAGAGGAATATGACAGAAAGAAATAATACAAGGATCGGACCTGTTCTCATTATTATTGCGGGATGCTTCTGGGGAAGCATGGGCATTTTCGTAAGAAAGCTTGGTGAATACGGGTTTGATTCCATTCAAATAGTATCAATACGTGTGACCTTGGCAGCATTGATTTTTGCGGCAGTTTTGATAATAAAGGACAGAAGCGGCTTTAAGATTTCATTAAAGGATATACCCCTGTTTCTGGGCCTTGGCTTTGGAAGTATCTTGTTTTTCACGGTCTGCTATTTTACCGCCATTACAATGATGTCACTCTCCACCGCGGCAATACTGCTATATATCTCACCCGTATGGATCATGCTCATGTCGGTTCTGTTTTTCCATGAGAAGCTGGACAAAAGGAAGCTGATCGCTCTGGCTCTTGCCTTTGGAGGGTGCGTTCTGGTTTCCGGGATATCAGGGCAGGCAGTAACATTGACGGGGCTGCTTGTAGGACTGGGTTCCGGGATAGGATATGGATTATACAGCATTCTAGGGACGATAGCTTTGCGGAAGTATTCGTCATATACAGTTACAACATATACGTTTATGTTTGCCGCTGCAGGTTCTTGGATCATATGCCGTCCGGCAGATATGATCAACAAGTTTTCACACACAGCGGATCCCGGCTTCTTGATATTCTTTTGTTTCCTGACAGCCGTGGTTTCTGCCGTGATCCCTTTTCTGGCCTATACCCTTGGCCTTGAAAGGGTAGAAGCCAGCAAAGCAGGGATACTTGCTACTATTGAACCCATGGTAGCTACGCTGATCGGAATCCTTGTTTTTTCAGAGCCGCTGACACTTATGTCAGGCTTTGGCATTCTTATGATCTTGTCAGCGGTAGTTATCTTGAAAACCTGACAAGGGGACAGACCCCCTGTCATATTATTTGAAACCTGACAAGGGGACAGACCCCCTGTCATATTATTTGAAAAATGAGAAAAGGAGCAAAAGAGTGGACTCATTCGATGAATTAAAAGAGGTAATACGCAGGCTTCGGGCTGAGGACGGCTGTCCCTGGGACAGGGAGCAGACCCACATGAGCCTTAAGGCTGCCTGTATAGAAGAAGCGGCAGAAGTTATCTGCGGGATAAATGTATATGACAAGACCGGGAACGCGGAAAACCTCAAAGAGGAGCTGGGTGACCTCCTCCTCCAGGTTATGATGCATGCCCAGATAGCCGAGGAAGAAGGAGCATTTTCCCTGGATGACGTGGTGTGTGGGATCCGGGATAAGATGATCCGCCGCCATCCCCATGTATTCGGGGATGTGAAGGTCTCCGGCTCGGATGAGGTCCTGGTCAACTGGGAAGAGATCAAGGCTAAGGAAAAGGAAGGCAAGGAAGACATAAGCACCTACCTGCCGGAAGCCTTTAACGAAGCAGAAGAACTGATAGATAAGGCCAGAAAACGAAAAGAAGAGAAGGAACGGTGATATTTTTTTAATCAGTGATACCGCGCATATTTTATTATTCCGGGGAGAAATCCCCGGAGTTTTTGTTGCCCTGGCTATGTTCCCGTGCCGGCACTGGTTACCTGGCTGAGGTCACACATTGACATCCGCCAGACCTTGTCAGATAATTAAACTAAAGTTGGAATTGGAGGAGTTCATATGTCCGGTCAAAGTGAGAATGAAAACATACCATCACGAGAATGCTTTGATAGACGGGGGTTCGTGTTGGAGGAGCATATATCTCTAGAAGAACTGGAAGGGTTAGAACCTAAATTCTTTGAGGATTTTATAAAGTTTGTTATAGATAAGGATACTAATAAAGTTGCTGTAGGTATGGAAGTTCACAAAAGCGCAGAAGTTTTCTTTGGAAGAAACCACGGCAATCTTTACGGCGGTAACATTTATTTTGATGGGTCTATTATATATACGTCCACTCTCAATATAGCTAAGAATTTGGAATATTGGGAGAAGAAGCATCCTGCTGGGCTATTAAAAAAGAAGATTCCGTTTCAAGGCAACCCTCGGATCATAACCGATGATGAGTTGATTGAAATAATTGATGCCACACTGTTTTCATGGATAGAAATGGAGAAGAACCAATAATGAGTTATGTAAATGACACACTGCCTCTGAATGTCTCATTGGAGGAGTATTTGGCGTTGCCGGATAAGCCTGACAAAGAAAATGACAGAACTAATTCATTTTCAATTCTAATGGATGTTTGGGGAGAAGCAGACAGAGCTGTTTCCATGAAGGGAAGAAGTAGAGAATGCATTCTAAAGCAGTTAAATGTCCTCCATGATGTATGTAACCTTTTATATTCCGGAGATTTTGACCGAGAATTAAAGGAAGAGCTGATGATCTCTGAATGGGAATTATGTGACTATCTTTTGGGAGAGAATATCTACGGTTATTCGAAGGAAGGCGTTATGGATTGGTTTGACCAGTGGTGCTATAAAATTAATTATGCAATGTTAGGTTAATAATCTAGAGGCTGGAAGACGAAAAACTCCAGATTAACCTATATGGCGGCTTGATCGCATTCACAGACAAGGTTATTAAGGCAAAAGAGCTTGAAGAGATAAGGAGGAGAATGAGTATGACGAAGATAGAAAAGATGTTTTATGATGAAAAAATTGAGGCAATTAAAACCATAGCCAGCAACCTGCTTAAGGATGGGCAATCTCCGGAGTCTGTAAGCAAGAATACCGGTTTGGATATTACAGTGGTTATGGAATTGGCAGAGAAAATAAAAGAACCGGTATCGGTGTAGAAACACACCAGGAATAAAAACAATATGCTTATCACTCCCTCTGGCGTCCAAAGCGGATCCCGGAGGGGTTTTTGTTGCCCTGCCGCCGGCACTGGTTGCCTGTCTGATGAAAAAACAAGGTCCACCTCAAAAAAAGGAATGTGCATAATAGTGTACATTCCTTTTTTTATAATTATTGTGACAGAAACTCGGCATTTTTATCAGGAAAGAGGGAATCAAACATCATGAAGGAGCAGTCATTAAGAATTATGCCCTACTCACAGGAAGCAGAACAGGCAGTAATAGGAGCCATGATCATGGACAGGGAAGCCATTGCTTCAGCGTCGGGTATACTGGTTCCGGAAGATTATTATCAGAAACAGTTCGGCCTTATTTTTGAAGCATTGGTTGAGATAAATAATAATGGAAAACCGGCAGATCTTGTAGTATTGCAAAACCGTCTAAAGGAAAAGAATGCACCGGATGAGATTAGCAATCTGGAATACATCCGTGAAATACTTCGTAATACGGAAACCTCATCAAATATCGAGTATTACGCCGGTATTGTAAAAGAAAAATCAATTCTTCGAAGACTTATACGAACTTCGGAAGGAATAGCTGATATGTGCTACAAGGGCGATTCTGAACTGGGAGATATACTTGAAAAGACAGAGAAAAGTATATATAGCATTCTGCAGTATAATAATCATTCAGGCGTTATCCCCATAAATGTGATCGCAGTGGAAAGGTTGCGTCGTATTGCCGAAGTCGCAAAAGGAAAAGGGGGCATTACGGGTATTCCTACAGGATTCTATCAATTAGATTATAAGCTGTTAGGACTTCACCCGTCGGACTTAGTTCTTATAGCCGCCAGACCATCTATGGGTAAAACAGCATTTGCGTTGAATATCGCGGAATATGTGGCTGTGAATCAGAAAATGCCGGTACTGATATTCAGTCTCGAGATGGATTACGGTCAGTTGTTTGACAGACTTCTTGCCATGGAATCCAGGGTAAACTCCCAGAATATTAGAAGCGGCCGGTTGACGGATGATGAGTGGATAAGGGTTGGTGAGGGCGCAGATACTATAGGAAGCTCCCCCATATTCATTGATGATACTTCGACTACAATAAATGCAATCAAGACAAATGCACGAAAACTTAAGCTGGAGAATAATATCCAGCTGATAATAATAGACTATCTTCAGTTTATAACAACAGAGGGTCGTTCCGAAGGACGACAGCTGGAGGTGGCTGAGATCTCCCGTTCTTTAAAATCCCTGGCAAAAGAATTGAAGGTCCCGGTGGTAGCCCTATCCCCGCTTAACAGGGAGTCGGCTAAAAGAACGGATCATAAGCCGGTGCTTTCTGACCTGCGTGATTCGGGCTCAATAGAGCAGGATGCGGATGTCGTCATGTTCATACACCGGGAAGAATACTATGACAAGGAAAAGGAAGAAAACTGAAACATTGCAACGATCAACATCGCCAAGCAGAGAAACGGCCCCATCGGAGACGTGAATCTGGCATGGAATCCGGAACTTACCCGGTTTATGAATATTGAGAATAGAATGTGATTGTTCCTATAGATAATTCAAATGAGATGATCAGGGATACTATTCGCCGGCTTGAAGATTGCGGAGAAGTTTATTTAAGGGGATAAGAAGATTTCTTATCCCCGGTTTAAACTGCAAACCCCATGGGCTGCTTTGTGGTACCCGTCTGTCTGCTTACATTAACATCAAAGTCTTCAGCCTTTAAGGTACACAACAAGGTCTTGGTTATCTTCCCACTATGGCTGCTAACAGCGATGCGGTGGGACTGGACCATCTCGGCCTGCTCTAAGAGATTACGGACAAATCTTCCGTTACCGAAATCAGGGGTGCAGCAGGCCTCCTCAAATATGCCCATGCATTTATCGCAAGCCGTATCATCGATTTTATATCCCTGCTCGTCAGCCATAAGTTTTAATATCTCCATCATTTCCGAAGGATTATAGTCCGGGAAATCCAGGTGAAAAGCGATACGGCTTCTGAGGCCCTCGTTCTTATTTAGGAAGTCCTTCATTTTATCCGGATATCCCGCAAATATCACGATGACATCTTCCCTGTTATTCTCCATTTCCTGTACGATGGTATTAATGGCCTCATCTGCAAATGAGTGGCTATCGTCCACCAGGGAATAAGCCTCGTCTATAAAGAGGATTCCCCCTTTAGCCTCACGGAATTTGGTACGTACCTGATTGGCTGTCCAGCCTACATACTTCCCGATAAGGTCAGCTCTTCCACATTCTACGAGTTTGCCCCCATCCAGGATATCTTCCTTCCTGAGGATCTGCGCTAAAAGCCTTGCAACGGTGGTTTTTGCACTTCCGGGATTGCCGGTAAAAACCATATGAAGAGAAGGCTTATGTGTATTTAAGCCCATATGCGACCGCATGGTTCGGATCTTTCCTGCATCGATGATCTGATCGACCACAGTCTTAATCTCACTAAGCCCAACCATTTTCTGAAGTTCTTCGTAAGGAGTGCTGCTCATGGCTTTGCGCACACTGATATTAAATTCGTAATCCTTGTACGCTTTATAAACGCTTGAGCGAAGTCCGCTCTTGACTAATTTGTCATATATTTCGTAAGTATCAGACACGGTAAATACATTTTTATCTTTAAACGCCAGCGACACATTCTCGTCTGATATCGTTAAATCATCATTAGCTGCCAGTTTTTTAAGATAGTTTTGCGCCTGGGTTCTGTCACCGCAACCCTCATTGATACGGATCAGGTGTATCGTTTCTGCTATCCGGGATAAGAGGCTGTCCGTAAATCCGGAACGATCCTTTATTTCTACAAAAAAGCAAAGGGTATTCAGGTGGTACCGACATACCATATTATTTATGACTTCGATGACACGTTGATATGCGGAGGCAAAGTTTCCGTGTTCTTCATTTGATCCGCTCATTTCAATGATAAGGGAGTTCCCCTGGGCGGTTTTAAAAGCATTTTCAAAATATCTGTCGCCATAACAGTTTTCTTCGATCTCATTGATCCTAAGGATCCGCCTTCCGCATAAACGTTTATTAGCCAGAAGGGCGGGGACGATGATATCGATAATATCAAGAGCAGCCTTGGGCGTGGAGGCTGAAATGTGGTAATGGACCGGATTGCCATAGTATTTCTTTTCATTTTCGGTAGAATAGATTCGTTCAAGTTCATCTATAAGGGTGGGATCCCCCATTATTTCAGATGCTGCAGCTTTAGCGTCATCTAAGGTAAACATATCTTTTTCTTCTAGATATTCTGTCAGTTCGAATGTATCAGACTGATAATCAAGACCGAGTTTATTTTGTGCACGGTACCATGATTTTACGAAGCCATCATCATCGGCCTTTTGAACGAGATTTGAATACAATGCACCTGTTATCTCGGTTTCTTCTGAAAACGTAATATCACATACGGCGTAGTTTTTTTCCAGTATTCCTTTTATAAAATCAAAACAGTATGTGAGTGTGGTGTTCTTAATGGGAAGGGCAATGGCTGCCTCGAGGCAGCCCGGGGTGCCCTTGACTATATATACAGATATTTTGTTCTCCGGATCGCAATTGAACCCCATAAGATTATTAAGGGATTTCATCAGTTCCACCCACTCTTGCTTGGGCGTATTAGAATTCTTTGAAACCGAAAGATGCACTGCTCCCGGGTCATCAGTTTTTTTGTCCTTGTATGTGATCTGTGTTTTCCATAATACCATTGGCCAAACCTCCTTGCCTTGTTTGTGTTGATAAATGATATACGAAAATGTATAATGGATTCAACCGGATTATGTACATAATTTTGTACCAATGCCGGTTGCATAATGTGTAAAGAATATGATTATATGGGGGTGGACAAGTGTACGGAACCGGAACCAAGAAAATGCTGAACATGCTCATTTTAGAGGTGCTGCAGAAGTATTCTGATGAGGAGCATTCCCTGACGCAGCAGGAGATAATCAGAAAACTGGATCGTGATTACGGAATAGAATGTGACAGGAGGTCTGTTAAAAGCAATGTCCTTTCCTTGAAGGAAATGGGATACGAGATTGATATGGAAGATGGCTATCGGCTTGTTTCCAGGGATTTTGATGATTCGGAGCTGCGGATTCTTATAGACAGCGTGTTGTTCTCAAAGTCTATCTCCACAAGGCAGGCTAAGGGTCTGATAGATAAGCTGTGTGCTAAGGCCAGTGACTTCTTTAATGCCAAGGTGTCCCACATATGCAATCTTCCGGAGCTGCCCAGGACCAAAAACAAGCAGGCCATGTATGCCTTAGGCGAGATAAATGATGCCATAGACGGCAAGAGGAAGATCAGTTTTATTTATAACGAAGTCGGGACGGATTTCAAACTCCATCCGAAAAGGAATGAGCCGGATATCTTTAATCCCTACCAGATCGTGGCGAATAACGGGCGTTTTTATCTCCTGGGCAATTACGATAAGTATGATAACATCGTTCACCTGCGGATTGATAAGATGACGGAAGTTAGAATGCTGGATGAGAAGACGAAACCCATGAAGCAGGTGCCTGAGTTGAAGGACGGGCTCAACCTCCCCAAGCATATGGCGGAGCACATCTATATGTTTAGTGGTAAGAGCGTTCCCGTCAAGCTGGAGGCGGAAGCCGACATGATGACGGAGCTGGTGGACTGGTTCGGCAGTGATTTTGCCGTTTTAAAAACCGGAAAAGATAAGATCACCGTCCGGGTCACTTGTAACGAAAAAGCCATGCGCTACTGGGCGCTGCAATACGGCCCCAGGGTAGAGATCCTCTCCCCAAAGAACTTGCGCGAGCAGGTGATGGAGGATGTGAGAGGGATGGCGGAGAAATACGGAATCAGTATTAATTAAACACATTAAACAAATAGAATTATACGCATTGGAGAGACTGGTATGAAAAATAACGAAACAAGAGATGTTAGTGATAAAATGATGAGAAGATGTGCAAATGAAACCATTTTTAAGCCATTTATAGATTTTGCACTAGAAGCAGATGACCTTGAGGTTTGTTTCAGAGGAAATGACACAGCTAATGGAACAGTTATAATATATCGTCATAATCATTTAATATGGAAATTAGATACATACAAGAACAGGGTTATCATATCGGTTGATCATTGCAGATTTATGTATGATTGGGATACATATGCAATTAAAGGGTTGATGGATTTAGGGTTTGTGCCTAAAAATAAGGAATACCAAAATTATTCATATAGAGAATTGCGCAAAAATGGATGCCTTGCGAAAAAGAGTATAGATAAAGAGAATGGAGTTAAATATCATGCAGTCGAATTGAATTATATAATAAAGCTTCCTGTAAAATTAAAAGTGTAGACAGCAGGTAAGTCAGACTTAACAAAATAAGATACCTCAGTTAAACTGTCATTACTGACCCTAGCAAGTTAGTAATAAACAGCAAAGAGAGGTATCTATAAGATGAAGTCTACACAAAACAAGAAGATTGAGCAAGTAAAAGAATCAACAATGATAGTCGGTATTGATATCGGCAGCGAAAAACACTACTTCAGGGCTTTCGATTGGAGAGGCATCGAACTGACCAAGAAGCCCGTCCCATTCTCCAATTCTATGGAAGGGTTTAATATATTCCATTCAGCAGTGCTTGAGCTGATGAATAAGAATCAGCTGACAGAGGCTCTGGTGGGCTTCGAGCCCACAGGTCATTACTGGTTTAATCTTGGTCAGTTTATGAGCGATAAGAACATCAAGTTTGTTATGGTAAATCCGCATCACGTGCACAAGACCAAGGAGATGGATGATAACAGCCCATCAAAGAATGACCGCAAGGATCCACGGGTCATTGCAAATCTGGTAAAGGATGGACGCTACTTTTACACATATATGCCCACCGGCGTATATGCAGAGTTAAGGAATCTTTCAAACCGAAGATTTGTACTGGTGGAGGAGCAGACAAGGGCAAAAAACCGTTTGCAGAAATGGATAGCAGTTTACTTCCCTGAATATAAGGGGATATATACAAACATAGATGCTAAAGGCGGCATGATGGTGCTCAAAGAAGCGCCGGTACCGGATGATATCATAAACCTCGGGGTTGAGGGTATCCAAAAAATTTGGAGAGACGCTAAATTACGCGGTAATGGCCTTAAAAAGGCAATGAAGATCGTAAATGCAGCCGCCAACAGCATTGGCCTTAAGGAAGGCCTCATAGAGGCCAGAATGGAGCTAGTAGAACTGATAGAAGACTATGAACTCCAGATGAAACGTATTGAACGGGTCAATGACCTGATCAAGGACCTCTGCTCAAAGATCAAGTATGTAGATAAGCTACTTGAGATCAAGGGCATAGGGATAACAACAGTAGCCGGTTTCATAGCTGAAGTTGGCGATATCACACGTTTTGATAATGCCAAAGAGCTTCAGAAGCTGGCAGGATTGGAACTCGTATCGGACGATTCCGGAAAGCACAACGGAAGGACAAGGATAAGCAAGCGAGGACGCAAGCGGCTTAGATACCTTCTCGTTCAAGCTGCGGTATCAGTTATTGGTAAGAATGATGAGTTCAAGGAAATCCATCATTATTACACAACGAGGGATAACAATCCATTAAAGAAGATGCAGTCACTCATAGCAGTCGCATGTAAGCTGATAAGAGTATTCCATGTGATCCTTACAAAAGGCGTAGACTATGATGCATCGAAGATGCTTGGAGATATCAAGCGTCCGGGAGTAGCAGACCGAAAGGCAGCATAACTCCCAAGAAACAAAACAACCATGAACGTTACAGGGAGCGTCCACCGGAAGGTGCTGTAATGCAAGTGTTTGGATCAGTAGTGTAGTTACAAAGAGTGAGCTGGTAGCCGGCAGGAATTTTCTCCAGAGGGCATGACCCTGAAGTAAAGCTAAGTCGGCACCCTGGTTATGGTCAGGCAGAACGAAGGAAGTGAGAGACTCCCCTTTGCGGGATGATCCTGTTGGACATGAGAGGTGAGCTGCCATATAGGGATGGGTACACATCGAGGCCATTTATATTCGTTAAGTGATGACGTTTTATTTGGCGTACCCCTCAACACTATATATCTGACCTATATGAGTCAAAGATCACTCCATAACCGTAGCTTTATTCAAAAAGAGGACTTATAAAAGTATTGATTTTACTGAAAAATAACGCTTGACTATATGGAGAGGGGAATACCCCATTCATAACAACCTCATACATCTCATCAGCGGAACCTAGATTCTTAAACTTGCTCCATCTATACTTTTGACAATCTCCCGGAAAAATTGACTCAAATGGTACATTAAGAAAGTTTGCCTCATTCTCCTTTGTGGTTTCCACATCATCTAACTGCTTAATAAAGAGCAAGTACGTAAACTGCTCAATTACATCCAACGGATTAGTGATTCCCCCAGTCCAAAAAGTCTCCCATATCTTATCAATTTTATTTCTTAATTCGCCTGTAATCATGGCTTCTCCTCCCATGTAATAGCTTTCCGTCTGGAATCCTAAAATATAATTGTAATGGAGCATACGGGATTCGAACCCGTGACCTCCACACTGCCAGTGTGGCGCGTCTCGCCTCCCGACACGGTCGTTGCTCTTGCTTCGCAGGGTCATCCACCGGACGACCGCAACCCAGCTGCGCTAATGCCCCTTTCTTTTTACCACTCCTCTTTATCTCCGTGATAAACAAAAGGCTCATAATACTTGTCAAAAATGATATCATTCTCTTTCGGATCATCACTAACCTTGATATACTCTATTTCATGGTCACACTCCCAAAGAGATAACTTTCCCTTTACCGGGAAAGGCTTTACACATCTCACATTCTCAAGTATCCATGCATATGTGTCCGGATTATACTCTTCCGGATACATGCATGCTGCCTCTAAGTGCTTCTTTTTCATTGGAACAACATCTTTGAGCGTTACAACACAAAGAGCACAGCTCGGAATTGTATCTTTAAACTTCTTTGCTGTGGAGCATATAAGAATATCCCCCCTGTAATTTGTACGCCATGATCTGTTTTCGACTGTCTTTTCAAGAAAGAAGATATCCATTGCGAAAAGTGGATGAATTGATAATGCCTTCATTAAAACACTCCCCCATTTAATGAATTATTCAGATTAGTTATTTACTGGAGCATACGGGATTCGAACCCGTGACCTCCACACTGCCAGTGTGGCGCGCTCCCAGCTGCGCTAATGCCCCGTTTTTTGAGGGTTTCGTTATATGAACACCCACAGAAATAATTATACTAAAAGAGAGCGTCGGTTTCCACTAAAATAGTGGGTGTTTGAACAACTTTTTTATATTGTAGAGACTTTTTTCATGCCCTTGTCAGACAGGTAACTGAATGCAGGCGGCAGGGCAATTATGAAGGCCGCGCATTGTTCAGTGTAATAGAATTTCCCGCTATGCCGCTATGTCCTACAGGGGCTCGGTGCCCGGATGGCGCCGAGAGGTCGCGTCACTTATCCCAGGCTGTACGGGATAGCGCCGGAAATTCATTACCTAAACACTAAGCGGCCTCATAATTGCCCTGCCGCCGACACGGGGCTTACTCCGATATCCCACAGTATCTTAATCCCAGTTAATAATAGTCAGTGATAAATCATCCCTTTGCTCCCCTCCGCATTCAGGGCAGGGAAGATTGATTATTTCTTTGTTCGAGGCCTTATGCATTATTCCACCACATTTCGAGCACTTATGAAGCCGTCTTTTTAGCAGGTGGTAATCTCTTTTGAAATCATAATCTGTGGCATAGGGAACCTCTCCCCATTCCTCAACAGTCTTTATTCCATACCTCTTACGCTTTAGTCTCTCCACATTATCAGGAGCATATAAGGATAGGCCCATTTCTGTAGTCCAGCTGCCACATTTACGGCAGGAGTAGACATATTCTTCTGCATCAACTGCAACATACTTCTCCGACAAAGCGAGTTTCTTATATTCCTCGCCGTATTCTCCCTTTTTAATTGCTTTTAAGGTATCTGAGAATATCTCCGGGTACATAAAACCAATACCCCAGCATACAGCGTATTTTTTTCCGCACTTACTGCATGTAAATTCGTATCCATCTCCCATGATTACACCGCCTTCTTAACCACAAAAAACAAGACCACAACCGGAGATTTCCTTTTCTCAT
>Ga0256404_1005584_pt1 | contig 22052 bp, 21 predicted proteins | sample RumenRJG_01DNA_FD_185990 | JGI IMG/M metagenome (GOLD analysis project Ga0256404, IMG submission 185990) | Bovine rumen microbial communities from Lethbridge, Alberta, Canada - RJG_01 | ecosystem: Host-associated > Mammals > Digestive system > Stomach > Rumen | place: Canada: Alberta | collected...
CAGAAGAAACTGGTGTTGAAATGGCACCGAAAGATCTTACGTTAATAGGAGTTTACAGCAAGCCGGGAAGGGATCCCCGCGGATGGACCGTCTCAGCCGCATATTTGGCTGTTGTTGATCCTGATAAGGTAAAGCCTATTGCCGCGGATGATGCTGCGGATGCCGGATGGTTTACTGTTATACATGAAAATGACATTTACCGATTCGTGAATGGCGAAACAGAACTTACCCTTAAAGATCTGGCATTTGATCATGATGATATAATGATGGATGCGTTAAAGAAAGCATGACAGGCAGAAAGGGACGGATTTAGCAGTGCAAAACATGTGCCTGCTAAATCCGCTCTCTTTTAGGAAATAAAATATTTATGATGTAAGCACATTGAACACGAATGTGTGCGTTGGTGCTAATCAGTGAGTGGCAAATACTTCAACGACTATAAAGAGTAAGTATCCCTAAGAGATTCTTTTTTGCTTGTATATCATATTTTATACGTGTACGTTATCAGGTGATATCAAATACTATCATAAATCATCTTGGTTCTTATGCTTCCTGAAAATAATCGCCTCGATTCCTTTAAAAATTAAGTCTTATCTCCATCTCATGCCATTTTTCACCGCCCCACTCGGATGCGGACTCTCCCAGGTCATCAAATCCAAACTTCCTGTACATTTTTATCTTTTCCTTATGACAGGTTAGTACAAGTCTCTTCCGTCCGCGAGCCTGCTCTTTCCTGCAATAATTGAAAACAAGTTCCCTGGCAAGGCCCATTTTTCTGTACTCCGGAAGGACGTCAAGGCCCATAATCATTACTGTTTCTCCATCAGGCTCATGAAGGCTTTCATCAGTGAAAAATTCATCCCTGAATATACGTTCATTTGTTGCTATGCCGTTCAGGAATCCTACAATCTTTCCATCATTTTCCCTGTCTTTAATCACCAAAAACAGATCCGGCGCAACTTTGATACGTGCCTTCATATGTTCCGGGGTGCATGCTTCATTTGGAGGGAAGCATATCTGTTCGATCTTCACAACTTCATCTGATAACTCAGGTTTGATTTCACAAAACTCAAAACGTTTATATATCCCAGGTTCTTTTACATCAAGTTCTGACAGCATACGTCTTGCTCTCTCACGACCTTTATCCGTAAGATATGCATACTTGTTGCTCTTTGGATTAATGATAAGGTCTTCCTTATCAAGCCTTTCAATAGCATCAAAATCATAGTTCTTCCACGCAAGTTCATTGAAGGGCCTGCCTTCTCCGTCGTTAAAACGTGTAAGATACATAAGTGCCAGTATCATGTCATCTATTGCTTCTTCTCGTGTCATCATTTTCCTTTATCCTTTCAAGCTGGACTTCTCTTACAGACAAAATATGTCCTGTGCCAATCTTTTTCCGCTTTCTGTTTTCATTATTTTACTCAAACTTCCCACACCCAAAAGGTGCGATGCCCACTATTTATGTGGGAAGTTTGAGTAATAATTGAAAAAGCCATCAGAAACCGGCGCTTTGACCGGATCTGGTGGCAAATAAGTAGTTCTAATAGGCATAAGAAGTATGGGAAGTCCTCCATTTAATAAGCTTAATTCCTACCCAGAAACCATATATTCCGAAGGTGATTACTTACAGAGCTCTGCAACTATCATATTGATCACTTTGCCGTCAGCCTTACCTTTAAGAACCGGCATTATCTCTTTCATTATTGCTCCCTTATTCTTGGTTGCTATCACCTCAGCAAACTTCTCTTTCAAGAATGCCTTTACTTCATCCTCAGACATCATAGAAGGAGCATATTCCTTGATTACATCATATCTGAACCGATACTCTGCCTTGAGTTCTGCTCTATCGTCCGGACAAGTATCAATCTGTTCTTTCGCAGTCTTAAGAGACTTAAGAATCACCTGATCCACAAGGTCGTCACCTATATTGTCTCTTGATCCAGAGTCTATAGCCACTTTCTTAACATCTGATATAAGAGAAGAAATTGCATCTTTTCTAGCCTTATCTCTTGCCTTCATGGCTGCTATCATATCCTTTTGAAGTGTTTCAAATTTTGTCATGTTTAATACCTTCTTTCTAATTATTTTTAATTGATTATTGACCATTCAAGGTAATGTCTTCCAGGAAAATCTTCTTCAAGCTCTTTCACAATTCTTATTTGACGTTGTATTACTTAACCAACGATAAAAGCGTTTCCTCTATAACTGTTATGCACTTGCCAACAAAAGCTTTACGTGTTGTTTCATCAACAAGTGCAATCGCAGCTTCATTCATCTTCTTAAAATCAGGTACCGTATCTATAGCATCAATCGTGCTATCCGAGCCAGTTGGGAGATACTTCCATACTATGATCCAGCCTTCTTTTTCTTTCTTCTCCGGAAGATTAATGTGCTCTCGAAGCTTTAACCACAGCTCATCTGAGATAACATCACACTGATTTCCGACTTCATATCCCGTATTGGACTCAGCCCCATAATCGAATACACATAAACTTCCGAAAAGCTTATAGTCTATCTCAATCCTCAGCCATAGAGATAAATCTCTTCCAAGGTTAACTGATTTAATAACGTAATTAAGCCCCGGATAAGAAGATTCATTGCGAGTATAGTACTCTTCTGTCGCCTGATATTTGTAGTGAAACCATTCTGATCTTGTTTCCAGCTCCAGATTATATTTACAAAGAATAGGCTGCATCTGAGCTTCAAACTCTTCAAAAAGCCTTTTCATAATCTCTGCTTTGGCATGATTAACTCCACCAGCTATCTCTAAAGAAGTTCTAAGGCTATCAGAATCAGCTAAAATCTTGTTTGTAAGATTCATCTTGTACTCCGCATTATCTACATTAATAAATTCCTTGACCGCTCCTGAGTACTGATCAATCAGCACCTGCATCTCATCCGGTGAACCAGCCTTTATGTCTTCCAGCCATCTTAAAATGTCCTCAGAAAATGAAATGCATTTTACAGCACCTTCAGGAAGTCTGTCACCTGCTCTACCGGTCAAGCTATATTCAGATGGCTTGTATCCGCTTTTTGTCAGATATACGACAAAAGCATTCTTATCCCTTTTCTTTGCAAACTGATAATAGTCATAGCACTGACTTTTCTGATCCCCAGCATTTATCTTAACTTCCATTGGAATAAAGCCACCATGATATGTGATAACAATATCAATTCTCCTGTCATCCGTGATGGGATATTCCTTATAAACATGAGCATCTTCAATTTCTTCATCAGAAATATCAAGCCCAAGAACTGTCCTTACAAAGCAGCCAAGATACTTTGCTCCCTGCCCGTGTTCCCCTGAATTGTTTAGCAAATCAGCAAGTACCCTACACATCTGAACTTCATTCTGTGTCAGATTCAGAATCCGATAGATGTTGTATTTTTTGTTTTCGTCTTGCGTAGCGGCCAAATGTTTACTCACAATTGGCTTGCACTCTGAAATAAGTTGCTCAAATCGTCCCATAACCTCACCTACAACACATCCTAAATCGGCACTTCACAGTACTAGCGTTTATTTCTGAATTCAATAATTGCTCAGGCAGTATTAAGAGTATCAATATATATTCTAGGTACTAAAAGTGATGTTCAAAGAGGACTTCTCCCTACAATTTACTATATGATATTTGATAGTTATAAATCTCCATTCTGGGGTCCTTATGAACCTTATCAACTAAGTCTTTTGCCGGAGAATTAAGACATATTATTCCATGTGCTTTCTTACCTTTGAACTTTGGCTCCTTACCTATCCAATCGAGGTAGTTTGAAAGCTGTCTATAAACATCATCGTAGCCGGAGTCTTTCTTCAGTTCTATAATGTATAAGTCCCCTTTGTCATCTTCACAAAGTAAATCAAATCTTCCGATTTTTCCATCAACCAGAATTGTATATTGCCTTCCGTAATCACCTTTACGCTTATAGACTTTTAACCTCTTGCCGAACACAGGATTACCGGCTTCAATTCTAGCCGTTAGTTCATCTTCCAATATTTTTTCTGTAGTAAATTGGAAAGATGGCACTGGATTTCTTTTGTTTATATACTGCTCTTCCCCTTCTGTATCATTATTATTGTCATCAATAATCTCAGCCTTAGTTTCAAGCTTCTTACTGTTTTTATTATCGAGTTTTTTACCTTTTCTTTAATTGCTTTAGCTATTTTGAACTCTGAGTTCTTAACAAATTCCTTAGCATCTTTGTTTCTGCCCAAGGCGATAAGTGCATTGACATAATTATTCGCAGCATATGGCAAATCAGTTTTTTCCAATATGTCTGAGAAATATAAAATAGCCATAACTCATTCACACCTCAACCTTCGAGATACCTAATCGCTTTCCCATGTGCTTTTGCATATTCAATCTCGGACCTTGTGCTGTCTCCGATATATCCTCCGACATTGATGACATATATAGAGTCAGCCATATCAATCTTCCGCTTATGCATGTCGTCAAGCATTTCCTTGGTTTTGGAAACAGTCCCTTCATCCATGCCGTCCCAGACTTCATCATCTCCGGAATGCCCAAAGAGGCCTACACTTATGACAATGTTGCCTTCCAGTGTAAGCCTCTTCTGTGTCTCTATAAATTCATTTTTAAACCGTGTGCTGCCGCATAATGTCACAACAGGATATCCGGACTTTATCTTCTTAAAATTTTCAATCAATGTGGGAATGCCCTGACAGATCCAGAACTCTCCCGATACTGAACCGGAGGACATTCCTCCATGTGAGAATCGCTCTACGTAAACCATAGTGTAATATTTCAGTGGTTCACCCACGGCTTTCTCGTAATATTGGCAGATCATTCCTGCCAAAACTCTGGGTGAGATGTCTAAAGATTCGCCTCTGAATACTTCTTTCATCTCATCCCAAAGATAGGGGTCACCTCTTAGGCCCCATTGTCTAGGCTTATTCTCAAATATCAGTGACAAATCTTTGCTCATGGTACTCTCCTTGACAAAAAGACTGATCGTTCCGTAGTAAAACCTATGACATTATTTATTGAGCAGCGCCTTTAATGCAGCTACTTCTTCATCAGTCAGGGTTACACCCTTGCCCATTTTCTCATGGTCCGGTGCCCAGTCACGGATATCGTACTTGGGCGCTCCTCCATTCCATGAAACTTTATTGAACTCTTTATTCCATCCTTTCGCACTTGTTGAAAGGACTCCAATTTCTTCGATTATTTCGTATTGAAAATCAGCCATAAATTGCCTCCTAATTTTGATTGGTTATCTGTATGTTGCCTCATAATATCATTCCAGTAATGTCACTAATATCTTTTATCCACTTACCTGTGTTCTTGGAGTAAACACGATAATAAGCTTCAAGTACTGCATTAGCAAAATCAACAGCTTCTGATCTTGACAGTGATAAGCTCCATTCATTGTAGTGACAACCAGCGATATTTCTCAAAAAAATAAGATCGTTTAAATCCGTGTATATGTCCTTTGCAGCTGTCTTTTTAATGGCTTTAAACACTCCTGGCCATAAATCTCCTATAGTATACTTATCCCCTCTTTTTCTTTGTACGCTTAACCGTAGTATAATACTAAGTTCATCACTCATATACTCTAAAAGATAACCTGCGGCAGCACAGATATCTGATACACTACCTGTTTCTATTGCACTATGAACCTTGTCGTCAAAAGCATTGTTGCTACCAATTAATTGCGGACTGGATTGAAATTTATTATGCATAATTTCATATTGGATAAGAGGTTTACCATGACTTCTAAAAAGTTGTGTCAATTGCTCTTTCCATAACCTATCATGAGTAGTTATAAATAGTTGCCATTCCTTGAATTTTTCAACAAGAAACTGCATCAGTCTAAACCTAATAGTTGCATCAACGCTCTGAAATATGTCATCCATCACTAAAACTTTTTCTTGACCACTTCCGGATTGAATATATATGAATTCAAAGAAAATGAGTAACGCAAGCAAATCTCTATTAGCCTCCGAAAACAATTTTTCTGGAGATAACTTTTTTCCATTATCTAATTCAACAACGAACTCTATAGATACATCAGACTTTTCTGCTATGTAAATTTGAATTTTAGAAACATAGTCGTTTGTTTTGGATATATTCTTGAAATCTTGTGTTACATAGTTAGATATATCTAACATCTTTTCTTTTAAATCAGAAAATTTTCCGTTTACACTAGTAGTCACCTGTTTACTTTTTCTTTGAATCTCATTTACCTTAGAATTACATTCTAATATTTCATCATATAATATAGATAAACGTTTAAGCTGTTCGTACATAGGATGCCTTTGTGATAGAGACTCCAACTTCGTGTTATGATTTAATAGCTTAAACATACCAAAGACGGCAGACTTGGATTTATTTATCATATCGCTATAAGACAAATTATAATATTTGCATACCTCTTCTAATAAAAGTTTTCTCTCATTCTTAAGTTCCGTTCTTTTTTTACTCCATTCATCGGTTAATTCTTTTTCTTTATCTAATAACTCAGATTCTTTATCGTTAGAATATGGCGCAAAAAATCTCATTCTTTGAAGAGGAGCTATATTCCAAAAATCCGTTATATCTCTTCTACGCAAAATAAATGGGGCATAATTAAAGCCTTTGATTTCTGTGAATTGCACATTAGCGTTCATTAAATCTGGACTAATCTTAATAATATCTTTTATCAATCCATCTTTTTCATAATCTATATCAATATATGCCTTGTTATCTCCGTATTTTGACACTGAAGAATATATCCAACTACCGGCACCTTTGGCATTAGAACCATGGATCTTTCCTGTAGAAGCAAATTCAATAGCATCAACAAAACTCGATTTACCAATCCCATTATCTCCAAATAATAAAACTGACTCACATGTACCATTTAGATGACAAATCAAGTTCTGCTGTGATTTTACACCTCTAAAATTTTCTATTCTAACTGACTTTATTTTATTATTCATATCTCGTAGGTAATCGTTCCTTTACACTGATTTAACGCATTTTTGATTGTTCAAAGAATAATCTTTATTATACTCATATTTAATACATCTTGAATTTCTTACAATCAATAAATATAATCTCATCAATTTTTCAGAGATCCTCTTATTCCTTAATCAAGCACATATCATCACCCTTTAAGCAATGGACCAATCTCAGTCATTAATCCTTCTTTAAAATCCTCTATCATAGCTTTTCTGAATCTGAACTTTGGTAGTGGCTCAATTGTTTCGGTTGAATAAGCTGAATAATCTGCACTTTCTTTAAGTTTTGTTTCATTTGCCAATGCTCCATATCTAAAATGGTAAGCCTCATATTTTACAATATCTTGAGGAATGAACCATTTTTTTGCAAATTTCATAATTTCATTATCTATAGCAGCATAACGCATATCATTAATGATAGATGTTACATCTTGACCTTTATACTTATCTTTGTTTTCAGTGATATCTGTAAGAATTTTTTCAAGCAGTTCTGCAAGTTTAGGATTATCCTCAGCATATTCACTAATGATTTTCTGGATTTCCTCAAGTTTCTTCTCGTAGCTATCTTCGCTATCGGATTCATCCAGCGAATCAACAAAGCCCCGAATAAGCTCTACTATGTATTCATAATCAACTCTAATCTTATTAAATGCTATAAGCTCATAATCATCCCGTACTGGCTCTCCCGGTTCTTCAGGGCCTGGATCATCCTTTAACTCTTGAACCACATTCTTATATACGGCAGCCCAATCGACATATTCGTCCTCAGAAAAGGGATACTGTTCAAGCATTTCCTTTTCAAATGTCGAAAAAGCCTTTAGGTGTGCATAACTCCTATCTAAGTCCCTAAAAAGATGAACAAACATCTTCTTTTGACTCCTTGATAATGATATTACTCCCTTCGGATCATTTGCTAAATCCCTGATGGCTTTTAAAGCCACTTCAAATGACAACTTAACGTCATCCCAGTTCTCAGCAACAGCATTACCAACTTCTCCATTTGAATATAGCTTCAAGGCTTCATCAATAGCCACCTTAAACTCATTTGGTGCCTGGAATGTCACTACCTGACCATATTTTTTATGTTCGTTATAAAGGCGATTTGTTCTTGAGAAAGCCTGGATAAGATTCTGAGGTATAGGCTGTCTATCAATAAAAATTGTTGATAAACACGGTGCATCAAAGCCAGTAAGTAACCTGTCTACTACAATAACAAGATCCAACTGCTGACTTCTGTCATTATATGTTGATTCTTTTCTTCCAAGTCTCTTATTAAGATTCGTATTATAAGCTTGTATATTTTCTACACCGAAGTTAGTCCCAAACATCTCATTGTAATCTTTCAAAGATTCCTTCATTTTGTCCTGATTAACCTTTGATGATTCTTCGTTTTCAGAGATGGAATAGGTAATGGCAAACTTCGGAAAATCAGGAAGTGCTTTTAAAACATCCTCATCGATTTTTAGTTTATCCTCTCCATTTTTAACTTTCTTGATAAACTCATAATATTTTTGCGCTATCGCTATAGAACTTACAGTAAGTATTCCTTCAAAAGTTTTACCTCTTCCAAGGCCAAGCCCAAGCTTTGCATAGCTCTGATTCAGAACAACATTTAACACATTTCGCATATGTCCTTCTGTTCCTTCTATAGCTGCCTCTTCATCGGAGGTAAGCCCTTTTGTTCCAAGATTTTCAATCATGAATCCAAGGACAGCATTATCATGAATTGCATTCTTAATAGTATATTTATGAAGAACCTTTCCGTACATCTCTTCAGTTGTCTGTGGAAGGTCACCTTTCTGCTCATAACTATTCTGAGGAAAGATTGGCGTGCCTGTAAAACCATACCAAAGTGATTTACTAAAGAATCTTTCTATTATTCGCTTTGTAAGAGGTGTAACCGCACGATGACACTCATCAACAACAAAGGCAACTCTTAAGTTTCTTATTTTGTCGTAAATCGGAGTGCCCTCTTTTAGCTTTTTATTGATCATAATCTGCATCTTTTGAATGGTAGTTACAATCATTCGCCTGTTTCCATCTGACAGTTTCTTTATTAGCGCATCTGCATACTCAGTATTATCAACGTCTATTGTGTCATTATTGGCATAGGATTTAAAAGCTGTCGAAGTCTGTTGATCAAGGTCCTTTCTGTCTATAAGGAATACAGTCATATCTATGGATGGAATATCCATTAATAAGTTTCTGGTCGCCTTATATGATGTCATAGTCTTTCCAGAACCGGTTGTATGCCAAATAAAGCCAGACTCTCCCCTTTTAGAAGCATTTCTCATAGCCTCTATGGCATGTATCTGGTAAGGACGTAATATTAAAAGCTTCTTGGCATCATTATCCAAAACAGTATACCGGGCAACCATTTCATGTGCCTCTGGTATTTTAAGCACCACTTTGGCAAACTCCAAATAATCTCCTACAGGCTGATTATCATTGTCAACCCAGCCAGTCATAAAATCTGTTTTTAATTCAGATGATCTCCCGGCCGCAAAATACTTAGTGTCTATAGCATTGCTGACCACAAACATCTGTATATTTGAGAAAATCCCATGAAATTTCCCCTCATCGATATATTTTTTTACCTGATGAAATCCATCGTGATATGCATGATCCTTATTTTTCAATTCTATATGAATCAAAGGGATACCATTAATAAGCAGCGAGACATCAAATCTTCTATCCCTATCGTCATCTTCAGTCTTGAAAGCCTGGAACTGATTAATCACCTCATAAGTACTTGTTCCGCCAGCAATGTGTTCATTATTCATTACAACTAAATGTAATGTTTCATTACCCCTTTGAACATGTACATATACCCTTCCGTTCTCCCCAACAAGCCATTTACCTGCATCATAAAAAGAAGAATGTGAAACATCATTCTTTATCTTTGCAAACTCTGTATCACTTAAAGGTATATCATTTAACTTAGCCTTATTATTCTGCTCCAAAATATACTTAAAGTTCTGCCAGAGATCTTCCTCATTTCTAATATCCGGTCTGTATGTCCATTGAGAATCACCACTACATAATTGGTCTATCAATCTCTGTTCAAGAACCGACTCAAGCTCTGCCATATTCCGAATCTCCTATTAACGATTTGACAATGTTTTCCTTTATTATATATCAATTTTAAGAGTCCATATACATCAAAGATCACCGCTTCATCTGCTAACTGAAGTAACAACACTCACGTTGATGAAGTCATAACACTCCTATAAAAAAAGCCCAGGAATATCCCAGGCTTCATGTTGTTTGATTAATTTTTCGGAAACATCATTTGTAGCATATATTTTTTGACTTCTTTAAGTTCATCACACTTACGCTGATGAAGGGTGATAAGGTTATCGAGTTCCAAAAACACCTTTCCTATTTTAGTTTGTTCTTCCAAATCTTGCGGAAAAACTAACGATGTCACGCCTAATATTTCCGTGTTAATGCTTGGCATTGTTTGACCAACCGCTCTATCTCTAATATTCTTTTTTACTGTTTCTGTTTCCAATAAAGCATGCATAAAAATGCTATCAACAGAATCTTTCGGTCGAGCTCTCAACACCCTTCCAGAGAATAGCCAGCCCTCTTGAAACCTTGTAGTTACCGCATTTATGTCAACTGAACCCACTCTCGAAAAAACAATATCACCTTCATTGAGAATATATGATGATAGTCTTTTATAATCCTTATCAGATACTTGAGGTAGATCCTCTTTAGTGTTTGGAAGCGAACCATTCTTAAAATGCTCTGTTGTAATTATGGGCGTACCATCATTGACATAATCCCCTGCATGAAGCGTGCTTCCAAATGGACCAGTCTTAATAGCAGCTATATCACCAAACTTACGCTGTTCCCAATCGTCTGTAAATCCGGCAAATCGAATCTCCGGAACACGTTCACCATTTTTCGGAAACATTTTTTGAAGCAAATATTTTTTTAGTTCCTTGGTTTCATCACACTTACGCTGATGAAGGGTGATAAGGTTGTTCAATCCATCAATGAAACTACTTATTTTTCTCTGTTCCGCTACACTTGGAACAGGAACAACACATTCATAGTAATCTTTAAGGTTATAATTATTTCTTCCGTCACCTGTCGAAATGTTCATAGCAAAATTTTTATGTGCATCTGTATTGAGATAAGCACACAAATATTCCGATGTAATTTTTTCTCTATTTGGTCTTGTAACAATAGTAGCAAAACCTATTGAACCCGCCTCTTTTTCGGTAATTACGGCTGATGTTCCTATATCACCAGTATGTACAGTAATTACATCTCCTACTTTATGTTTTCTCGAAGCATTTTGCATTGCAAATTCATCATCAAGATAAATGGGATTATCACCAAACTCAAATCGCCCATCTTTGATATCAGAATTTCGGATGAGTAAAGCTCCATGGTCTGTGTAGTGAGATGTCATTGTTGTGACTAATCCTATGTATATTTCACCAAGCTCTATAACCTTACGCTGTTCCCAATCGTCCTTATAATCTTTAAATCTGATTTTTGGTTTATTATGCATTACAAGTCTCCTCATTTATGGAAACATTTTATTTAATAAATATTTTTTTAACTCTTTAAACCCATCACACTTACGCTGATGAAGGGTGATAAGGTTGTCGAGATTCTTAAAATAGTCATATATTTTTCTCTGTTCATTAACCGAGGGAATCTTACATCCGACTTTTACAAATGAATCCCAATATAATCTTTTGCGAAAATCCGTCACTCCATAAGATAAATTATTGATTTCTGCAATCGCCGAATCTCGGCGTAATGCATAATCCATAAACAGAGGATAGACCTCATCATTTGGAATAGCAGAAATGTATGCAGGGCTTATCATTCCTTCGTTTTTGGCAACTCCGATTGCCCCCTGCCAAGCACGCATCATGTTAAAAATGAGATCTCCTGCATATACATGTTTATATGTGGATTTATCTTCACTTCGCTTGACAAATTTACCAAGTGTTTCTTCATCCAATGCTCTGTCTGAAACGCCCGTATGAATTGAAACAGACAGTATTTGAAGACTATCGTTGCCTCTTTCATTTCTCTCGATGTATAACTCCCCCAACTTACGCTGTTCCCAATCGTCAGTAAATCCGGCAAATCGAATCTCCGGAACACGTTCACCATTTTTCGGAAACATTTTTTGAAGCAAATATTTTTTTAGTTCCTTGGTTTCATCACACTTACGCTGATGAAGGGTGATAAGGTTGTCGAGGTTACGGAAATAGTTTCCAATTTTCTGCTGTTCGTCGAGAGTAGGCAGTGGAACAGATATTTCCATCATTTTGTTTTTTGAGATGTTATATCTTGAAATACCTTGCGCTAAGAATATGATGTTCTTTCTAACATTTTCAGAGCGTAGCATATAAGCCATATAATACGGATTGATATTCTCATTTGATCTATACCCAAAACAAAAGCTATTAAGATACGTGTTTTCGGTATTTTCAAGCCATACAGATGACATTCCAACTTCATCGGGTGTTTCGGAAGAAGTCGTGAAAAATACATCACCATACTTAACTTCGTTCTGTTTTTTATCAATTTCAACAGATTCGGTCATTGTAGAATCCGCTATTGAATTTGAAAAAACATTCATATAAGTAACGAATTTTGCATCACCATGACCAAAATCCTCTTTAGTTTTTCCAGACAACCCTGTGTATGTTTCACCCATATCACCCAACTTACGCTGTTCCCAATCGTCAGTAAATCCTCTGAATCTTATGTTTGGCTTACTAGACATATTTAAACCTCTCCAAACATATTCATCAATTCTTTAACATCAGTTTCAATGTCCGGCGTGCTGAATGTGAGCTCTCCCAGCATTTCAAATAAAGCTTTGCTTCCTTCTTTTATAGCTGCATTTGTCTCATTCATATTCTCTGTAAGCTGCTTAAGGTTAATTTCTTCCTCTTCGTCAGAGGCATCAACATATCTTGGAATATTTAAGTTGAAATCATTCTTTTCAATATCTTCAAATGTAGCAAGGTATGTGAGTTTATCAATAGTCTTGCGCTTTTTATATAATTCTAGCACTTTTTCAATATGCTCTTCTTTCATTACATTTTGCTTCTTATCCTTCTCGTAAAGATTTGAAGCATCAATAAACAAAACATCACGGCCTTCACGATGCTTTTTAAGAACGATAATACATGTTGGAATCGATGTATTAAAAAACATATTAGCAGGAAGACCTATTACAGCATAGATTGGACCATTCCTAAGAAGAATTTCTCTGATTGTTCCCTCAGCACCCCCTCTAAAAAGAACACCATGCGGTAATACGATAGCCATCGTTCCAGTTTGCTTAAGATGATAAAAACCATGAAGCAGGAATGCGTAATCGGCCTTAGACTTAGGAGCAAGCTTTCCTCCATAGTCCATAAATCTTTCATCTTGTAAGAATCCTTCTGCAGCTGACCACTTGGCGGAATACGGTGGATTCATGGTCACACAATCAAACTCTGTTTCTTCGCCAGTAGGCCAATCTGCATCCAGAGTATCACCGTTTCGCAAATGCTGGTTTTCAGGGAGTACCCCATGAAGGAACATATTCATACGTGCAAGATTGTACGTTGAGGTCATAAGTTCCTGACCATAATACTTAATATAATCTGGTTCTTTGGAATATTTTTTGCAGCTAAGAAGTAGTGATCCTGAACCCATACAAGGATCATATACCTGTAGACCCTTCTTTCCTTCTTGACCTATCATGGCAATACGGCATAGAATCTGCGCTGGACCATGTGGAGTATAGAATTCCCCTGCCTTCTTGCCGGTCTCTGAAGCGAACTGGCCAATAAGGTACTCATAAGCATTACCCAGAACATCACCACTTGAATGGATGAGATCAGCGGCATTAAGAACTTTAATAACTTCTGCCACAGTAGCGCTTTGCTTTTGGTCTCCTGTTCCAAGTCTATTAGAATAAAGATCTACATCTGCAAACAAACCATTAAAAAGTACATCTGACTCCTGAATACGATTAAATGCCGCCTGAAGAGTTTCTCTATTAAAAGTATTATTCTGTACAGCCTTTGATATGCTCACAAAGGTCATCTCTGGATCAAGTGTATAATGTATAGACTCTTTTATTTCTTCCAACAAATCCTTTGCATCATCAGACTTTAAGGCTTCCTCATATTCTTGCTGAGCTATTTCCAAACTATCCGGCTCTGAGTCATTTAAAAGATCATATACCTTTGCCAGATAATTATCCGAAAGATACTTAAAGAATACCAACCCAAGAAGGTAATCCTTATAGTCATTTGCATCCATTTTTCCTCTTAGAACATCGGCTCCATCCCATAAAACTTGCAATAAATCTTTACTTTCGGCCATTATTAATGAATCCTCCTGCTTTTCTAATCTAATATCTTCACTTTAAAAATGTATCTATGTTCCAATTATCTGTTTCTAATACTTTATCCAATGGAATTTTGCATGATATGTGTTCTTTTTCATATTCATTCTTGAATATTGAGCCAAAACCATCCTCGTCAAAATAATAAGAATGACTACTTGACTTTTCAAAAAAAGAAAATGAATCCATGAACAAAACCTCTCTATTATTCTTTTCAAATATCAGCAAAGCCGTATCTATTGATGTAAAGTTATGAATCTTGGGCAAAGCGACAACAGATTTCAACAGTCCTCGATTAATGATATTTTTACGAAAACTCGCAATGCCGCTCCTTTTATCCGAAAGAAATCCCCTAGGAACTATCATTATTGTTCTACCATCATCTTTCATGCCCTCTAATGCATTTGCAATACAATAAACATAATAATTCTTGCATGACTTTGTTTCAGTCCACTTTTCACTTAAATATAAATGATGCTCTGTTAAATCAGTTATATTATAACCGTTTATAAGCGTGTCCATTATTATCCTGTCGCATTTAATATCTATAGTCATTGATATAAAATCATCTCTTAAGATACTAAATTGTCTTCCGCTAATAATCATATATAAAGCAAATATCTGTGCCGAACATCGATTTTTCTCTATCCCTATAAGATTTATATTGCTTTCCATTGAAATGTATTTTAACGTACCATAGCCATAACCTACTGATCCATCTAATACAGTATCTCCTTCATTCACATCAGCAGCAACCTTTAAAACATCCGCCACACCATCGCTTAATACATTTTCTCTTACACTGATACATCTAGCGTTTGATGCACGACGAAGAATGTATGTTGCCAGTTCCTGATATTCATTATCCTCTAGAGTCAATTCAGCAGTTACAGATATTAATTCTTTAATAATTCTTGTATAATCTGGAGAGTTATTATATTCGGAGATGATATCTAAAAATCCATGCTGAAGTCCAAATCCTTTTTCAATTAAGGCTGATGCATTTTTAACAGTATTAATATCATCAATAGAGCAATCTGGTTTAAACGCATCTGCTATTTTTTCAAAATCTCCAATATCGATCATATCCGAAACAATATTGCCATCAATTAATCCTTTAATGGAAATAATATAAAACATCAAATTGAGGTGATTCATCATGTCTTTTGCAGCATAATGCCAGATTTCATTCAACTTATACAGATATTTTTCATAATTTGACATCTTATACTCCAATTGCCTTATAATTCATGGTTAAGCTACTACACCATCGGACTTTAAGGCTTTCTCATACATTATCTGAGCCATTAGTTTCAGAATCATTAATAGTTAAATACCATTACCAAATAAGTATCCAAAAGATAATCAAAGAATATATACCTAGGAAAGTTATCCTTTTACTAATTTGCATCCATTTTGACTATTAAGTCATCGGCTTCGTCCCCATATGACTTGTAATAAATCTTTGCAATCTGTCTTCTTTGAGCTTCTTATATAAAAATCAGTTCTTTATATTATATAAATTTACTATCTTAAATTCAAATTATTACATGAATTGTAGTTAAATATATACAGACGAGGATCTCCCCCGCTTGCACCCTAATATTAACCAACACGTTTATGAACCCATATCCTTCGAGTCACCCGAACTGATTATCTCCCCGGAATCCGCATTCACATAATCCACATGAACGTTTTCTACTTCTTTTCCGGAAAATACTGCGTACATGCCTCCACACATGTAAAAAGTCACTATTCCTAAAGTTTCCGCAAAATCAAGCTCCTTGTTCTTTGTGGTAACGGTAAAGTTTGTAAAATCATCATTAGCTGAAATAGCAGTGATATTCGGATAATCCTCTGATCCCACCATATCATTGAGATTCTTGTTTATGGATTCCCTGATCCCTGAAAGAAGCTCCTCATGTTGTGCCTTATTCATCACATAAGTAGCGCTTCCGTCACTGTTCAACGTTATGGATTTAAACCCTTTTTCTTTTGCCAGCTTATCAAGCTCTTCCTGAGTAGTCTCTCCAACATAGTCTCTCGGAATATTAAGAGTCACATTGAATAGCCCTTTATCGACATTTACGTCACCAAGCGCTTCAAGTTCCTTCATTCCATTATCGGAAGTCTCTGTGGTTTCTTCTTCCTCAGGTTCCGTACCCTTTTCAGTCTCTACTGTTGTACTCTTTAAAGCCTCTGGCTTTGCTTCCTCTACCTGACTGCCGCAGCCTGAAAGAGCCGATAAAACAATTGCAAATGTAAGGAATATGGCCAATGCTCTCTTCTGCATAACTTAGAATCCTCCCTTTCGGCCAGTAAGGTACAATTCAACCGTATCAAATGGCTCATAGGCTGTGATCTGCTTTGAAAGTGTTGCTCCGGGCTTTATCTCACTGTCTCCGTCTGTTATGTATGTAGAACCATATTCAACTACGTTTCCGGAAGAATCCAGGAATAAAGCGTATGCTTCTACAAACTTTGCAGCTTCAGTTCCCTTGTTTGTTGCAGTAACGACCACGTTCTTATCATTTATGTTCTGAACCACTTCAAGATCACTAAGTACTGAACCATAATAAGGATCCGTATCATAGCCCATGGTATATTCAACATGGTCAATGTCCTTCACAGAGTCAAAGTAGAAAGTTGCTATGGATTCTTCTCCCGGTCCTATTACATCTATTGACCCGTCATCAGCACCAATCACGTTTCCTGATGCATCATAAGCAGTCATATTGATATCAATACCTACTATTTTTTCGCTGTTGTTCTTTATTACAAGGAACCGCATGCTGTCACCTATACTGTTTTCGTGACTGTACTCCTTAACTGAAAAATCACTATCTGATACAACACTTGTTGCAACAGATGCTTCTCCGTCGGATCTTCCTGTGAGATAACACTCAACATGATCAAAGCCATTGTAGGTGGTGAGCTGTGCTGACAATGTTGCTCCCGGCTTTATTTCACTGTCATTATCTGTAACGTATTTGGAGCTATATTCTACAACATTGTTGTCTGCATCAAAGAAAAGAGCGTAGGCTTCTACAAACTGAGCATTGTATTCACCATCATTCGTTGCCATTATGGTCAAGTTCTTATCATTGATGGTCTGCTCCATACGGATATTGTTGATGACCGGCTTATAATATGGACTTGTGCCGTATGAAAGAGCACAGTCTACCTTGTCTATTCCGGATACGCTGTCAAAGTAGAAAACCATAAGGCTTGTCTCTCCGGGACCAAGTACATCTATATCCCGCTGACTTGCCCCTATCACACTACCTGCCGAGTCATATGCTGTTGCATTTCCGTTGATCTCTACTGTGGCAACGGAATTATTCTTTACTATATAGAAGTAAAGTGAATCTCCTATCGAGTTCTCATAGATATAGCCGGTCTTTTCAAAATCATCATCGCTTACTGATTTTGAAGCCATCGAAGAAGCTGATTCCTTCTTCTGTCTGTTATCGACTACTGTAGAACCGGAACCGTCGCTCTTCTCTGTCTCCGTGCGATTGTCTTTCACCTCAACATTTGCTTCAGTAGTCTGAGCAGAACTTTGGTTTGACCCACAGCCTGCCAAAATTGCCATTGATAAAATAAGTGCCAAAGACCATTTCTTCATGATTCAGCTCCTCCTATACCTTTCTGGAAACCATCAGGAATCCGATTCCTGAAAGTAACGCCGCAAGCGCTCCTACGATACAGGCAAGGCCAATGTCCCCAAACATCATGGAACCAAGAAATATCCCCGCCACTCCCACAAGAATAAGTAAAATAGCTATAACTTTCATTTCCAACCTCCGTGTTAGATATATATGAAGTTTCTCTGTGCCTCCCTACACAGGTTTTACCGGTATTTTGTTAAACAGATTTTTTGAACCTGATTTATGAATTTATTTGTTTTTCAGAAGAAAATATGAAGTAGAACCAGCGCTATGAAAATGGCAAACACTACTACTGTCACGAATTCCCAAAGACTGTCCCCTGATCTTTCACCGTGATGGTAAAACTCATAGTCTGGATAATCATCTTCAAATTCTACGTCATATCTCTTGTCACTCATGCTATCTTAGCCACCTCTTTAAAACCTTTAATGCAAAAGATTCCCTCATTCATAAAGACCCTTACATCATCTTCAAACCCTTGTCTTGAGAGGTAATCTACCCGCTCTAAAACATCATTCCATTTCTTCCGGAACACTTCGAGATCCATACCGCACATTTCAGAGACTTCCTTTTCGCTGTAACCTGCGGCATATCTTATTCGGATATCGATATTTCTTAGCATCAGTGTCTTTTTGTTCGGCATCCTAACCATTTTGTCCTCCTGATTCTCTACCGGTCACGCTCTTCGTGACCACTACTCTATACTTTCAATATATGCATCCGCCATTGTATTGGTCACGGATGCTTTAAGATGTAAGAAGAATCAAATCCTTTCCAATGAGGCTTCTTTGTTCTTCTTATCCTGTAAATATCGTAGCAAATAAGGTGAGAAAAAAATGCACATAAAACGGGAACATATATTTGCATAAAAACACCCATATTGGCAAAATTTCAAAGTTTTGCCAATATGGGTATCGTATGTTCATAATTAATATATGCTGTTATTTGCTTTCACTAAAAGCTTTTAATTGCTCCATCGCCTCAACCGCGTAAGCATAGCCTTCTGGAGCTAATCTCTTTATCTTTGAAAGCTTACTGTATTTTTCCATAGGAATAACTCTTTTAAGGAATACTTCAGGATGATCTATCCTTTGTATCTCAGAGTCAGTTAATATACAAGCTGCCGCATACATTACCTTACATGCTCTGACTACTGCCATTTCAGCCGTAAACTTCCCATCAAAAATATGATTATCTATCGCTCTAATACCCGATAGGTAAAGCTCATAATCATTGCCTATCTGACCCCTTCCCGCTATGCAGGCAGCTGCATCTATGGTATCTAACAACGCATCAATGTATGTTATCTCTTTTTCCCTGTAAGCTATTTCTGACTGAACTGTAGCCATATAGGAATCACGCACATCCTTAAAATTGTCAACCATCTCAAACAGACACGAAACATCGTACATCTGCTTTATGATCTCAAGCTCTTTATCAATTCCAAACGGAATGCCTGTTGTATGTGGTGCAAATGCCGTAAGCTTATCACCCATTATGCAATTTACTGTTGGCATTGTCACGTTTATGTAGGGTTCTTCATTTATTAACAAAGGGCTCTTTATATGCCTCTGAGTAGTCCTTGCATAGTGGTTCTTCTCAAACAATATATCCAGTAAAATATAAAATTCCCTTCCATAAGCTGGAGAGTCATACGTAAACTTATAGTGCCTTTTTTCGATGTTCCCTGTTCTTTTTCTTTTCTGTTCTTCCTTTGCTTTAAATGGAATAATCTTTGATGCCTCTTCAATATAGTGCTCAAAGTCAGTCCCCGGCTCAACTATGATATCAATATCCGTAGATAACCGCATGGGAGAATCCAACAGCAACAGAAGGCAGGTACCTCCCTTGAAAATAAAAGGAAGACCTACTCTAGCAAGCGCCTCCAGTAATCCTAAGGCATAAATACTTCTTTCAAGGATGGTCTTATCTACTTTTCTCGAACCTCTTATTTCCTCAATATGTTCAATCGAAAAGTTCTGTTCTAATATCATCAGTCTTCTCCCAACAATTTAATATTTGTATACTCTTTAATATAATTAACGAGCTGGTCCTTTCTGTTCCTGCGTCTTGCGTACCTGAGCATCTTTGTCTGATCTATATTATACTTATCAAATATTGATTCGAGCATTTCAGGATAATCTCCTTTAGAAATCATGCTCATAAGAGTTTTATTTGAAAACAACTCAACAATAATTTTCTCCATAGGAACCTCATAAGCATTATTCTTACCCTTTGGACTTTCACTAATCAAACGCTCTATGATAATGCTGTCAGTCTGCAGATAATACTGTAACTCTTTTACTGAAGGTCTTAATAGTATCTTTCCATTATAATTGTCAGCAAGAGATGTATATACAAATTCGCACCCGTCATTTTCCACATCAAGAAATATCCTGTTATGCGCAACCAGGTGATTTAAGAACTCGTTGAGCCAGGTTATTTCCCACACTTGAAAGTTTAAATATGGGTACTTTTCCTTCACATCCTCAATTAGCTTCTTGGCTTCATTTGAATAAACAGGAGTATATTCCTGTTTGCTACTCTTCTTACGGACATAGTGATTATGTGCGATCCTAACAATATTTCCACGAACAAGCAAACCCTCCATTAGATTACGCATATCCGAATCTTTGAAACCTTCTTGTGCAATGGAGGCAGCGTCAAACACATCACGTCTTGTAAAGATGTCTTTGTCTATTAAATTCAAAACAGTGCTGGTATCCACTAAAATCACCTCTTTCTATAGATAGAATCATATATACCCGTATTGGCAATAATTTGATTTTTTGCCAATACGGGTAATTTAATAGTATCGAATATTGTATTGATAATCAATACCCATATTGGCAATATTTTTATTTTTTGCCAATATGGGTATATTTACTTACCATCATTTAAAGCCTCAAGCTGCTTTATCCCCTCTTTACTGAGATATGGCCTAAATAATCTTAGACTTAATGATATAAACGAATCCTCATCCATAGTAGTATATGTATTCTTTCGCCCTGAGTTAACGGCCCATGTTACATGAGAAAGCATCTCCATCTCAATGATATCCCTAAGATCCTCATCCCTAACAGACTTCTTTATGATGCCACATTCTCTTAGGTCTATAACTTTTTTCAGCAATATTTCCTTTTGTTTCCTCACATTATTGCTGTTGTATTCATAAAGTTCTTCATCCATGGTCTGCAGACTCATATCCGCAAAGAAGAATGAATTAGCCTTAATCCCTTTGGTCATCTGTATGAGATGGCTTCTAAGATCTTCAAGCGACTTTGCCTTGTCAGTATTCAACTCCACAAGATTGTTCTCCAAAAGAGCCTTTAATATCTCGTCCCTTTTCTTGAAATGATATGTGAGATTTCCAATGCTTATTCCCATGGCATCGGATATCATTCTTAAAGATACTTTCCTGTATCCGTTCTCATTAAATAATCTCTGGGCTGTAGAGAGGATCTTACTCCTTGTATCGTTAACCATAGTATTCCCCTTTCATTTCACGGTTAATTATAGGACATTTGTACTAATTTTGCACGTAAAAATATTGACAACAGTGGGAAGTCAATTATAATCAATTAGTACAAACGTACTAATTGAAAGGATTTATATATTATGAAGAAAACTATTATTACTACTGCACTTATTTCTGCCGTTGTCATGGCAGGCTGCACATCAAATGTACCTGTTGCAAACCCTACTACCGAGGCTGAAACCACTTCTGCTCCTGAAGTAACTGAAACAACAGCGACCTCTGGTCCTGTAGAAGTAGTCGCATACGGAACCTACTCAAATGATGGTGAAGCATCCGACAGTCTTATACGTGTTACTCTTACTGTTGAAGATGGAAAAGTAACCTCTGCAGTATTTGATGACATGCTTATTCCTGTTGCAAATGGCGGGGCTTCCGGAATCGCTGAACTTGATGATGAAACAAAGGCTGCTCTTGGAGATATGGTTATTGAAGCTAATGATAAGGCATATCCTACTTCCATGAAGATCGGTGACTATGTCTTCACCGCAAAGGCTGATG
>Ga0256404_1005585_pt1 | contig 22046 bp, 27 predicted proteins | sample RumenRJG_01DNA_FD_185990 | JGI IMG/M metagenome (GOLD analysis project Ga0256404, IMG submission 185990) | Bovine rumen microbial communities from Lethbridge, Alberta, Canada - RJG_01 | ecosystem: Host-associated > Mammals > Digestive system > Stomach > Rumen | place: Canada: Alberta | collected...
AAATGCTGAAAAAGTTACAGAAGAGAAGTTCAGGTATTTCAAGCCTGCAAAGAAGAAAAAGAAAAAGAAGCAGGAAGAACCATCTGAAAAAATGTATTCGTCCGATGAAGTAACGGAAATGGCAAAGAAAATGGCGGAAGAGATGCTTAGAAAGAATGGCATATCAACACCGCCTGTTTCAGAAAATGCATCCGGAGAGGCCTCTGGTAACAGAGGCAGTCATTCAGATATGCAGAGCAAAGCTAATGGCAACAGGATAATAAAAGCATCAGACGCTTCAGAAAACAATGAAGGAAAGGACATCTACGTTGATCCTGAAACAGGTGAAGTGATAGATAACCCTGAACAGATTCCATCAGAGCCAGGACTGGAAGATATGCCTGATAATGCAGAAGAATTTGGATCCGACAGTAATATTCCTGATGATAAGCCTGAAGGCTTTCCTGACGACAATATGCCTGAAGATTATCCTCCTGATGATGTGCCAGATATGCCCGCCGATATCCCATCTGACACAGCCGCTGATGATGACGAGGAAGATGATAGTCTTAACGATATGCCCGATGAAGACGAAGAGAGTGATGATGTTGAAGAAACTCCATTTACAGAACTCTGAGTCTGGCATCTTAACATTCTGAATATATAAAAGAAGCACATCAGGATGATCTATCTTATCCTCGCATCTGGCCAATTACGCCCCGACTAAAGTCGGGGCTTGTGGGGTGTGACTAAGGTACTTAAGATACATGATCACATACCACAACTTATCCAGATACAGCAGACTTGCCAGATACCCCGCAGGATATAAAGTCAATGCTAATCAGATAAGAGATTTTCAATTTCCGAAGCCACATAGTTCGCATTGAAATTTCAAGACTTCTGAGCGAGGATTCCCAGTCATTCAATGCCCGAGAAGATGACAAGAAGCACTACGCTCATCGGCAGAGGAGAAAGGATATAATAGTAAGTGGAAATTGATTTAAGATATGGGGATTGCCTTGACGTTATGCAAGAGATTCCTAATAATAGTATAGATTGTATTATTTGTGATTTGCCTTATGGCACAACAGCATGCTCTTGGGATATAGTTATACCGCTTGACAAACTATGGATGGAGTATAAACGAATAACAAAGCCAAATGCAGCTATTATTTTATTTGGACAAGAACCATTTTCTTCTTTATTGCGTGTTAGCAATCTTTCGGATTATCGTTATGATATTTATTGGGAAAAAGAAAGGCTGACTAATATAAATCAGGTTAAAAGAAGAGTTGGCAAAACTGTTGAAACAATATCAGTCTTTTATAAAAAACAATGTACATATAACCCTCAGATGATTAAATATACTGGAAAACCAAGAAGTAATAAGGTTAAAAATGGCAAACTTGGCAAACTGTCTGATTGTAATGAAAAACCTGTGTTTGAATATCGGGATAATGGTTTACGATACCCAACACAGGTATGGAGATTTAAGAGAGATTGCTTGACAAGCAATTTGCATCCGACACAGAAACCACTTGCGTTAATAGAAGAATTGGTTAAAACATACAGCAATGAAAGTGATACGGTATTAGATAATTGTATGGGGAGTGGTACTACAGGAGTAGCTTGTAAAAATCTTAATCGTAATTTTTATGGAATAGAGAAAGAAAAAAAATACTTTGACATAGCAAAGGAACGAATATATACAACCTGAATATGCAAAAGGAACACATCTGGATGATTTATCTTATCCTCGCATCTGGTCAACTACGCCCCAACCTTAGTCGGGGCGTAGTTGACCAGACTGTAAATCATTGGAATAGTAAGGAGAAAAAATGGAAGAGAACGTAAAAACGATAGAAGACGGAAAAAAAAATAATGCCATTGCCGAGTGTTTCTCAAAAGGAAGTCTTAAAAACATCACCGGTATGATAATGGGTACAGACGTACATGACAGTGATAAGGTGTATGCACTGAAGAAGTCATTTGACAGAAACCTTAATACCTGTGTCATCGGGCAGACTGGAAGCGGCAAGACTGAAGACTATGCCATCCCGTATGTCATACAGGCAGTAAGAGCAGGGCATAGCGTGATTGTGCATGACCCGACTCTTGAAGTATACTGTAAGACAAAGCAATTTATCGATTCAAAAGGATACGAGATAAAGATCATCAGTGCTGACAAATTGGATATCGATATCAAAGGGCTGGGTGAGAAGGCATTTCAACTTGATAACGAATATGACGATATCTATATGGCTCCGGGAAAAAAGAAGTGTGCATATTTCATAACGCCGTCAGGAAACAGAACGGCAAAAGATATCCTTACATGGTCTCTTATCCGTCTGATGCTGTATGCCGACTGTACAAAAAACCGCTGTCTCGATGTCAAGACCGATCTTATCCTTGATGACTTCTGTGGCATGGGATTTATAGAGAGGATAGACAGCATGCTGTGTGTGATCAGAAGTCGGGGAATATGCTGTCATCTGATAATTAACAGCCTGGAACAGCTTAAAAAGGCTTACGGCGAAGAAATAGCATATACGCTTTTAAACGTCTGTGATACGCTCGTTCTTACAAAGACAAATAATCAGAACACGGCCCAGCTTTTTTCCAGTCAGTCCGGTCTTGACTGTAAAGATGTCCTGAATATCGGCAGGTGGAAATCGCTGATAAAATTCAGGACTGCTCCTGCCATAATACTTGACATGGTGCGCTATACGGATCTGCTCGGAGCAGTTGCTGGTAAGGAGCGGTAAATATGGTCCCAGAATGGCAGAAAGAATTACAGAAAAAAGACCTTGGCTTTACGCCGAGGCCTACAGTATGCCCCATATGCGGTGGACAGGTGATATTCGGGTTTATGGAAGAGTTCGGGCTCAAACCCTACCAGAACGGTTTCTGTTATTACTGTCCAACCTGCGGGGCATATGTAGCCACGCACAGACACCGCACAAAAGAAGCCCTGGGAGTACTGGGGAACAGTAAGGACAGGAAGCTCAGAGCATGCTGCCATCAGCTGTTTAACGAACACTGGGAGTCTTCAAAAGGCAGAGAGAACGCGTATGATATTACACCTTTTGTGTATAGTTCGTGCTGCTATACAACAATTGTATTGTAAACGGACAGCGGTGTACCACCTTTGCTTTGCCTTGCTTTAAGAAAATACGGGTATGTAAGTTTTTAGGTGGTTTCTGTAAGAAAAAAGGTGGTCGGTATCATCCATTTTCTATAAGAAAAAAGGTGGTGACCGGATTTGGCAAATGCACTGGTTTCAATACCTTTATCGCGGCTGATGGATCTGCAGCCACCAATTTTCTTACAGTCACGGCTATGTTTAAAGTAGTTAAAACTATTTAAGTTACCACCAATTTTCTTAAATACCCGAAAATACGAACTTTAGCATGGTTTTCTGTAGGCATTAAAGGCTGTCCGGTTTTTGATAATACATAGACCATAGTCCGTACTCCTTTCTTAAAACCTCAAAAGGTTTTAGTTACTCACTCCAAAGAGTGGTTGGTGTACCATCGCCAATGTTAATGAGAGGTTTTTGTCTGCAACACTGTTCCTATACCTCAGAACTGTTTAATCACAGACCTTAGAGCTGCGGACTTGGTACTACATCCACAGGTAACTATATATTCTCTCTTAACGTAGTGCCCGAAGCACTTAGGCTACTCACTCAGGGTTACAGTATTTCTACCGCAACCCCACGGGCTTGCCCGTGGGTATTAGTGAGATACTGCTTGAATATCTTCTTTGTATGCTTATATACAGAAGCTCCTTTATTATCTGATATAGAAGCCATAAGTATATTATAGTAAGAGCTTGCTCCATCAGACGACTCAGCAGCTTTATATATCACATTGTAGTCATTTGATGTAAGGATATCCTGTTTGACAGCAGTTCTTACCTTCTTGCGGAAAGGTTCGTCAAAATGCCTGCTGCCCGATACAGTCCTGTCAATCTGCTTTTTCATGACCTTCTTTGCCTCTACAACCTTTTTTCCTTTCTTTTCAAGCATCCTTTCGGTTTCAGGAAGAAGTTTCCCACATATCGTTTCCTGTCTCTTTACCCTGGCACCTTTTGCTTTCCAAAAATCAACGGCCGCATCGAATCCTCTGTCCTTTGATATGATGTAGGCATTATCCTCTGAATCTCTGTCATTTCCTTTTTCGATGACCGATCCAAGATATGTGCATAACTGAAAGTCTTCATAATTGGCGTGTACCTTTTCATGCCTGTACAGACTGATTCTGCACTCAGGATGACGTTCCTTTAACTTTTCAAGAGATGCTATCTCTCCGGGACAGCCACTATAAAAGATGGCCACTTCATCTCCGCGGGCAACAGCCTCATATATCCCCCTCAATCCGTTTTTATGTACATTCTCCCAGTCTACCAGATAAATATTCATTACAAGTCTCCTTTCCCTGCTTATTATAACAGCAATGATTTATATATATTTTTCTCATATCTTTTCGTTCTCTTTTGTAATTCCTGTTTTCTATCTTTTCTATGATTAAAGTATATCATAGATATATATTATGTAAACGGTTTTCAAAAACCCTGTTAAAATATGTATTATAAAAAAAATACTGCAGCCTCATCTTGAAAGAAGCTGCAGCATCTTTTTCAAAGTGTGTATATTTCGTTCAGGTCGTCACTGGCTTTCACAAGAAGGTCAGTAGATATAAAATCACAATCCATTTCGGGATTTGTAAACTCAAAACCCTCTTCATCGGAGAATGTAAAATCCGACTCGATTACACCTTTGTCAACTTTCTCACCGGTATGTTCTTTTTCTTATCAGATGACTTCTCCCACGGCTAAAGTCGTGGAATTCCAAAGATAGCTTTTTATATCCCTCATGATCCTATTCTTTTTGTCCATTGTATTGTCAGCTTTTCTTCAATCATGTAGATTTTCAAATTCTCTATTTAGCATATCATATATCATTGCAGCCTCAGTATCATCAGCATTTTTCAGACAGCCAAACGAATACTTCTGCATATCAGCCTGCTGCCCGATTTCTTTCTCGGTATATATCCTAAGATTCTCAGGAGCTATCCTCGCAGAGTAGGAGAGTGAGTTTATATATTTAGGATTATCTGTTCTGTTGTTGCTGTCATAGCCCACATTAGATATCTCAAGGTTTCCTGAATCAACTTCACAGATTATGATATTGTCAAGATCGTCCTCACTGATATCAGGATTTTCAGAACATTCCGCATAAGAAATCGCCACATCAGGATCAAAAGCAAAGTAGAGGCAGCCTGTCTCATTCAGTTCATAGTTTGATCTGCTGAAATTCGGAATAAGCCCATTCTCTTCGATAGATTTTCTGTACTTGTTATATGTTGCGTGATATAATTTCATCTGATACATCCTTTCTGTTTTTATCCGTTTCGAGAGCAGCGGTTTCGCTTTTTATTATGATTACAGTATATCATACAAGCATATTCTGTAAATGGTTTTCAAAAAAACTGATTCCTACTTAGCCTTACTCATGACTAAAGTTACGAGTGTGCGGTGGGATAACATCAAACAGCCCGAAACATTTTTCAATCTCTGGCAGCTTCGCGCAGAATCCGGTTTTTCCGTAGCTGTTCAGCTACGCATTTTTTTACAAATTTCCAGTCTAGCGAATGACCATGCAGATTCTCGTATGCATTGCAATATAGCTTTATGCCATCTTCCCAGTCATCTATCGTACCATCAGTTCTTATCGATTCATATCCTGGATTTTCAAAATTTATAGCAGCGACAAGGACGCCCACGACCACATCGTCATACGGTTTCCCGTTAGTCTTGCAGAAATCGAATCCCTCAGTAGTATTATCAAGACAGAACGTTTCACAGTCTTCGTTCTTTTGTTCGTCTCCATTGAAGCACAAACGATCACTTTTTATCTCAGGCTCACCCTTACCTGCCGACCCTCTGATAAGGACATCCGATATTCTTATCATTTCTTTTGTCACATCGGCAAGGTCCTCAGTCACTTTCAGACTGTCCCAGTAATGTGTATATCCCATATCTGAATCCTCCTGTAAGTCTGTTTCTTTGTTTCTTTTGATGATATGATCATATCATATATCATATATCTGTAAATGGTTTTTAAGAGTCTTTTTCGTATCTCTGATATAAAATAATACCTGTTACCTGAAACTGACACACCAGATTCAGATAACAGATAAGGTGGCAGAAGAGCAGTATTGATGTAATTATAATCAGATGTTGAGAAGGAATGTTATATCACGTTTTCCGACTGTTATTGCATATGAGCCGTATGTATCAACAATATCATCAGGATTTCTCATTTCAGCATTTTCAATATTCATAAAAAAATTTTTGAAACGGTCACGATACAGATATGAAATAGCCATATATACACCGTCAATCTTTTCAAAAGTGACAATATCACCTTCATTAAGTCTGCCAATATCGGTTTCTTTGCAGTAATTACTCACATTAAATTTGAAATCCTTGGCAACAAGTTCAGGGCAGAAGTCATGCTCAATTCTTTCACCCCTGCCTGTTTTAAGATCTATGCAAACAGTCATACCGCCTATTTCAACTGCGGTTTTCATAAACTTGTCGGTATCATCCATAAAGATACTGCCAACAGAAATATCTTTAATCTTTATCTTCTTTTTAGGTTTTATCACAAATTCAGTCATTGTCATTTTCTCCTTACTAACATTGGCCTGTTGTTTGCTGATTTAATCTGTCTGCCAACAACAAATTACTCAGAAAGCATTTCAGCCAGATGATTAAGTTCTTTGTCATCAAGTCCTTCATCATCAAGAAGGTCTTCAAGCATGGCTCTTGTCTCTTTGACATTTTTGCTGTGCTTTGCGACATATTCAGTTATATTTCCGAAAAGATGCGTGCCCGCGTCAAAATTCTCCTCAAGATACGCTGCCGCATTCTATGCAGGTGTACAGTTCGTGTCTTTGCAAATCTCTGGTGTCATCTGTCATTCTCCTTTATTTTCCAGATTATATATGTTCAAATACCGTCCATTTCCGTATCTGATACAGAAACGAGCAACATTTTATAGCTGATAGCAGCAGAGGAGTATCATCCTGCATAATGCGGATTGAGATAGTCAGGCTTTACATTGCTCCAGCCAAAGATTTCTGCAAGCTCTGAAAATATTCTGTCAAGCTTTTTTCTTGTCATAGAGCGGTCTCCATCCTTCATTGCCCACGGGAATACAGGCTCGTAGATAAGGACGGCTTCCTGATCTGTATCTGAACAGGAAGGATATGAGGTAAATCCTACTGTATCATACTTTGCATTAAGGATGTCTGCAACTGGCATAAACGGGTTGATAAAGAAATCTGTATCATCCGTACCATTGTTTTCTGCATTGATCAGATAGTCGTCTACTGTACTATCATGATAAAGGACATATTCGATAGTATTCCTTGTGATAAACTCCTTGTTACCCCAAAGATAATCAAAGAACTTTCTGTTAAGCTCATGACTGTTCTCAATGCCATATCCATATTCTGTCCACTCTGAATAACTCATAAAAGTCTCCTTTCACCATCACAACACCACCAGACGGATGTATGTGATATGCTTTATTGCTCTGTTTCTTTATGATTAAAGTATATCACATATTATATATCTGTAAATGGTTTTCAAAAATTTTTGTCATCTGAATCTGACCATAATCAGTCAGACATATTCTTCATCGGCACCCCATCCCTGTTGTTTTCAGAAGACAGTTCGGACAGATATGCATTAAATTTAGTATAATATCTGTCTGTAAAATCCCACATTGCATTTCCATTATCAAAGTTTCCATTCTTACTGATAAAATCATCTACTCTGCTATAAGGAATGAACAGGTCATAATCAATGCAATGATCGTTAAGATCATAAATATCGTAGCCTGTCTCCTTTGAGATAAACTCAGCAGTCTTACGGGCAGCCCGCCTTACAATATCTTTATCATCATCCTCAGAACCACCAAAAGAAAATTCAATATTTACCCCGATTGTTCCGTCAATACTGACTATACCCATAAGTGCTCCAGCACAACTTGGAAGACCATATTTCTCATAAAGGGTTTTCACGGCAGCAGGCACTGAATCGGCAAATCTGTCAACCGCACCACCGTTCTTTCCATCCATGCCGTAAGCTGGTATCTCGACTCCATTAAATAAATCACCTACACCTGAAGCATATACTGTCCATCTCTTGAAATCCTTTACCATATTATTCTTCTCCTTATCTTATTCTATAGATTCATAGTTTTCCTGATACTGCCATTCCCAGTCCGAGGAAGGCGTAACGCCAATATTAACTAGCATTCCTGTATCTGGATCATAGTAGTCGTATTCTATAAAGCCCAGATCATCAGCCTAGGCAATTTCTTTCCCGGCTACCGGCTTTTTATCTCCAAAATAATACCAACCTCAATTTTCCTCAGAATCTTCGGAATCAAGTGCCACATGCTCTTGTTCGAATTTTGAACTCCTTACCCTTGTTGCAGCCGTATCCATCAGCGACTTAAAATTTCTTATTGGCATTCCCATAGTCTGTCCTCCGATGTGATAATCATATGCCATATCTGACAGATCGCTCAGCAGTTCAGCTATCTCTTCATTACTTTTGTCCTTGTAATCTATAATGTGAGTCTTTTCGTGCTCTTCGCACTCCTCCTCAGAGTAAAATTCCTTTCCACAATACTCACAACTGTATGTAACAACCTTGTTCATCTTTTTCTCCTTTCCGACTCTCTCATTTTTATCTTTTGGTTAATTTGTTGCTTTCTTTTATGTTTTAAGTATATCATCTATAAAATATCTGTAAATGGTTTTTAAAAGCTTTTTACAAATAATCTGATTGATTTATGCCGTCTGTTTGTGTATAATAAAAGTAAATAATCTGATAAATACAACAATCTTATAGATAGCATAAAGGAAGCAGAGCATCAGGTCAGCTTCCTTTCTTTTTTGCAGGCAGTAAACATTAATAGAATCCGGAGGAAACGGCAATATGGGAACACTTGCTACAGTCTTGAATCTGACATCGGTAGTCATTGCAGCACTTATAATACTGACAAGCATAAGGAGAGGGGGAATGAGCAGTGTGGCATATATGTTAAGCATAGCCACAGGTCTTATTGCCATACCTCTTTTATGGACAGTCATAAGGATACCTTTTAAAATGTTCTGGGATGGCAGGATATATGATGCCCTGATGAAGGTTGATGGCAATGCAACTATACTTATGATCAAATTCCTGACATTCGCTATCGTTGTCGGTATCAGCAGACATTTCTGGAAAAGACTTGAACCGGGACAGGATGCCGGGATGCTTGAGACAGGACTCGATAAAAGCCTAGGGGCAGTATTCGGGATATTAAAAGTCGCCATCGTCTGTTGGCTTATAAACCTTCTTCTCATTACTCCGCAGCTTTCAAGGTTTACTGCATTAAAGCAGCTTTTTGATTCATGCATCATTTACAGGGCATTCTCCGGAGTAAATCTTCTCAGACTTTTTTGGTAATGCAGTATATCAGAAAATGTAAAAGGATAAAAGTATTAGAAAATATTGTTGCATTTATTTAAATACAATCTGTATTATATAGTATTTTATATATATTATATACAACTTATTATAATCAATATTTTTATCAAAATTTTTATTTTTTAAGTAGATTTGTGTTATTGATTGAAATTCATCTGATTTTCTCCAGACAGCATAATATCAGTTCAGGCGAAATCCATAATGAATATTTATGAAACAAAAATGTTAATGAAATATGTCATATATGAAGAAATATTGAACTTAGTTTGAAAAGAGTGTATAATTCCAGTGAAAAGTCAATGAAAATAATATATTGACATTATTAACAAAATTCCGCAGTCGGCGGACGTTTCTTTATGGAAGGAGCTTACATTAGATGAAAGGCGGATACCTCGTAGCAGCAATCACAGCAGATGAATTTGAGACACCGTTATGTGTAGCAAGAAGTGCAGCAGAACTTGAGAGACAGATGGGACTTCCTAAAAACAGTGTGTGTGCATCAATCAACAAGCACGCAAGCGGGAGAAACACGGGAATGAGATTTGTCAAGATACTGACAGATGAGCGGGCATATGTACAGTCATCAGCAGCGACAGCATGAAAAACAGGATAGGAAAAGTTCAAAAGTCTCCATAAGTGTTGCAAGAAAACATGGTGGAAGCATGTGGATATACCGAAGGAAGATGGAATCCTTCGGACTCAGGTATTCTCCGAAAGACAGAAGCTACAGAGGGAAAATATCCGAGAGAAAACTTCTCAAAAAGATAATGCGGTACTGTTGGTGGCATGGTCTGAAATTTGGACTGGAAGATGAATTCAGCAAAAGAAGTTCAGACTACAGGCAGGCATTTTTCAGAACCCACAAACCTGCATTCGGAAATACCTATTTCTGTGCCTACTGTGGAAGACCGGTAAGCAGAAAAAAAATAACCGTAGACCATCTTTATCCTGTTGCGAAAGTCCATGCTTCACCAGGATTGCAGAAAAAGTTGAAAGCAATGGGAGCTGAATCTGTAAATGATCCTATAAACCTTGTCCCGGCGTGTAAGAAATGTAACAGCAAGAAAGGAACCAGGACAGGGACATGGATCATAACAGGGCGTATAGGCAGTCATCAGAAACTATGGTTTTTAAGATGGAGCTTAAGGTTCATTCTTATAGTAGCAATTCTTGTCATTGCTTTTCATTCTTATGAAAAAGTTACGGGAGAACAGGACTTTATCTCAGCTCACTAATACCCACAGGCTTGCCTGTGGGGTTGTGGTAGAAACACTGTAACCCTTGGTGAGTAGCCTAAGTGCTTCGAGCACTACGTTAAGAGAGAATATATAGTTACCTGTGGATGTAGTACCAAGTCCGCAGCTCTAAGACAAGTGATTAAACAATTCTGAGGTATAGGAACAGTGTTGCTTGTATAAAACCTCTCACTAACATTGGCGATGGTACACTTACCTCTCTTCGGAGAGAGTTATTAAATCCCTTATGGGATTTCAAAAGGCGGTTCCTCCCACAGGCAAGCCTGTGGGTTTCTCCCCGCCAAAATTTTATGACTTCAGAACCGATACATTCACCCCATAATGTGTCGGTTTTTGTTATATACAGCTTCATGCCAAGCAAGATATATCAGAAAGACTGTAAGGTACAGTACAGACGGACAAATAACTGAACAGACAAACGAGAAAGGATGGAATATTTAGTGTTATGACACCTGTGATCAAATGGGCAGGAGGGAAAAGACAGCTGCTCACTGAAATAAAAGAAATGATGCCAGAACATTTTAATACATACTATGAACCATTTTTAGGAGGTGGAGCAGTGTTCTTTGATACTGAACCCGGAAAAGCAGTCATAAATGATTCAAATCCTCAGCTTATTGGTATGTATAAAGAACTCAGGGACAATGCCGAAACTGTAGCAGGATATCTTGACAGTTTTCAGAACAAATATAACGATATGCCGGATGACAGAATGAAGTGCAATCTGTATTATAACCTGCGGGATGAATTTAACATACGCAAAAGGAATAGCATGGAATATGACGCCAGAACAGCGGCACTTCTCATTTTCCTGAATAAAGCGGGATTTAATGGCCTGTACAGGGTAAACAGTAAAGGACAGTTTAACGTTCCTCCCGCACACAGAAAGACACTCTCACTGTATAACAGAAAGAACCTGTCTGAAGTATCAGGTCTTTTAAAAAATGCTGATATAAAGTGTGGAGATTTTGAGCCTGTACTGAAAGAAGCAGATACAGGAGACTTCGTATTCATCGATTCGCCTTATTATGACACATTTGACAGATACCAAGCGGGTGGCTTTTCAGAAAACGACCATAGAAGACTGGCTGAAATATTTAAGAGTCTGGCAGATAAAGGCGTGATGTGTATGGAAACAAACAGTGACACAGATTTCATAAAAGAGCTTTATAAAGGTTTCAATATCAGGACAGTACAGGTCAGAAGATCGATAAACAGGAATGGAGCAGGCAGAAAGGGCTGCGAAGTCATCATAACCAGTTACTGATACGACCATTAATATCTGGCATCTGACATATAATGAATAAAAAGGCAGAGAATATATGACAAAACTTGCAGAAAACCTGTTTACATATATGTAATATGAGATATGATTATACTAAAATCAATATAGTGTATAGTACATAAGAACAACATACAATAAAAAGGAGGTAATAACAGTCGGTGAAGATAATAAAATCAAAATACACATATGAGGATACCGTAAAAATGGCAGAAGACTACCTGAAAAGATTTCAGCCTATACTCAGATATAGGAAATACAAGACCATAAACACACTTCTGGCATGGATATGTTATATATTCATCCTGGTATCCGATGTCTACGTTTCAGACCTGTCAAGAGTGCAGCCGTGGAAGGGTGGGATATACGGGATGTATATCATGCTGACAGGGCTTGTGCTTGCGTCTCTTGCTTCGTCAAGATACCGTCACAACAGGGATGAAAAAGAAAGAAAAAAAGATGAAGCCTATCTTATCGTAGTAAAGATATTTCAGGCAGTACAAAAGTCAGGCAAATACTACAGCTTGGCTGACGGCTTTGAAAAATATGCAGCAGAAAAGATTGCAAACGGTGAAGAAGACCTTATCATCGCATCCGAAGAAGCAGGAACTTTTCCTTATAGGATTACTGATGACGGAAATATCCTCATGAACGAGATGGATGAAGAACTTGACAGGCTTACAGAGGCTGCCGATGATTTGGAAAAGCAGTATATAAAAACTGGTTTTTTTACTGAAAGAGATGATATCACGTCATTTTTCTGATCTGTATACCGGAGAATAGCACTTAACAGAAGAAAGGAGATACGGCTCTATTCACGATGCTTCAGGCTCGGATTCCGCCGTCAGGATAATCATGAAAAGAGAAAAGATAACAGAAAGATTTATATTTTCAGAAGAAGAAAAGGAACAGGTACTGAAAAAGAGCGGACAGAAGTGTGCCCACTGCGGCAAGCCTATATTCGTTCTGCCACACAAAATGGAAAATGCCATGACGGTGGATCACTACATCCCGCTATATAAAGGCGGTTCAAACAGGTCGATAAACTTTGTACCACTATGTAAAGAATGTAATGAGAAGAAATCGGCAAAGATCATCAATCCGGCTGAATATCTGAAGTTTTTAAAGCCACAATATATGAAAGAGCTTCAGGAATACTATGAAAGCTATATACACTCATTCAACTACCTGTCCGAAAACAATCTTTTTGCAAACGATGAATTTATCATCGAAGTCCCGTATTTCGTTTCAAAGAACCTGAGGGCAGGAGAGATTCCCAGAAAGAATCAGAAGCCATTCATGCTAAAATATGTAGCAAAAAAAGCCGCATACTGTGACCTTGACAAACTTTATACATATTATGTCAGATATCTGAAAAAATATGATGTGTTTGACTGTGATGAGCTTGCCAGACACGATATCCTCAGATGGTTTGAGGAAGGGTGTATCTACTACATAGAGAAGAATGATGATATACTCATGATGATCGCTTTTGATATCATAAATGTAGAATCAGGAGATTATACAGGACCGGCTCTTGAGATATGGCCATTTGCATACTATGTCAATGAGAGAATCGGAGAACTTATGTCACAGATGATATTTTCTATGCCGAACAGGATTATCAGGGAATGTGGTGTAAAATACCTTCCGACTGTTCTTACAACAGTGACAGATGATAAGATATACAGTCATCTTATCTGGTTTGACAGTTATCAGAGATATGCAAGACATGGAGATGTAGTTACAAAGGCTTTCAATATGGTACGCACCTGTGGCGAGGATTCTTCAGCAATAGGCAGCTTTTCACTTCTGTCATCTGATGATAAAGCTGATGTGATCGAATTCATGAAAAATTTCAAAGTCCCTGGAAATTACGATGACGAGGAGTGGTATGATACAGATGATTATCCGACCATGGCTTCAACCCTTGTGATTGGCAAACGAAAGAAAAACAGGGCAATCGCAAAAACTGGTTGAAAATCACTTAACCAGAAAACTGCATTTCCTCAAAAAGTGGTTGAAAGCGAGGTGGGTCTGTGACTATAATCCACGCCCGAAAGATGAGGATATATCCATCTGACGAACAGAAACACAAGATAGATGTCACACTCGGGCACTGTCGGTATATTTACAACAAGATGCTCGAACGCAATGAAAAACTTTATAAACGCCGTGGCAAGCATCTGAGCTATTATGATATGCAGAACTTTCTTCCGCAGATGAAGAAATACCTGCCATGGCTCGCTGAAGCAGACTCACAAGCGTTGAAACACGCCTGTCGCCAGCTTGATACTGCTTTTCAGAAATTCTTCAAGAAACTGGCAGGCCATCCTAAATTTCACAGCAGGAAAGGCAGGCAATCATATACCACGACCAATGCATTTGCTATGGCTGTGGAAGTAGGCAGAGTTAAAAAGAATCCTGATCCTAAGGAAATTACGGAGCAGGTTTTGAAGCTGTGGCAGACGCAGAAAATGGTTAATAATGGGCATGATGAAATAAGAGCAAGGCGTTAGTGAAACGAATATCCGAGGTACTTCAGAGACGAAGACTTCAGCAAAAGGAACTGGCTGAACGAATCAGTATCACGAACCAAAACCAAACGTAATTGCTAATACAGCAACTGCATTACACACAATTAAAGAAAACAGCACAAAAAGGAGAATATATTATGACAATTAAAGAGATGATTTTTAACGGCTTATGTGACGGAACAGTAAAGATTATTACCAATCCAAACGATGGGTACCCCGCTTGTCAAATCGGGGAGGACTGGTTCTACTTTATCGAAGATGAATATGGGGAATCAAGCCCTACTGAATTATTAACTCCTGATGAAATATATAAGTTATACACCAAAGAAGAGCTTGCAGAAATGATTTATTTCGCATTACAGTGTAAGGAAAAACAAGCAAGAGAAGAAGACATTCCTGAGCTTTCTGATGAAGTTGCATATTATAAAGCATTTTTGGAGGAAAGATATGCAGATAAAGAGCAGGAGAATAAGACACATATGACAGAATGGCATTATATGGCAAAAGAACCTCCAGAAAAGGCAGGGTATTATCAGGTAGCAGTTGACCCCGGTGTTATCTTAACCGACCGTTTTGCTAGTAAAGACGGGAAAGAACACTTAAGAAAGCGTGGTAATAGCTATCCTGCGGTATGTTTCTGGGACGGAAAGGCGTGGGACAATAAGTTATCCCTTGAAATAGACGACGCCGGTGGGGCTATCTGGGAAAATGAAACTATATACGCATGGACAGATGTTTTCTCTTCTGATATCCCGAATGCAGCATACCCGGATAAGTCTATAACAATAAACCTGTCTGACTATCATCTGACAGAAGCACAGCTAAAGGCCTTCTTAAATGACTACAAAGAAAACTACGAGTACGAGAGTAAAACGAGAGAGGTAGAGACTTAAAAACACAAAATGTTGTGTAAAACCATTTACAGAATATATATGTGAGATATACTTTAATCATAGAAAAGAACGACATATTTTCTTCCCGACCAAAGTTTGAAAATATGCCGTCCACAGCATTCCACCCGAAGGCGGAACAGCCTTATTATAAGTTCTACACGTCCTTCGGTCAAAACGCCCGGGCATGTAAAAGGAAAAGGATATACAGGAAGGAGTAATACTTTCATAATGATGATAGAAAAGATAGGACTTCCGGCAATGTTGGAACAGGCTGCAGAAGAAGCAAGCGAGCTTGCAAAAGCAGCTTTAAAATATGCAAGGGTGCTTTTCGATGAAAATCCAACACCCGTGACAAAAGATAAAGCTTTCAATGATCTGACCGAAGAATATTCGGACTTTATCCTGTGCACAGAAGAACTCGGGCTTCAGATAATCCCTGAAGACGCATCTTTGGACTTCCCGGAAGATGCCAAACAGAAGCTCCTTTATCTCGCAAGAGAAGCATTAAAAGCAGCAGACGGTCTGCTCTTGTTTGACATATTGATACGAAGTTCAGGTAAGAATTTATTTTTAAAGAATGAACTTAATAAAAATCTTACATGTATCGCACAGGCTGCCAATGATCTGGATATCAGATATGACAAAAACATTGAATGGCGTAAGCAGGAACGGTTCAGAAAACGCTGGGCAGACAAAAAACTGGCTCCGGTACCAGATATAAATACAAAACCATAAACTGTTTTCTTTTAAGCTACAGCCATTGGTATATGCGATAGACGAAACGAAAAGCCCAAACCTTGGAAAGATACTAGGAGGTATAAATAATTATGATAGGTTTTATTGACCTAGAAGCAAATGCAGATACAATAACCCACATATTCAGACACATGAAATAATGGAGACTGACATATGAGTAAAGAAAAGAACAACTCAAAAACACAGCGCCTTCCGGGAAAATTTGACCTAAAGACAATCGATTGCGGAAATCCGAAGGTCCGTGGAAGTTTAGCCCACTATTATTCTGTTGTGGGCAATAGCAAGTATGGTGACGGCGTATTTCAGGCAAGAATTGTCAAGTAAGAAAATGGATGGACGCTGCTAAAAAATCTGACAGTACGGTTCACTGACATTGACGTAAATTACGTCTGTCATGATGTGGTCTGTACCGAAGATCACGTTTGGATATACGATGACGCGGTGTATAAATATTTTCATGCGCATGACAACATCGAGTTCAATGCGAAAGTGTATGCTTACAGAAGAAATCCAGATAAGCATCACGGGCAGGCAACGATAGATTTTTCTTTGAAGGAACTAGAAAATGTCAAAAAAATAAAGTCATACAGCTATCCACCAGCAGATATGAAGAAGAATGAGGAAGAGTGGCATGATCGTTGCCTTGAAGCTCTCGTATGTGAAGTTCTGTGCCTTTACTCGGAACATTGCTATCACACTGGCATATGTTTGTAGCCAGATGGATGGAAAGAAGATGCCATCCAAATGCTAAAGAATCAGGAGAAAAAATTAGTTTGTTGTTAAATAAGTAAAAAGCCATCGCTAAATTCTTATATAGAGAATCAGGCGATGGCTTTTCTTTTAATTTGTATCAGGTACGAAACCCGAAACCCTATACAGGCAGGATTCCTCCTGATACTGTCTTCTTGTCCCATGACGGACATCAGACAGTCGCAGCATTTTTCCTGCCTCATCTTTTCGGAACCAAGTCCCTGTAAAGGACATGGCTCTTGCTTCCTGAAAAATACCATTTATGGTATCTTTTTCAGAAAGTAATTTTGATGCCGCATAGGCAGCATCCATGATGCTCTGACGAGCATCGTCATCATTGTTATGCATAGACACCTCCCGTGTCCTCCAGTCCCTCCAGATGCGGGAATGGATGAAAATTCACATTCGCCGCTTCGGAGGCGGTATAACGGCAGATGCCGTAACTAAAAAAAGACCGTCACCAACTGCTTTAATAGAAGGCGACTGTCTTTTTATCTTCTTACTATTTTATATTTTATATTTTATATTTTTTTAAAAAATATGTCAAATCCCTTTATATTTTCTCTCTATATGTATATACAAATAATAATATTATGATATAATATCATTAGAACAATTACAGATTATCAATATGCAGAACGGAGTAAATATGATAAAAGGTATGTATACCCTATGGCTTAATGGGAAATATATAGGAGATATTCTTAACCGTCACGGACTGTGTGGCAGACTGGCAGGATTTATTCTCTCTCACAAAGGTACAGTCCTGGTGACAGAAACAACCGGTTCAGAACCCCTGCTGACAGCCATTGATGGAAAAATAGAAGAAACCTCAGCTAAGGTACCAGAGTTTGTCCCTGTGACAAGTCTACTAAGATTATACGAGTCAGATCCTTCGATTGCCGACAATTTTCAGAAATTCGTCCCAGCCGATGATGGCAGGCTGATTGAAAAAGACATTTTGCAAAAATACAATGAAGCCCTGAAAATTGAAGCCGAAGAAAAGGCAGAAAAAGGAGATAGGCAGGCAAAGAACTGACGGACAGACCAAAAATCGGGCAGAAAAGCTGAGAGGAACACGTCTGTAGACTCGAAGCTCACTAATACCCACAGGCAAACCCGCGTGAGTTTTCTGCTTATTTTTTATAACAGCAGTATAAAGTCATATAGTGAAACCAGTAAACAAACACCAGAATATAAGGAGAAAAAAATGTCAGAAGCAGATAAGATTTTCAAGAAAATGTGCCGTGATATAATCGACAATGGCACAGACACCAGAGGAGAAGCAGTAAGACCACACTGGTCTGATGGTGAATCCGCATACACCATAAAGAAGTTCGGAGTCGTAAACAGATACGATCTTAGGAAAGAGTTTCCGGCACTTACCCTGCGTCCCGTAGGGATAAAATCCGCAACAGATGAGATCTTATGGATCTGGCAGAAGAAGTCCAACAATATCAGTGACCTTCATTCCCATATCTGGGACGAATGGGCTGATGAAAACGGATGCATCGGGAAAGCCTACGGATATCAGATGCGAAAGAAATACCTGTGGAATGACATCACGAAAGAGGGATTAAAGAAAGCCTTTGATATCACAGAAGTTCCTGAATGGGACAACAATAAGACTTACTTTTACGAGACGGGTGCAAAGCTTTTAGCCCAGCCTGCACTTTACAATGTAAACAAAAAACTCTACATGATGGATCAGGTAGACAGAGTTATCTATGATCTTAAAAACACGCCATTTTCAAGGCGTATCATGACAAACATCTATGACTTTAACGATCTTCATGAGATGAACCTGTATCCATGTGCATATTCAGCCACTTTCAATGTCACGGAAGATGACGGGCAGAAAGTCCTCAATATGATACTGAATCAGAGAAGTCAGGATGTATTGGCAGCCAATGCGTGGAACGTGACACAGTATGCCGTTCTCTTATGTATGATGGCACGTGAAGTAGATATGATCCCCGGAGAGTTCATCCATGTGATAGCTGACGCACATATCTATGACAGGCATGTGCCGATAATAAAGGAGCTCATCTCACGTCCCGAACATCCGGCACCGAAACTCTGGCTTAACCCTGAAAAGAAGTCATTCTATGATTTTGACAGGAATGACGTGAAACTTCTGGATTATGAGACAGGAGAGCAGATAAAAGATATACCCGTGGCCATCTGAACAGCAAATGTTTTTGGCTACGGAATACAGGCACTAAAGACAAGAAGATAAGCATATTGTCAACAGCCCCGCCCCATAAAGGAGAGAGGCTTGGTTTGAAAGGGCGTGGTTTTATACCGAATTGGAATTTATAAACAATGGTCTATATTATAGAAAGGAGCACTGCATAAAGCAGGAGGCGTTTCTTCCCATCACTAAAGTGGTGGATTTTAACGCCTTGGTATTTGCAATGGTAACAAAGATAAAGGTAAAGCCTCACTCAAGAGCAGAAAAGATACTCTTCTTTAACGAAGCAGACCTTACTGCCTTTAAGAACCCTCAGATCATCCCGCTGTTCGGAGCCAACGGTGCAGGAAAGAGCACCTTTCTTGATATGGTGGCATCAGACCTCGTAGGCAAAATAAAACTCGATAAAAAGATCAAACGTTATGAAGCAGAGATCGCAGCTCTACAGGGCGAAGCGGAAAAGCCTAAAACACCGATGGATGCAGGGGATACTCTGCGTATCGTCACACTGGGAGGCTTCACTGAAGCAGGCTACAGGAAACTTGAAGAAGACCAGAAAGCAGCCTTTGAAGAAAAGAGAGAATGCTTATGCCAGACCGAAACAGACATTCCGCTTGCACTTAAATGGAGCAACGAAGAAAACAACTTATCCGATAACGGATTTTTCAGCTCCAACCCGTATGATATGAATAGACTTTCACTCTACTGGGACGCAAGCTCCCTGTCAGAAGGTCAGTCCCTGATCTACTCGATAAAGGATTTTTTAGACATCATCTTAAAAGAGGACAGCATCTATAAAGGTAATTCTGAGACAGTCCTTCTTCTTGATGAGATCGATTCAGGACTTTCAATAGACAATATCGCATTCATTTGCCGTAAGATAAAACAAATCATAAAGGCACGGCCGAACGTACAGATTTTTATGTCATTCAATTCGCCCGAGATCATATCATACTTTCCTGAAGTGCTCTCGATGTATGACGGCAAGCCGCATATGTTAAAGACATATCAGGACTTCAAGGCTGAGCTTGCCGCAAACAAAAAGATGCTCGACAAAGCCAGAAAGAACAGTCGTGGTGAATACCGCATATACAGCTAGAGTCAACAACTCCGCCCCATAAAAGGGCGTAGTTTTATACCGAATTGAAATTTATAAATGGCAATTAAGAAAGGAAGAAGTGGCTCCGCACCGATGCTTTAAGCTCGGAGTTCCCGCCGCTGAAATATTATTATGGAACGATTTATAGGAGTGGATGCAGGCAAATATGCCACAAAAGCAGCCGAATATAATACTGACAAAGACGGAATACATAAAGACCTTTTTGAAACAAAAACAGCTCCTGGAGATTTCAGGGATGATGCCATAGAACATGGTACCTGCGTGGCGGAGATTGACGGGGTTGTATATAAGATAGGTCACGGTGCAAGAGGAGACGGAACCGTACTTGAGACAAGTAAGCAGACAGAAACGCACCGTCTCTGCACACTTCTTGCCTGTGCTGACTTCTGTTCTGACGACGAGACAGATGATGTATATCTTGCCACAGGGCTTCCTGCTAAAGAATGGGCGGTCGTTGCAAAAAGAGAAGAATACAAGGCTTTTTATCCAAGAGAAAATATTGAGATCAGGATCAAAAAGCCGTTCTTTGATGGCATACACGAAAAGCATTTCAACATCAGACAGATATTCGTATTCCCTGAATCAATAGGAGCCACGCTCATGGATGATTCTCCCGAAATATCAGAGACAAGTCTGAATGGTGTCATAGACATAGGAAACCTGAATGTCAATGCAACACTCTGGCAGGGAACAGAACTCATTCAGGATGATTCAATCACAGATGAACTCGGGGCTGCGACCATAATTTCAGGACTTGCACAGGAGCTTTCAGCGAACTTCTCTCGTGTAAGCGAGAGGATGGTTGCTTCAATTCTTACCAAGCAGCCTGATTACCGTTATCTTCCAGGGGATAATGATATAAGAGAGCAGAGCAAGAAATTCATTCATGACTACCTGCTTGCACATACTGAAAAGATCAAGAGATGCTGCGATGCAAGAAAATGGTCACTCGATTTCATGAACCTGATTGCAATAGGCGGTACAAGTCTGATCCTGAGGAATGAACTTGAAGAGGTATTTGGTCAGAATATCCATTTTCTTTCCTGTCCTGCATTTGCCAATGCATACGGTTATCTGAGGTTGATGTGCAGCAGGCTTCCACAGATTGGAAAAGTCATCTCATTACAGGATCTTGACAAAACAGCTTAAGGTATAAAATATGGATACCGTAGAAAAAAAGACAGAGGATATAGCAGAAGCATACATTGCATTTACAGGGAGAAACAGGGCAACCCTTTCTCCCGAGGATTATATCCTGTTCAGAAAAGAAGCTATAAAAGAAGGGTCTTTTGTTTTCGGACAGACTGATAAAATCCCTGTAACGAATAGCAACATCCAGACACAGAGAACCGACGTGTCTGAAACAAGACCTGTTCATATACAGCCAAAGAGTATCCCATCTGTTTCAGGATTAGTTTCTGAAAGTAATACTGTCAGTACGGATATATCACAGGATACTCTGCAGCGACAGACTGATATGTCTGAAAAAATCCAGAAAAAAAACATAACAGGAAACCAACAGAACAGACAGAAGAATAAAAACAATTCAACGCTGCTCAGAATGTTGCAGTCTGTACAGGGTTGAGAAGAGTGTACAAGTGAACTACTCGGGAACAAGTTCCCGAGCTTCCTGCTTCAAGACTGGTGGTAACTAGCATACCCCGCTATAGGTATACCTCGTCAGAGCCAGCTCCACAGGCTTTAGTTCGGGCGGTCCCCGCCCT
>Ga0256404_1005586_pt1 | contig 22042 bp, 21 predicted proteins | sample RumenRJG_01DNA_FD_185990 | JGI IMG/M metagenome (GOLD analysis project Ga0256404, IMG submission 185990) | Bovine rumen microbial communities from Lethbridge, Alberta, Canada - RJG_01 | ecosystem: Host-associated > Mammals > Digestive system > Stomach > Rumen | place: Canada: Alberta | collected...
AAATCGAACCAATAACCGTCCTATGCGTCCTCTTAAATGGCTTTCGCCTATCGAATTCTTTCATGCTCACTGTACAATATGATTGACAAACTTACATATTATAAAAAACGTCGTATTACGGCATTAGTATAACACATGAATCGGAAATGATAATAAAAAAATCTTCGTACACTCTTTGTCAGGTTCATAATCAAACTGCCAGTTCAAGATTTAATTATCATTTTGATTTGCTATGTCATTCTATTCTTTCTTCAATGCAAGGTAAGATTCAAGTTCTTCATCCGTGAGCCTTAAATACTGAGTTACCGTTGTTCCGTCATTAACAACAAGCCTTCCGCCTATATAAGTATATGGTGAGCCATTGGTCTTCTCTGAATCATTGATCAAATAAAAATTCTGTTTGTCAAAAGTATACTCTGTTATCTCTCCGTCAAGATCAAAGAAAGCAGTACCATCGTCCTTCAAGACAAGATAGCCCTTTTTCATTATATCGAGTGATTCTTTCATTTCTTCAAACGTCTCGCCGTTTTTAGCGATCGCGATCCGTTTATAGTATCCGACAGCTTCTTTATCCTGTCCGACATATTCTGTCTGACTGCTCGTATCGGAGTGTTTTTTATCTGAATTATCTTTGTTATTGCATCCACAAAAAAGACAGGATAGAATCGCCATTATTATGGCAGCGTGTATTATTGTTTTTGCTATTGCTTTGCGATCATTCATTTTCATATAATCCTTTCTTTATCCTCCGCTAATTACATTTTATTAGAGTAGTGCAGTTAGCACCACAGGCAAAGGCATTGAATACTTTGCCTGATTCATACAAAAGCATGAGCAGCAGTGTTTTTATATTGATAATTCAAGTGTTTTATTTGCAACCAGCTCACGAAAACGTACATCGTGTTCCACAAACAGCAAGGTAGGCTGATAATCTTTGAGCAGTTTTTCTATTTGTATTCGTGAAAAAATATCAATGTAATTCAGTGGTTCATCCCAGATATAAAGATGAGCAGGCATAAGCAGACTTGATGCTATCAGCACTTTTTTCTTCTGACCTTCCGAAAAATCCTCCATATTTTTAGTGAACTGCACACGTTCAAGATCAAGCTGTCTGAGAAGTGCGCCGAACATCGTTCTGTCAAGACCTTTTTCCTCGCAAAAGTTCCAAATACAGCCGTGAAGGAAAGAGGTATCCTGACTGACAGATGAAATGATAAGTCCGGAAGCTGTCTCGCATATCCCGCTTTCAGTGAAATCTCCGAGTCCGCTGTTCATACCAACGCTTTGCATTATTCTCTTTATCAGAGTAGATTTTCCGCAGCCGTTCTGCCCGACAAGCACGATCCTTTCCCCTTTTTTAACATCTAAAGTTATATCGTTCAGAATCGGCTTCTCTGCATCTTTGTATCTGAAACTGTAACCGCGGACGTTCACAAGTGTGTTTTTATGATGCACGAGCGGTGTAAGCTTTAGTTCAGGAGTTCGCTCTATATCGCTGAGAAGCCCCTCCTTTTGCTCTATCTCATGGGCTATACGGTTTTGCATCTGCTTGACACGGCTCTGCATTTTCTTTGTTTTCGCACCAATAAATGAGCGTGTACTGATACAGCGGTCGTTTTCTTTTATCGGATCAAAGCCTATCTTTGTACGCTCATTCTTATCCGCCCATTCAGCAGTACGCTTTGCTGACTGTTTCAGCTTTTTTATCTCTTTTTTATGTTTCTCATTCTCGGCAATAGCATATTTGTCGCGGTGCTGCTTATTCTCCCACCAGTCCGAGAAGTTACCGTTCTGAACATCTATGCTTTTCCTGTTGAGAACAAGAACATGGTCGATACAGTGGTCAAGCAGGTCGCGGTCATGAGATACAAGAATAAAACCACTCTTTGATGCAAGGTATTCCTTTACTGTTTCACGCGCGCTGCTGTCAAGGTGATTTGTGGGCTCATCTATCAGCAGGAAGTCGTTTCCACCTGAAAACAGCACAGCAAGCATCACCTTTGTACGTTCACCGTGACTGAGAGTCCTGAACGGACGGTAAAGTATCTCAGCATCCTCGCCAAGCATTGAAAGCTCACATATAACACGCCATTCCTCACAGTCAGGCTTGATATCAGTGATGAACTCAGATGCTGACATATTGATCTGCTCATCGGTAAACGGATACGGGAAGTACTCAAACCTGACCGATGCACTCACAGAACCTCTGTAAGCATATTTTCCCATAAGGATATTGAGGAAAGTTGTCTTGCCTTTGCCGTTTCTGCCGATAAAACCCAGTTTCCAGTCAGTATCTATCGAAAACGATACATCCTCGAAAATATTGTCAAAACTTCCCTCATAGTAAAAAGTAAGACCATTTACACTTATTTGTGACATAATTATCCCTCCTGTAAATGCTGCCTAACAGTTTATCTCTGTATCATGACATCGGAGGTCTAAAAAAGGTGCAGAAATACCGCACCTCTCCATTATTATTCGCACACAGAGAGAGGTCATGACAAGATGATCCACTTTTGGCAACATGATAAGACAGTACACCGACTGCCTGAAAAACTATTCTCATGTATTCAAAAGCGAATTATCTTTTCATCCTGACACCTCTCCTGATTAATTTTCTACATTGTAGCACAATTAGCAACACTTGTCAAGCGTTAATTCTATATGACATTCTTTTTATATATTCCTATACCTTGGGCTGTTGAAGCTCAAAGTCTGATACATGATCTTCTTGACAATAATATCAGACCGTGAGCAGTTTATTAAAGATAATCAGGAAGCCTTCAACTATGGTGCAATGGAGGAATTCGGTCTCCGTGATGCTCATTTTGAAGATAAAGCTGACGGACAGATAATTTCCCGCCAAACCATAGAAGCCTGTATTGACACGGGTGAAGCATACCGCATTATTGCTGACGATAAAATTCTCGGAGGCGCAGTTATAAAGGTCTCAGGCTCTCACGGCGACCTTGAACTGCTTTTCATAAAGCCGGAAGTACACAGCAAAGGTATCGGATATGAGGCGTGGTGTGAGATAGAAAATCTGCATCCGGAGGTAACAGTCTGGGAGACGTTCACTCCCTACTTTGAAACGCGGAATATCCACTTCTATGTCAACCGCTGCGGATTCCATATCGTAGAATATCTCAACAAGCATCATACGGGAGATTTCCCTGCGGATGAATTTGAGAACGATGATGCTCAGTTTCCTGCGGGAATGTTCAGATTTAAAAAACAGATGAAATGAAAAACTCCCGTACCACTAATCAGTGATACGGGGGTAATTATATACATTCTCTTTTCAATAAACTATAAAGAATGAAGTTCAATTCTGCGGTCTTAATATTCTCTTAACCTTGATAGCAATACGGCGTTCTTTCGACAAAGCGTAAGCAACTGCAATGCAAACAAGTGTGCCGACGGTTATCTCGAACGGGAATTTCAGTAATGCACCTTCCGGTATGATAAACGGCAGTGTCGCTATCGCTCCGCAAGGCGGAAAATACATCTTTGTTCTGCTGACTGCGATCAGAATGACCGCAGTTGCTGTCATTGCCGAAACAGCAAGCGGAAGTCCGAGCTTTTCGGTAAGCACCAAACGTGATAATACTCCGGCGGCAGCACCTATGGCAATCAGCAACGCTGCTTTATATGAGTGCTCCATAAGTTTGCTTTTCGGCTTTGACATTTCAAAGAAAGCAACTATCAACGGCGGAGCAATGAAGAATATCTCATTTGTCATGACGGGCATTAGGCAGATCAAACTTGCGGCTATGATCTGCCTTATACGAAGCATAAGCAATTGTCTGTCGGGCTTTACCGGTGTAAATGTGCTTTTGTCGCGTATCCCTAACTTTTCAAGCAAAAGCTGTGCAAGCAGTATCAACGATGTCATTACCACGACCGAGCCTATGTAAACAGGACTTCGTGTTCCTAACAGGACAGGCAGTACACAGGCTGATATTGCCGGCAAGAACTCTGTTTCCGATATAGTCACACAAGTTATCGCACAAAGCATCGCAAGGGGTATTTTGAATACAAGAGCTATCGGAATAAAAACGACAAGCCCCACTCCGATCACCGCCGCCGCAGTTATCGTAAGCAGTAATCTTAACTTTGAAGTGTTCCATGATTGCTTCGGAGATGCGAGTGCTCCAATGGTAATCGCCGTTATTTCGGGAAATATGATCTCCTTATCATGTAAAAGCTCCGATGCCGTAACCATACCTACTGCTAAAGCAAGCGAGAAGAAAGCAGGGAGCAATTTTTTGGATTGATTCACTTATGTCACCTTTCCGTATATGATAACAAGTAGTATTATACAACTTTTCAGACTGAAAATCAATTGGATTATTCTATAAATAACTACTATATTATCTTCATTTTATATAGACAATACCTATTAGAACTAAATGAAGACTGTAAAAATACAGACTTGAAAATCATTCAAAAAGGAATCAACACTATCCTTCTTTGACCTTTCCTTCTTTAAGCCTTGCCAGATAGTCTTTCGTCTCAGATGAAACAACTCCTGAGAGAAGTATTATCGCAATTACATTCGGGATAGCCATGAGTCCGTTGAAAATATCTGCAATGTTCCATACAGCTTCAACCGCAAGATACGGTCCTATAAACACAGCGGCGATGTAAATCCATCTGTATATCGAAGCTATCTTCTTATTTGCTCCTGTCAGGTAAGAAAGACAACGCTCAGAATAGTAGTTCCAGCCAAGAATAGTCGTGAATGCGAATACAGCCAGACATGACATCAGTATGAAAGAGGAAACTCTCTCGCTAAACGGCAGACCGTAATCAAAGGCGTCCATCGTTATCATTACGCCTTTAAGTTCTGATGTGTTATGGCTGCCTGACATGATTATTGCAAGTCCGGTCATGGTACATACTATGATGGTATCAATAAAAGTACCTGTCATTGTAACAAGTCCCTGACGAACAGGCTCGTTGGTCTTTGCTGCAGCTGCTGCGATAGGAGCTGAACCGAGACCAGCCTCATTTGAGAAGATGCCTCTTGCTACTCCGTTCTTCATTGCATACATCATCACAGTACCGGCAGCACCGCCAGCAGCAGCTTTCAAGCTGAAAGCTCCCTTGATTATTGAAGCAACAGCGGAAGGTATCTCTGTAATATGGCAGAAAATTATAGTCATGCAGCAGCCCACATATGCCACTATCATGACAGGTACTACGACTTCTGAAACCGTAGCAATACGCTTTATTCCGCCAATAAAGATAAGCGCAGACAGCAAAGTTATGAGAGCACCTGCAATTACTGTCGTCCATGTATAATCCATACCAAATATTGAAACAGTATGGCTTTGCTTAGGATCAAAGAAATTGTTTGCAGCAGAGGTTATACCGTTTATCTGCGTTATAGTACCAATGCCCAATATACCGGCAAACAGTCCGAACAATGCAAACATTTTTCCAAGCCATTTCCAGTTTTTACCGAGTCCATTTTCAATATAATAGAAAGGACCACCAAGAATGTTTCCGTTGTCATCCTTGATACGATATTTTACAGCGAGGAGTCCCTCAGCGTATTTTGTAGCCATACCGAAAAATGCAGCAAACTCCATCCAGAATAGTGCTCCTGCACCCCCTGCCGCAATAGCTGTTGCAACTCCGACTATGTTTCCTGTTCCGACTGTTGCGGAAAGTGCGGTACACAAAGCTGCGAAACTTGAGACCTCTCCGCTTCCGTCTTCCTCGTTCTTCACCATATACTTCAATGCTTTTCCAAGCTTGTGGATCTGCACGAATCTCAGCCTTACCGTAAGCAGAATGCCACATACCATAATTAGGATGATAAGCGGAAGTCCCCATACATAGCTATCAATCCGTCTTATTATATCATTTATCTTCTCCATTGACACATCTCCTGTAATGTCAGTAAATAAAGCCTTGTTCTTATATTTCACAGAGCAAGGCTTTTTATTATAGCCGCAGCTTATTCTACTGCAACGACCTTGTATCCGAGATTTTCGATCTTTTTCACCAAAGTATCATCGGCAACTTCTTTTTCATATTTCACAACTGCCTGTTTCTTTTTGAGATCAAGCTTTGCAGATACTCCGTCGATACTGTTGATTGCACGTTTCACACGGCTTGTGCAGCTTTCACAGTGCATACCCTCGATCTTGAATACTTTCGTATTGATGACAGTTCCTGATAGCTTCTTATCAGGCTCTTTTATAGTTGAACCGCCACCGCCGCAGCAACCGCCTTCTCCTTTAATGTGCTTTATTGAACCCATTATTGCAACGATCAGAATTACAGCCAATGCAGCAACGATAATAACATTTCCCATTTTATACCTCTCCGATAAACGTGTAATCCTGAGCTTCGATAGCAGCCTTTATTACGTCAACAGAAACGTCCTTGCTGAGTGTGATAACAGCAGTATCATTGTTGTGGTCGGGAGCGGCACTCTCGATACCGTCGATGGCTTCAAGAGTTTTCTTTACTCTTGCCTCACAGTGTTCACACATCATACCTTCGATTTTTAATGTCTTTGTCATAGCTTTTTCCTCCGTTTTTATTATTTTGGTTTTTATCTTCTTATCATGACTTGCATCATGAATCCTGACTAAGTTGAGCCTGAGAGCATTCATACAAACGCAGAAGCTTGACATAGCCATAGCCGCCGCACCGTATGCAGGTTTCATCTCGACACCGTACAGACCTATTGCAAGCGGTATGCACACCGCATTGTAGATGAACGCCCAGAAAAGGTTCTCGTGGATATTTTTTATAGTTGCTCTGCTGAGACGTATCGCAGCTGAAACATCGGTCAACCTGTTCTTCATAACAACAATATCTGCCGCATCTATGGCAACATCTGCACCTGCACCTATTGCAACGCCAGTATCAGCAGTGGTCAGTGCAGGAGCATCGTTTATTCCGTCGCCTACCATGATGACCTTGCCCTGTTTTTTAAGCTCAGATACTTTCTTTGACTTGCCGTCGGGAAGAACACCTGCGATGACATTGTCCACGTCTGCCTGTTTGCCTATTGCGTTGGCTGTACGCTCGTTGTCGCCTGTTAGCATATACACGTTTATGCCCATACCTTTCAGCTCTTTAATTGCTTCTGCCGAGTCGCTCTTTATCGTGTCGGCAACAGCGATGATACCTATGAACTTGCCGCCCTTTGCAAACAGCAGAGGTGTCTTGCCTTCATCGGAAAGCGCAGTAACTTTTGCGGTAAAGTCCGAAGGGAGCTCATACTTCTGCGAAATATATATATAGCTTCCGCCTTCAAGAAATTCACCGTTAAGCATTGCCGAAAGTCCGTTTCCTGCAAGAGCCTTGAAATCATCAACTTCAGGAATTTTCATACCAGTTGTTTTTTCTATGACAGCCTTTGCAAGAGGGTGTTCGCTTTTGGCTTCAAGTGCAGAAGCGTATGTGAGCAACTCGGTTTCGGTTATGCCGTATGGTATAATATCTGTTACATTAGGCTTGCCTTCGGTTATAGTTCCTGTTTTGTCGAGTGCGACTATATTTGCCCTGCCGACAGCTTCGAGTGAAGCGGCAGTCTTATAGAGTACGCCGTTTTTTGCTCCCACGCCGCTTCCGACCATAATTGCAACGGGTGTTGCAAGTCCGAGCGCACATGGACAGCTTATGACAAGCACAGATATGGCTCTTGCAATGGCAAAGCTGAATTCTTTTCCAGCGATCAGCCAGCCGCCAAGCGTCAGTATAGCTATTGCCATAACAGCCGGAACGAATATGCCCGATACCTTGTCTGCGATTCGTGCGATAGGAGCTTTTGTAGCTGCTGCGTCCGATACTGTCTTGATTATCTGCGAGAGCGTGGTATCCTCGCCAACTCTTGTGGCACGGCAGCGGATATATCCGGATTTGTTTATAGTAGCCGCCGAAACTGCAGCGCCTTCTTCCTTGTCAACCGGTATGCTTTCTCCTGTTAGCGCTGATTCATCGACAGAAGATGAACCATAGACCACAACTCCGTCAACAGGAATACTTGCACCTGGCTTTACTGCGAAAATGTCACCCTCACGAACTTCCTCTATACCGACTTCATGTTCCTCGCCGTCCTGATAGAGGACTGCCGTTTTCGGAGCAAGCTTCATAAGTCCTTTCAGAGCATCGGTAGTTCGTCCCTTCGACATGGATTCAAGCATCTTACCTACGGTGATCAGAGTGGGTATCATCGCTGCCGATTCAAAATACAAGTTCATACCGTATTTTGCAACAATATCATGCTCGCCGTCTCCCTGTGCAAGTATCATGATGAACAGCTCGACAAGCGAGTAACCGAATGAAGCGCTTGAACCCAAGGCAACAAGTGTGTCCATATTAGGGTGTCCGCTGAAAAGCGACTTAAAGCCGTTAGTGAAGAACTTAGCATTTATCATCATGATGACGATAGCAAGAAGCATCTCGAATACGCCTAAGAACACATGGTTATCAAAAGCCGAAGGCGCAGGAAATCCCCACATCATATGTCCCATTGAGAAGTACATCAGCACCAACAGCACTATTACGGATTTTATCAGACGCTTCCCAAGTTTTGGCGTTTCTGTATCTTTAAGCATATCGTCATTTGCCGACACAGTTTTAGATTGTGCGCCCTTTTTTGAAGCACCGTAGCCTGCATTCTCAACAGCTTTTATGATCTCTGCTTCCGATGCTGTGCCCTCAACTCCCATTGAATTTGTGAGCAGACTGACCGCACAGCTCTGAACTCCAGGAACTGCTGATACTGCTTTTTCAACTCTTGCACTGCAAGCTGCACAGCTCATTCCTGTTACATTATATTGCTCCATTTGAGTTCCTTTCATATTATTTCATTATCTTCTGCAATGTAATCACAAGCTCATCTATGACCTCGTCTTTTCCTGCACGAATATCATTGACCACACAGCTCTTCATATGCGATGCAAGAAGTTCCTTGTTAAAGCTGTTCAGTGCACTGTTTATAGCCGATACCTGTGTCAGTATATCGGGACAGTACGCATCGTTTTCAAGCATCTTTTCGACTCCGCGCACCTGTCCTTCAATTCTTTTAAGGCGATTCATCAGCGACTTGAATTCTTCATCACTTCGTTTCTTCTTGCGTTCGCAGCAGCATTTTTTATCTTTCAAAGTCAGCACTCCTTTATATACCCGTGTGGGGTATCTTTCAAGTAATATTATATACCCTCATGGGGTATTTGTCAAGAGCTATTTAAGATTTTTTATTCTTTCGAGGCAAAAAAGGAAACCAGTTCCGTATCTTATCATAAGACATCAGATAGTAACAGACATAAAAAATAAGGGTTGAATTTTATACACCCCATACAATTATGATGTTTATATTCCCTGTATTGTCAACTTTTGCCATAAATTATATGATAGTTATGTAATAGCCATGCGATTGTATGACAAAATCAGACTTTTTAACCCTTATTCTTTATAATGGTTAGAAAAAATATTGGTATAAAAAAATGGGGCGATTCGTTTAGAATCGTCCCAGATATGATTATGCTGTTCTTTTAATAGTTTTTGTTTCCCGTTCTTGTGTCCACGGCGTAAATCCTTCCTCTTTTAGGAATTCGTTTATTTGGAATACATTAGCATTAGTAAGCAGCTCGAGTATTGTCAGATACATATTATGCGCAGGGGCTCTGGCGTCAAAGTTGACATTTGCTTTAGACATCAGGTCATAGCCCGCTGTATAGGTCTTTCATATTAGTTCTTGGAAAACTTCTATATGAGTACCGACCTTATCGCCGGCGACCTTAACGGTGATGAGAGAGTCGACTCATTCGACGTTGTTCTCTGCCGTCAGGAAATCGTAAATGTACAGAACGATTCAGAAGTAAATGTCCTCGCAGATATCGACAAAAACGGAAAAGTACAGGTCAACGACCTCGTTTTGATCGCTGATTTTGTACTCGGCAAAAAAATTATATCTCATAAAACTGATAAGCCAGTCCATATGGACTGGCTTTCTTGTTGCATTTAAGACAGTGCCGCCAATTCGGCAAATGAACTCTTTAACTGAGGATATATCTTCCTGTAAAGCTGATAATATTTTTCATACTCGGAAACCCTTTTCTCAACCGGTACCTGTATCTTGTCTGTTCTGACAATTTCGCCGCAAGCTTCGGTAACACTCGAATATATTCCCGAACCTACGCTCGCAAGAATTGCCGCACCAAGTGCAGGTCCTTCTTTGGATTTTACAGTTTTCACACTGCAATTGTATACGTCTGAGAGAATTTCTCTCCACAATGCCGATGAACCTCCGCCGCCGCAAGCCATCATGTCACTGACATTTACATTCATTTCGCGGAAAACTTCAACGCAGTCCCTGAGCGAATATGTCACTCCTTCCATCACTGCACGAAGCATATCACTGCGAGTATGCATTGCGGATAAGCCAAAGAATACTCCTCTCGCATCAGGGTCGAGGTGTGGTGTACGCTCCCCCATCAGGTATGGCAGATAAAGCAGTCGGTTTGCACCTATACCTACTTTCTCCGCCGCTTTATCCATTAAGAAATACTCATCTTCCCCCATAAGCTTTGCTGTTTCTTTTTCAGTCATGCAGAAATTGTCGCGGAACCATTTCAGCGATAGTCCGGCACTCTGTGTTACTCCCATGAGGTGCCATGAACCCGGAACTGCCGCACAACAGGTGTGAACTCTTCCAAGCCTGTCTATCGACAATTCAGACGTATGTGTAAACACTACTCCTGATGTGCCTATTGTTGTAAACGCTTTTCCGTCCCCGACCACACCTGTTCCGACTGCTGCCGCTGCATTATCTCCTGCACCTCCGACTACTACTGTATCCTTTGAAAGTCCGAGTTCATCAGCCATTTCTCTTGTCAGTTTTCCGGTAACTTCACATGACTCATAAACCGTGCCAAGCCAGCTTTTATCAATCCCGAAATCAGACAGCAATTCGTCCGACCAGCACCTGTGAGGTACATCAAGAAGCTGCATACCTGACGCATCACTGACTTCCGTAGCATATTCGCCGGTGAGAATAAGTCTCAGATAGTCCTTAGGCAGAAGTATATGGGCAATTTCAGAATATATTTCCGGTTCGTTATTCTTCACCCACAGTATCTTCGCGGCAGTCCAGCCGGTGAGTGCGGGATTAGCCGTTATTTCCACAATACGCTCACGTCCGGCAATACGGTTCATTTCCTCAACTTCTGCTGCTGTTCGCTGGTCGCACCATATAATGCTTCTGCGGAGTACCCTGTTATATTTATCAAGCAACACAAGTCCGTGCATCTGTCCCGATATACCTATACCCTTTACATCATTCTTTTTTACTCCGCCCGAATCCATTACTGCCTTTATCGTATTTATCATCGCATCAGCCCAGTCTTTCGGGTCTTGTTCCGCGTAACCATTTTTGGGCTGATACATCGGGTACTCTACTGTCGATGTTGCAATTACCGTACCCTTTTCATCAAATAATACTGTTTTTGTACCGCTTGTTCCACAGTCTACACCTATTAAATATGACATAGCAAATTCCTTTCAAAAATGAATTGTCCGGACACCGTCCCGAAATAAGAGGTGTCCGGACTTTTTTATCAGAGACTGAACATTATATTATTCATTATTGATTCAAGCATTTCCTGTCTGCCGCTTCCGAGAGAATCAGTAACCTCGCCCTTTTCGAGTGCATACTTTTCAAGTTCTTCAAAGCCGACCTTTTCGTCGATGATATCCTTTCCGATACCATTTGTCCATGAAGAGTATCTCTCCTCAACAAACTTGTCGATACGTCCGTCCTCTATCATTTTCACAGCAATGCGCAGACCGAGTGCAAAGGTGTCCATACCGGCAATATAGCCGTGGAAAATGTCCTCGGGAGTAAACGAACCGCGGCGTGCCTTTGCATCAAAATTGAGTCCGCCGTTGGTGAATCCGCCTGCTTTCAGCACCTCATACATACCAAGTGCCGCATCGTAAACATTTGTCGGGAACTGGTCTGTATCCCAGCCAAGCAGAGTATCCCCCTGATTTGCATCGATAGAACCAAACACGTTATTATCGCGCGCCATTCGCAGTTCATGCTGGAAGGTATGCTGTGCAAGCGTAGCGTGGTTGGCTTCAATATTCATTTTGAAATCGTTTTCAAGACCGTATTTCCGCAGAAAGCCGAGTACTGTTGCAGTATCGAAATCATACTGGTGTTTTGTCGGTTCCTTTGGTTTCGGTTCGATGTAAAAGTCTCCGGTATATCCGATAGAACGCGCATATCTGACTGCCATTTTCATAAGACGTGCCATATTGTCAAGTTCAAGAGCGGTATTCGTATTGAGCAGCGTTTCATAACCTTCACGTCCGCCCCAGAAAACATAGCCCTTGCCGCCAAGCTTTACGGTAGCTTCTATCGCTTTCTTTATCTGCGCCGCTGTAAAAGCAAAAACGTCAGCCGACGGCGAAGTGCCTGCACCATGCATATATCTTGGGTGGTCAAAGCACTTTGCAGTTCCCCACAAAAGCTTTGCACCGGTTTGTGCCTGCTTTTCCTTGACATAGTCGGTTATTTCATCAAGCTTTGCATTTGTTTCTGCAAGACTTCCGTATTCAGGCGACAGGTCACGGTCATGGAAGCAGAAATAATCTATCGAAAGCTTCTCCATTATTTCAAATGCCGCATCGACCTTCGCCTTTGCCCTTGCTTCGGGTTCACTTTCTCCCCACGTTTTATCGGCAGTTCCGACACCGAACATATCTGTTCCGTCTCCGCCCATTGTGTGCCACCATGAAAGTGCGAACCTGAGATGTTCGCGCATAGGCTTTCCTGCGATCACTTCATCGGGATCGTAGTACTTGAACGCGAGCGGATTTGTTGAATTCTTGCCTTCGTACGGGATTTTTCCGATATTCTTAAAAAACTCGCCCATATTTTTTACCCCTTTGTTATTATCTGTTTCAGCATCTGCGACTATGGCATCGCTGAATTTATTCACAGTATAATTATACAATGTGGTGTATATTTTGTCAATAATAATATTAAAGTTAAAAGATTGTTTTTAATATACACCCCAGATTCAGCACAAAGCCGTCAGGCAGGCTTTGTGGGGTGTTGCCTTAAATTTGTTATACTTTTTTAGTGAAATATGCCAGTTTGCATATTGCAATTTCCAGTGAACTATGATATAATGATTTGCGGACTATCATTTCACTGACACTATGAAAGGACCTTTAAAATGAAAGAAAAAAGCAATACGCAATCACCTGAAAAACGAGGTGGATTCGGTTCAAAAATTGGATTCATTCTCGCGGCATCCGGTTCTGCCGTCGGACTGGGAAACATATGGAGATTCCCGTATCTTGCCGCTAAGTACGGCGGCGGAATCTTCCTGCTCGTCTACCTCATATTTGCTGTAACATTCGGCTTCACTCTCATGATAACCGAAATAGCTATCGGACGAAAAACCGGTAAAAGTGTTATCGGTGCATACAAAGACGTAAACAAACATTTTGCTCCCCTCGGCTGGATAGCGGCGGCAGTACCTGCGCTGATTCTGCCGTATTACTGCGTTATAGGCGGCTGGGTCATGAAATATATGGTAGAATTCTTGTCTGTACACGGTCACAGGATCGCAACTGAGACTTACGGCGACTCTAACCTCAGTTTCTTTGAGAACTTCATCTCCCACCCACTTCAGCCAACTATTTTCTTTGTTATATATGTAATTATCAACGCATCGGTAGTAATGCTCGGTGTACAGAAGGGTATCGAGACCCTTAGCAAATTCCTCATGCCGGTACTGCTGATACTCATTTTTGGTATAAGTATATACACTCTAACTCTCGACGGTGCACTTGAAGGACTTAAATACTACGTGCAACCGAATTTTAAAGACTTCACCTTTGAACAGCTCCTGAAAACCATTGTCGGAGCTATGGGACAGCTTTTCTACTCTATGTCACTTGCAATGGGAATCATGATTACATACGGTTCATATATGCGCAAGGAAGACGCTCTTGAACAGTCTGTACGACAGATAGAAGTATTCGATACTTTTGTCGCATTCCTCGCAGGACTCATCATCGTACCGTCAGTATTCGTATTCTCAGGCGGTAATGCCGACAAGCTCAATGCAGGTCCCAGCCTTATGTTCAAAACTCTGCCGGCTGTATTTGACAGTATGCCCGCCGGAGATATCATTGGCGGAGCATTCTTCATACTCGTTACTCTTGCAGCACTGACCTCGTCAATCTCCCTTATGGAGACAGTCACCGCAGTAGTTATGGAAAAGTTCAGACTCAACAGAGTCGCAAGCTGCTTCGTAGTTATCGGTATCACACTCGTACTCGGAATGCTTTCTGTACTCGGTTACAGTTCATGGTCAGAAGTTAAACTGCTTGATATGCAGTTCCTCGACTTCTTTGATTTCATCACAAACAACGTCATGATGCCTATTCTCGCATTCTTCACCTGCATACTCATCGGCTACGTCGCAAAAACTTCTTACGTTGAAGATGAAGTGCTGCACGGTCAGGATAGATTCAGTGCAAAGCATTTGTTCCGCATTATGATAAAGTTCGTATGTCCGGTTTGTATGATAATCATACTCCTTACCCCTTTCATCACTACAATATAACAAAAAAACTTCTCGGTACACTTTTCAATGTACTGAGAAGTTTTCTTTTTTATAAGCAGATGATCCTTGTAGCGCACAGCCTCTATATCGAAGCTGATTTTTTCACGCTGCATAGCTCTGGCTTCAGCGGCTGCACCGATCTTTTCAGAGGTTTTTGTCCTTACGTTTCTTACACCTGCCGGGAAAACCTTGCCGTCGGAGCGTATAGTAGCATATTCATGGTAGAGCAGATCACGGCGTTTGCGTTCGTCCTCGTGTATTCTTGCATCAAGTGAATCGAACAGCACAAAGCTTGGAATATTCTTCGGATCGTGCTCATCGTCCATGGAGCTGCTCAGGTGGATGTGAGTTACGGAATTTGTAAGCAGGATACCGTCTGATACTGACGTGCGGTAAGAAGCGCATTCAAGAGTTCCGATACGTTCGAGCTCGTTGGTCTCCTCGCGTTCTTTCATATGGTATTCTGTATCAATGTCGATAAGGTGAAGCATTATCTTTGCAAAATACGGATCGAACTGTGTTCCGATGCCCTTTACAAATTCCTCACGGACCAGATCCTGGGGGATAGGATCACGATAGCTTCTCTTGGAGGTCATCGCATCGTATGCGTCTGCGACGGCGATTATACGTGCGATCTCAGGTATATCCTCGCCCTTGAGTCCGTCAGGGTACCCGTGTCCGTCATAGCGTTCATGGTGATGATGAGCGCCTATGCTGAGATACGGCGACTGACTGATACTTGAGAGTATCTGCATACCGATAACGGGGTGGGTTTTGATAGCGGCAAATTCCTCGTCAGTAAGTTTGCCTTCCTTGTTTATGATGCTGTCCTTTATGCCTATTTTTCCAACGTCGTGGAGAAGTGCCGTGAAGTACAGCTCATCGAGCTCATTCTGAGTCTTGTCGAGATATTTTGCAATTTTAACGGAATATTCGGCAACTCGGCGGGAATGACCGTGGGTGTACTTGTCCTTGGCGTCTATCGCATTTGCAAGAGCGGTTGCCGTCTGCTCGAACAGGAGGCGCATATTCTTCTGATCTTCGCGGACGAGCTCCAGCTCACGCTTATTGGCGCGCTCCAGCATATCGTTAAGATCACGGAGCGAAAAGACGTACAGTGAGACTACCAGTCCTACAAGAGTGATATTTGTCAGTGAGACGCCGTATGTAAATATCTGGACAATAGAGGATATTACCGGAACTATGGTAAACAGCAGTATTGGTATCAGCATTCCTCTGCCTACACGGCTACGGTACTTCAGTACGACCGACATATCGAGTATCAGAATGATTAGGGGGAACAAATAACAGAGCATAAAGCCTTCTGCTCTATGATACTGATTCATTGAATCAAAGGTATAATAGAGTCCGGTAAACTGTGATATTACAAGCATTACCGCAGCTATTGCGCATAGTATGCAGGAAAGATACAGTCTTTTGGGAAGTTTTTTTAAATTGCCGTCATTTTGGTAAAGCTCCATGATATAAATGGTGAAAATGAAGATAATTAGCAGAATCATTAAAAATGTCGTAAAATTGCTGATTCTGACCATCCAGTAGGCGATCCTGCTGGGATCTCCCCGGTAGAAATACGCCATTCTGTCAGAGATCAGCAGGAACATAGCAGATAGCTCTATTGTCACAAATATCAGTTTGCGGCGAGGCGGCAGCGATTTTGTTACAAGGATAAAAAATGCGAGCAGTCCGCATATTGAGCTTAGTACGAGCATTATATTCATTTGATATTCTTTCAGAAATTCTACTACACTCATTATTTCATCACATCCAGTTTCCGATATGGTATTGGAATCAGTATAACATTCCGGTATTTCATCCTTAATAAACAATATATTGAACAGACTCCTGATCATACATTTATGGAGTCTACTACCTTTAATTAAGTGTTATATGTATTATATTAAGGAGATCTACAAGACCGAAAACAGCGACTCTGATATTGACTGGCGTGATAAGATTGAAAGCGCCTTCGTTTAACTGCCGCACGATTACAAGATAGGGGATATTATTTGTTACGATGAGAATTACTATATTATCGCCAAGCTCTCGCCATATGTTAAAAAAGAGCGCCGGATCAGGCTTGATGACACGGACATGGATCTGTTTTGCTTCGGCTATTTCAAGAACGATATTCATTCATGCGGCGGTACATACGAACATTATCACATTCCAATACTAAAGGCTGAACTTGCTGATATTAAGTCGCTCACATATTCCGAAAAGCCGCTGCTTGAGCTTAGAAAAGTGCTTGTAGGCGAATATGATTTTGTTGACTTCATTGAAATGTACAGCAACAACATTAAACGATAAAAAATGCCTCCGAAAAAATCGGAGGCTTTCGTTATGTACTTTTAGTGGCAGTCGCAAGGTGTTCCGGCATATATCCGATAACGATTTTTCGCGTTTTTTCGTCCCAGCAGAAATAGATTCGCACAAGAACCTGCGAGCTTACGCCGTACTTGATGTGCATATCAAGGAGGTACTTATCGCCGTCAACCAGAACCTCGTAATCGTCCCGGTGGATCCTCAGCGCACCGCTGTACTTCCTGAGAGCAGATTCAGCCCTCGGAGCAATGATAATATTCCCGGAGAAGTTCTTCCGTGCCCAGTCACAGACATCGTCCTTGTCCGCGCCCAGCTTGTCATTAGCAGTGAATGCGTGGAGCTGATATGTCGGATAGCTTTTTATCGGTTGTAGCTTAGTTGCAATATACTCCAAAATGCTCACCTCGCTTTATGCTTTATTATTCTCTGCCTGTTCCCAGCATTTCTCAATTTCGATAGCTTTATTATTTCCCTGAGGCAGTTTCCTGATGATCTTCTGATAGAAGGATTTGACGTCAAGATCGTTCAACAGATAGCGGACAGGATGTCTGTTCAGCGCTATATCAAGCAGCATTTCGATCTCATCGGAAGTCCAGCTGTCTATCAGGAGCATTTCCTTGATAAGCGTGTGTGTTGTGCTGAAAGAAGCGCTGCCGTCAAGTGAAAGAATTAGGTCAAGCCTGTCACGCTTTTCCTCATTATTGCTTCGCCTTGTATCGTTCTGGTCACGCTCGTCCTTACAGTCGTAATACACATTCTCGAGAACTTCATTTGCCGCAGTACGGTCAATGATAGCCTTCACCAGCAGGTCGAGCTTCGAGCCGTCAGTATAGTCCGCAGGTGCAAAGTAGCGGATACGGTTATCGTGCAGCATCTTATATACCTTAGACTTGTCAAGGGTATCATTGTTGTACACGCCTATCGAATGACCGCCGTTCGTGTTCACAAGCTTCATGCACGGAATATCGGTATCGCTGTCACCAATATATACCATATTTCGGAACGGAACTCGGAGATCCTCCGGTGCAAAATAGTCATTGACACCGGAATCGTTGACGTCAAGAATTCCTTTCTCGATCCTGAAAAGGAACTGCGTCTTGTTGGTGTAGTTGATGACCTGTGCCGGCCATACGGGAACGTCCTTGTCATCGAACATGAATGAGCTTGCGTATATCTTCTCAAATACACCGGCTTTTGCAACGGAAGTTCCCTCGATCATCTCTTTCAGTCCGGAGGAAATGATGTAATGCTCAACGATAACACCGTGTTCCAAGCCGTATTCTCTTATGCGCTCGAACCACTCATCAACTCCGGGAAAGAGCTTGACCTTTGCACCGTATTCCTGCAAACTCTTTCGCGTAAGAACTATACGACCACGGGCTTCACTGACCATTTTGTACATATATGCGAGGTTGGAGTCCATTTCATTGGCTTCTGCCATTTCATCAGTTTCTTTCCAGAATGACGGTACATCGCCGTCATACACAGCCTGAATGTAGCCCTGAGCCTGCATATCGTCAGGGGAGAGGGTCTTGTCAAAATCGTAGCATATAGCCAGAACAGGCTTGTCCTCTTTAGTTTTTCTTATTGCTGGCATTGTATCACCTCAAAAAACGAATGAATTATTATAACATGCAAATAGAACTTGTTTCGTTTATATTATATATTTTATCATATTCACAATAAAATGTCAACATTATCCACACAAAACTATCAATTAATACAAAGAATACTCATTTAACATCATTCCCCTATCGTCTGATTTAATTCCGAGTTCTCGTTTCTTACGTTGTATGGCATTCAATAGCTTTCTATCAGCACGAGATATATTTTTACGACTGCGACGGTTATCATCTTCTATTATTCTTCCAAGGTTAGTGAGAAGACTGATAACAGTATTTGCAAGTATAGCACTATTGTTGCTGTTGGAATGATTCAGTAACTCTTGAGCATGCTGATTACCACTTTCGGCAGATATGGTAAGATATTTTACTGCTTCAGATTTATCCTTTTCAACATCTTCATTTCCAAATAGATACACCTTGCCAAGCAGATACGAATACCAACTGTTGTTCCCTGCGTTCTCTTTCAGTAACTGTACTGCCTTTTCAGTATTATGGAACTCGTTATCATCAAGCAATATCTTAGCATAAGCGTATGAAGCATAAGGATAGACCTTTTTTATTACTGCAAGCCTTTTCGAGTAATCGGATTGCCTCCGATAGACTTCTTTGTTCATCTGTCAGATACAGTTTTGCAAGTGCGTACATATCATTTTTTCCATAGACAGCAGGCGTGATCTGCTTTCTATGTATCTGGCGGAGATCCTCCGCTGGCTTTTTCGCATCATAATTGTTCTGTAATCGTAACTTATATTCAACGCAGGAGAATTATACTGTTCGACCGCTTCACACACCGCACAAATCGCTCACAGCGGCTTCAATCGCTCTCGGTGGTGCAGCTTCCCGACCTGCCACCGATGCCGTCAAAAACGGCTCACAAATCGCTGATAGGTTTACTATCAGTTGGTTTTCGGAGAAACAAAAAAGGACTCGATCCCAGTGTTTTCACATTTCGTGAAAACCACTAAAACCGAGTCCGAAACTTTGTGTACTATTTTTTCCGACAAAATCGAGATTTGCCTGTATTTCGACCTATACTCACTCCAAAATTTTTCCTTGTGAGAGTTCAAATCCAGCCAGAGGCCTAAAATACCCCAATGTCATCCCTCTTTTTTTCAAGAATTTTTCGGACTTTGTCAAAACAATCATATCATAAAAATGTATGTAACGGTTTTAATTTGTAAATCCTGCTCCATGTGTGAATTACACATGGAGCTTTTTTATTTTATCACTGTTTTTACTGAGCTGTTCAAAGGTAATTCCATATTTATATGCAGTCTCGTGAGCATAACTCTTTCCGTCAGGTTTTTTGTAGCTTATCTTAAATGAGCGCTTTCCGTTGTTGTTTTCCATCACTACGCTTACTGCACCGTATCCAGAATCAGCTGCTTTGCTTATCTTATCTGCATTTTCAGCGAGTTCGTGCATATGGGTATTGAAACAAGTTCGTACCCCGATACAGCACAGGTATTTCAGCACGTCCTCGGCGATATACAGCGACTCTGTATGACTGGTAGTAGCAAATGACTCGTTGAAAAGAATCAAGCTTTCGGTTCCTGCGGTCTTGCAAATCTCATTGAACCGCTCAGCTTCCTCTCCGAGGCGACCGAGAGATACTGTCTTATCCTCTTCAATCGGGAAATGAGTGTAAATGCCGTCACACAGACGTATCTTAGCAGAAGATGCTGGAACAAAAACTCCGCACTGGTACATCAAAAAAGCAAGTCCAATACCCTGTGTGAGTATAGTCTTTCCGCCACGATTTGGCCCCGTAAGTATTTGAACAGTTTTTGCCTTGGTGAACTCAATATCGTTGCATATTATTTCCTCCTCAACTTCGCCCTTCATATGGCAAATTGCGAGTTTATGCATCAAGGTCTCTGAGTCGTGTCAGGAGCTCCATTATGGTTGAGCTGTCTCCGAACTTTACAAGACGATCCGCGGCATAAAAGTGCATGGATCCAAATATATTGTAGAGTTCTTCACAGAGATCGGTATTGTCGCGCAGTTCGTTATATATTGCTCTGCGATAGCTTATTGTCCGTTCACTAACAGGCATTTCAAGAAGTATCCTTCTGAGTACGATCGCCTCTGATGAATTGCTTGAAATATTCTGAGTTAAAAAACTCACTGCAAGATCTTTTTCTGTATTTTTGCTTAGTTTGAAGTATAAGTCACTTTCACATGGAGAAAGCAGACTAAAGCTATTTATATCTGATATTTTGCTTTTGCTCATAGTTGATCTCCTAATCATGTAGTTCGTTTGCTTTTTCAATGACAAACTCTCTATTTACAGTGTTTAAGTTCGTTAATCTCGATTATTCAGAACAGATCCAGCATGCTGTCGAGATAGATCTCTTCACGGACAGTAAGCTGGTATTCCGGCTTTATGAGATAATAAAGCAGAAATTCGAGGTTGACAGCACTTCCAAGTCCCCTGCCTTCTATTTTGAAATTAGAAAAACCAAGAGGCAGATATGTGTTGACGATGTCGTCTGTACTGATAAATCCGGGATTGTTCATTGCCTTTGAAAAACGGTAGCCGTCTTTGGCATCAGGTGCAGTACAGATGTGTTCGGGACAGTTTCCTCCGAGATTTTTTCGGCTTACAGTTTCGTAGCATGCTTTTCTGTCTTTGCAGTAAAACGAGCAGCATTCATTGCACAAAAATTCAACTTTATCTTTCTGAGCCTGCGAGAGTGTGTCAAGTTTATCGTACAGCTTATTCAGCCTGAAATCAGGAACAACATATTTAAAATCACTCCGGTCTGTTTCCTTTACAAACTTTCTAAAATCAGTCTGGACCTTTGTAGTCGAGGAAACGAAATAAAGACCGGGATAATTCTTTTTGATATGTTCAAGTAAGAGATCTGAATATATTATCACACCATTCCGGACACCTTTGCTTCCTGCGAAAAGCTCACACATGGCATTGCATTTCCTGTCGGTGAGATGTTCTGATTCAATAAGCGAATTGCTGAAAGTGAGTCTTGAAGAAATGCCGTATTCACTCATAAGTGCCAGTACATCTTCAGCTTCACATTCTCCGAATCCGGCACGTCCGCCGCCCCAGATACAGTCCGCCGGAGCACCATAGACTGATGCTATTTCGCACCAGTCGTAGAAGTATTCACGGTGCTTGCGGTACAGCGGCAGAAACACGCTGTACAGGTCATAGAACTCAAACAGCCCCGGAAGATGAAAATAAGCTTTATTTTGTGCCTTGTTTTCCATATATGATCTTACCATTTCCTTTAATCTTAGTAAGCTGCTTCGGTGTAAAGGAATGAACCTCTTTTCAGCAGCGGCTTGAATGGCTCAAGAGTTGCCGTATTCCCTGTGTAGACTACGTTATTTCCGTGGATATTAAGATGATATCCGAAGCATCTGCCCTCAAGAGGCTTAACGTGTGTTGTCGGCACTGCTGAGATGAACCACTTCTTATCCAACTCATCAGCT
>Ga0256404_1005589_pt1 | contig 22038 bp, 19 predicted proteins | sample RumenRJG_01DNA_FD_185990 | JGI IMG/M metagenome (GOLD analysis project Ga0256404, IMG submission 185990) | Bovine rumen microbial communities from Lethbridge, Alberta, Canada - RJG_01 | ecosystem: Host-associated > Mammals > Digestive system > Stomach > Rumen | place: Canada: Alberta | collected...
CAATTACATATATTTGATGATTATTCCTTAATTCATTAAGCATCATAGTAAGTACTTCTTTAATTTCGTTATTCTTCTTAAGAATGGTTATTATTTCTTTTTTACCACTAGGCACTGTATTAATTAAAGATAAATCCATATCTCCATATATAGTAAGTGCATAAGTTCTAGGTATTGGGGTTGCAGATAAATATAGTATATCTGGAGTAATTCCTTTATTTCTTAAAGACGCTCTTTCTCTTACTCCAAATCTATGTTGTTCATCAGTAATTACTAATCCTAAATTATTATAAATTACATCATCACTAAATAAAGAATGAGTTCCAATTAAAATATCTATCTCTTTATTTTTTAATCTAGCAAGTATATCTTTTTTATCTTTACTCTTAGTGCTCCCAGTAAGTATTTCAATTTTAACATCATCCATATACTTTTTTATGTTTTCATAGTGTTGATAAGCAAGAACTTCAGTAGGTGCCATTAATACTCCTTGATAATTAGATAAATAATTTATGTATAAAGCAATAAATGCAACAATAGTTTTACCACTACCTACATCTCCTTCAACTAGTCTATTCATTCTAATACTACTTGTTAAATCATTATATATATCTTTTACACTCCCTAGCTGATCACTAGTTAATTTAAAAGGGAATTTATTAATAAAACTATTTATTAAAGACTTATCTATATCTCTTTTTATACCTACACTTTTATTTCTAGTAAGTTTTAATTTATTAATTTTCACCATAAATACAAATAACTCTTCATACTTAAGCATATTAATACTCTTCTTTAATTTATTAGATGATGTAGGATTATGAATTTCTTTTAATGCTTCTATCTTAGATATAAAATTATACTTATCCATTAAATATTTAGGTATATAATCTATTACTTTATAATTATCTAATGCATTATTAATATAATTATTAATCTCCTTAGAAGTAATATTACTAGATTCATGATATATAACCTCTACCTTAGATTCGTTAGATAATACTCCAAAACTAATATCACTCGCAACTATCTTATTTAAAGAAACATACTTCCCTTTAATAACTACACTAACTCCTACTTTAATCTTACTTTTTAAAAATCCCCTATTATATATAGTTATACTAAGTATTCTACTACCAATATTTATCCTAAAACTCATAGAATTCTTTCTTCTACCATAATAATTAATATTAGGTATTCCTTCTACAATTCCATCTATAATTACCTTATCACCAATACTAATACTATCTAAATCACTTCTTTTAATAATCTCATATCGATAAGGATAATAAGTAACTAAATCATCTATATTATATATACCTAAATTATTTAAATATTTAATAGACTTAGGTCCAATACCAAATATATCAGATAACTGCATATAACCACCAAAATAAGTATAACAGTTTTAAACCAAAAAAGATATATTTTTTTAATTATTACTTATCCACAAAATCGGGTAAAGGACTTACGAATAAATCCGTAAGTCCTTTACCTTGTGAATTTTTTCTCTTTTCAGTTATCTAGTTCACACTGTGTTCTAGTTCATCATGAAGTCAGAAACTGCCAAGTTCCCTTGACAGTTTCTTCCGAGCAAGACAAGCTTGCCTTACAAATCACTTCGTGATTTGCATTATTCCCAATTTTTTAGTCATCCCCATTCATCTACTTACTAACTAACCTTAGTTATATCAGCAGATTTTGAGAGTTCAAGAACGGGACGGACCACGGTACTAAAGGATGGATCGTCGCTGTCGAGATCACCATTGCGGTACACATCCCACACGTTAGAGGAGTCATTTGCTTGACTCATTGTCCAATAATAGTAATTACCATTGTATACCCAGGTTTGAGCAGTAGTTCCTGGAACCAATCTTGATGTATTTTCATTCCATCTTTCATATCCAAGATTATCAAACAAATCATTCCATGTAATCAATCTTGCAGTTGCTGTATCACCTGATTTAACTGCGGTATTCTTCCAAGCATCTACTACTTGTTTTACTGTAGATGTTGAATAATCTACAGAACTACCATATTGTACTTGACCATATCCATTAGATTCTGAAATAGTAATACCTGTTAAATTTAAATTATCCATTTCTGTTTTTGTAAGTGGATTTTCTTTTAATAGTTTAACTGTATTATTAGTAGTATCAGAATTTTCTATTACATAGTATGTAACGTTATTATATGATACATGGTCTCCTACTTGGTATGCTGTGTATGTTGGAGTTGGTGTAGTTTCTTCTTTGCCATATATATAATTTTCTACACTTCTTCCTCCGACTGTACATTCTGCTAGATATACACTTGAATCAGTGTTAATTTGTGTAGTTGAACATACTACTTCGTCTCCACTATATTCAATTGTTAGTTGGTCAATACTTGTTGGAAATGAACCTGTATCCATCAAATACCCTGCAATTGCTAGTTCAATTGAACGACCATATGCATCAATACTTCTCTTATCTGCAGATGTTCTTGCCTTTCTAATTATATTCATAACTAGTGGAGTAACTATTAATGCAATTATTGCCATAATTACTAATACTGCTATTAGTTCAATTAAAGTAAATCCCTTACCTCTCTTTAAATTCTTCTTTGTCATAAACTCTATCTCCTTTCTTTAATAGGGCTCTCCTATCTATAGAAATATTATCATGAAATTTTGTGCTTGTCAACCGAATTTTGTCGAATTATTTCTTGCATCAAAAAAAGACACAATGTATCTTTATTTTTTTACTTTAACATGACTATCTTCTGTTGTATATTCGGCACTTTCTACTTTAAACTCTGAAACTATTGTTTTAAGTTCTTTTTTTGTATACTCAACTTTTACATTATCAGTTTGTACAAAGTATGGAACTGCTCTGTTTATCTCTACTATATCCTCTTTTTTTATTTCTTTATTATTAAGCATATCAAGGTATTGTTCATTATTAATGCTTAATAATGATTTTACAGTTTCACCATCATTATTAAGTAAACCTACATAACTGTTTTTAATGTTATCCCAAGTAAAAGTAGTATTGTCATCTGAATATACAAGATTATCACCATCTAATTCAATTTGTGAAATAATATTTTCTAAGTCATCTCTACTATATTCATCTTTAACATTGTTTGAACTTGTAAAATAAGATTCCGCTTTACGTAAATTAGTTATTTCATTTTCTTTAATGCTTTTACCGTTAATTAAATCATCATATGAATCATCATTACTTCTTAGCAAAGTAATAGTCTTTTCTTCATTATTGCTATTATTATTAACTAAACCTACATAACTGTTTTTAACACAATTCCAAGTGTATGTTACAGTTTCGTCTGAATATATATAGTTATCATTTTCTACTTGAATTTTTTCAAGTATACTTCTTAAATCATCCTTATTATATTCACTTTTAATTAACTCATTTTTAATAATGTAATTCTCTGTATTATGATATTCTAGTATATCATTTACATCTATAAATTTTTCATTAATGATATCCTTATAACCATTCTTATCATCGTTTTCAACCAACAATAACTTATTATCATTATCTTCATTAACTAAGCAAAAAGAAGTCTTTTTAATGTTTTCCCAACTAAATTTTTTATTATCCTTACTACACTTAGATAATCCAAGTGCCCCTCCAAAAACTATTCCACCTACTACAACAGCACATATTCCTAAACAACCAGCTGTTTCTGCAGCATCATTTGCAGCCATAATCTAAAACCTCCCTATATTTGTCACAAACAACAACGCTTTGTGATGCTATTTATAATACAATTTAAATAATAAAATGTCAATATAAAACATTAATAATATTCATTTTTATACACCTTTTAACAAAAAGAAAAAGATACATAAGTACCTTAATCTAATAATTCTTGTTCTAATGCTTCTAATGGTTCTTCTTTAATTTCGTTTACATCTAGTTCATAGTCTGTTTTACGATATTTCTTGGCTCCTGTTCCTGCTGGAATAAGTTTACCAATTATAACGTTTTCTTTTAATCCTTCTAGTTTATCAACCTTACCATGGATTGCAGCATCTGTTAGAATTCTTGTTGTTTCTTGGAATGATGCAGCAGATAAGAATGAATCTGTTTCAAGTGATGCTTTAGTAATACCAAGTAATACTGGTTTACCTGTAGCAGGAACTTTACCTTCAAGAATTAAAGACTTATTTGTATCTGTAAATTTATTAATATTAACCATAGTTCCAGGTAAGAAGTATGAATCTCCTGAGTTAACAATCTTAATCTTAGAAATCATACGTTTAGCAATTATTTCAACGTGTTTATCTGAGATATCAACACCTTGAGAACGATATACTTTTTGTATTTCTAATAAGATATATTGTTGAACTGTGATAGGATCTGTTACCGCAAGTAATTCTTTTGGATTAATAGCTCCATAAGTTAGTTTATCACCTGCTTTAACATCGTCACCTTTTTCTACCATTAGTTTTACACTATAGTTTGTTGTATGTTTACGAGTTTCAACATCGTTTTTAACACTAATAATATATTTACCATTATCTTCTTCAATCTTAGATACAACACCATTAATCTCAGCAATAGTAGCTTTACCTTTAGGGTTACGTGATTCAAATAACTCTTGTACACGAGGTAAACCTTGAGTAATATCCTCACCAGCTACACCACCTGAGTTAATAGTACGCATTGTAAGCTGTGTACCTGGTTCACCGATTGATTGAGCAGCCATAATACCTACAGCCTCTCCTACTTCAACTATTGAACCAGTAGCAAGGTTACGTCCGTAACACTTACAACATACACCGTGCTCTGTCTTACAAGTTAAAACAGTTCTAATTGGCACACGAGTAATACCTGCATCAACTATTTTCTTAGCTAAATCTTCTGTAATGTATTCATTACGTTCACAAATAACAGCTTTAGTTTCAGGATTTACTATCTTCTTATTAGTATATCTACCAAGTATACGGTCATATACTGATTCTACTACAGTACCATCATTTTCATTAATAAATGCTTCAACTACTACACCTTGTTCAGTACCACAATCTTCTTCTTTAACGATTATATCTTGTGATACATCAACTAAACGTCTAGTTAAGTATCCAGCATCTGCAGTTTTAAGGGCTGTATCAACCGCACCTTTACGGGCACCGTGAGTAGCTAAGAAGAATTCAAATACATTCGCACCCTCAGTAAACGATGATTTAATTGGAATCTCAACCGCTTCACCAGTAGGCTTCATCATTAAACCACGCATACCAGCCATTTGGTTATAGTTGCTCATGTTACCACGAGCTTTAGAATCAATCATCATTGAAATTGGATTCTCTTTATTATTCTTAATAACACCAGATAACTCATCAGCAATCTTATCTTTAGCTTTATTCCATGCAGCAACTACATTTTGATATCTTTCTTCATCAGTGATTAAACCACGTCTAAACTGTTTAGATATTTTTTCAACAGTAGCTTCAGCCTCATCAAGATATTCTTGCTTATGTTCTGATAAAATAATATCTCCAATACCAATAGATATACCAGATAAAGTTGAATACTTAAATCCTAAGTCCTTTAATTTATCTAGCATTATAGAAGTTTCAGTAGTCTTATAACGCTTATAAATTTCTGCAATTAAATCAGTAAGTACACCTTTTGCAAAAGGTTTTACAACTTCCATCTTAGCAATTTCTTCTTTAATATTAACTCCACGATCTAAGAAATACTTACTTGGAGTCATCTTAGTAATGTTCTCTTTAGAACCATCATTTATATATTGGAAAGTATCAGGGAAGATTTCATTAAACTTAATCTTACCTACAGTAGTAACTAGATACTTATCCATATATTTATCTTTAAATAATTTATGTTTAAATGATTTTACTGGAATAGCAATTCTAGTATGAAGAGTAATCTCACGTCTTTCATAAGCCATAAGTGCTTCATCTTCATCTTTGAATACTCTACCTTCACCATTCTCTCCTGCTTTTTCAATAGTAATATAGTAGTTACCAAGTACCATATCCTGTCCTGGTGTAACTATAGGTTCTCCATCCTTAGGTGATAAGATATTGTTCGCACCAAGCATAAGTATTCTTGCTTCAGCTTGAGCCTCATCACTAATAGGAACATGTACAGCCATCTGGTCACCATCAAAGTCAGCATTAAATGCAGCACATACAAGTGGGTGAAGACGAATCGCACGACCATCAATTAACTTAGGCTCAAATGCTTGAATACCAAGTCTATGAAGCGTTGGTGCACGGTTAAGCATAACAGGATGCTCATGAATTTTTTCTTCAACAATATCCCAAACTCTTGGATCTTGATTATCAATCATTCTTTTTGCAACTTTAATGTTACTTGCAATTTCTTTTTCAACAAGTCCATTAATTACATGTGGTTTAAATAACTCTAACGCCATTTCTTTAGGTATACCACACTCATACATCTTTAAGTTTGGTCCAACAACGATAACTGAACGACCTGAATAGTCAACACGTTTACCAAGTAAATTTTGACGGAAACGTCCTTGTTTACCTTTAAGCATACTAGATAATGATTTTAAAGGTCTATTACCAGCTCCAGTTATATTACGTCCACGACGTCCATTATCAAGTAGTGCATCAACTGCTTCTTGTAACATACGTTTTTCGTTTTGAATAATGATAGAAGGAGCACCTAACTCAATTAATTTCTTTAAACGATTATTACGGTTAATAACACGTCTATATAAGTCATTTAAGTCACTAGTTGCAAATCTACCACCATCAAGTTGAATCATTGGACGAAGTTCTGGTGGAATTACAGGAAGAGCATCAATAATCATCCATTCAGGACGGTTACCGCTTTCTAGGAAAGCATCAAGTACATCTAAACGTTTAATTAATCTTATACGTTTTTGACTATTAGGATCCTTTATTCCATCAATCTCTTCTTTAATTGAATTAACTTCTTCTTGAAGATTAACTTCAGTAAGCAACTCTTTAATTGCTTCTGCTCCCATACCTACTCTAAAAGTATTTCCATATTTTTCATAGTAAGCACGGTATTCTTTATCAGAAATAGTTTGTTTTTTCTCTAAAGGCGCATCTCCTGGATCAAGTACTACATAAGATACGAAGTATAATACTTCCTCCAAATCTCTTGGAGACATATCTAGTACAAGTCCCATACGTGATGGAACACCTTTAAAGAACCAAATGTGAGATACAGGAGTAGCAAGCTCAATGTGTCCCATACGTTCACGACGAACTTTAGAACGAGTTACCTCTACTCCACATCTATCACATACAATGTTTTTATATCTTAAGCGTTTATATTTACCACACGCACATTCAAAGTCCTTAGTAGGTCCGAATATTTTCTCACAGAATAATCCATCTCTTTCAGGTCTTAAAGTACGATAGTTAATAGTTTCAGCCTTTTTTACTTCACCATATGACCAAGAACGAATCTTCTCAGGTGAGGCAATACTAATTTTTAATCCTTCAAAATTATTAACATCCATTATTCCTCATTCCCTTCTTCTTCGTTTTCATCATTATTATCTTCTTCAGTCATATCTTCTTCTATAACATCTTCATATTCCTCTTCTAAATCATCTTTGTATTCTTCAAATACATCATCTTCTTCAGTAGGAACAATATTATTAGTTATTACTTCTTCTTCTTTTGTATTATCCTTAGAATCTTCATTTTCTGCTTCTTCTAAGTCACGTAATTCTTCGAAATTACCATATTCATTTAAGACTGTAATATCAAGTCCAAGTGCTTGGAACTCTTTAATAAGTACCTTAAATGATTCTGGAATACCTGATTTAGGAAGTGGTAAACCTTTAACAATTGATTCATATACTTTAACACGACCAACAACATCATCTGACTTAGTAGTCATCATCTCTTGAAGCACATGAGCTGCACCATAAGCATATAATGCCCAAACTTCCATCTCACCAAATCTCTGTCCACCAAATTGTGCTTTACCACCAAGTGGTTGTTGAGTTACTAAACTGTAAGGTCCAGTAGATCTAGCATGAAGCTTATCATCAACCATGTGGTGTAGTTTAATCATATACATTACACCAACACTAATTCTGTTATCAAATGGTTCTCCAGTACGTCCATCATATAGTACCATTTTACCATCATCAGCAAGTCCTGCTTCTTTTAATGCATCAAGAATCTCTTCTCTATTCGCACCACTAAATACTGGAGTTGCAACATGAATATTTAACTCTTTAGCAGCCGCACCTAAATGCATCTCTAAAATCTGTCCAATATTCATACGAGATGGTACTCCAAGTGGGTTAAGTAAAATATCAATAGGAGTTCCATCAGCCATATATGGCATATCTTCACTAGGTAAAATTAATGAAATAACACCTTTATTACCGTGACGTCCTGCCATCTTATCACCAACAGTAATCTTACGTTTTTGAGCTATATATACACGAATTATCTTAGATACTCCAGCAGGAAGTTCATCAGTATCTTCCTTAGTAAATATCTTAATATCATGTACAATACCTTCTCCACCATGTGGAACACGAAGGGATGTATCTCTTACCTCACGAGTCTTCTCACCAAAGATTGCATGAAGTAACTTCTCCTCACTAGTAAGTTCAGCCATTCCTTTAGGAGTAACCTTACCAACTAGAATATCATCATCTTTAACCTCAGTACCAATACGAATAATACCATTTTCATCAAGATTTTTACGAGCATCCTCAGAAACATTAGGAATATCTCTTGTAAACTCTTCAGGTCCTAACTTAGTATCACGACATTCAATTTGATAATCTTGAATATGAATTGATGTATAAACATCATCTCTAACTAATCTTTCATTTAATATTACAGCATCCTCATAGTTATAACCATTATAGTTCATAAATGCAACTGTAACATTCTTACCAATAGACATTTCTCCTTTATCTGTAGAAGGTCCATCAGCTATTACTTGATCTTTCTTTATTTTATCTTTAGCACGAACAATTGGAACTTGGTGATAACATGTTCCAGCATTACTTCTTTCATAACCATTTAAGTAATATGTGTCAGTGCCACCCTTAGTCTTAACTAAAATCTTATTAGCATCAACATAATCAACTACACCATCAGCCTTAGCAATTACTACCGCACCTGAATCTCTTGCAGAAATAGCTTCAATACCAGTTCCAACAAGTGGAGCTTCTGCTTTTAAAAGTGGAATAGCTTGACGTTGCATGTTAGATCCCATTAATGCACGTTTTCCATCATCGTGCTCCAAGAATGGAATACCAGCAGTTGTAATAGATACAACTTGCTCTGATGATACGTCAATATAATCTACATCAGTAGACTTAACCATAATGTTATCACCACGATAACGTACAGGAACTGCTTCTGCTGCTATTTTATTATCATCAGTAAGTTCAACAGTAGCTTGTGAAATATGATAATCTAACTCTTCATCAGCAGTCATATATTTAATTTCATCTGTAAGTTTACCATCAACTACTTTTTGATAAGGAGTCATAATAAATCCATAATCATTAATTCTTGCATAAGAAGCAAGCGCAGTAATTAAACCGATATTAGGTCCTTCTGGAGACTCAATTGGACAAAGTCTACCATAGTGTGACGGATTAACATCACGTACATCCATTCCAGCTCTATCTCTTGATAAACCACCAGGTCCTAATGATGATAAACGTCTTTTATTAGCTAACTCTGCAACAGGGTTAGTCTGATCCATAAATTGTGATAACTGACTACTACCAAAGAATTCTTTAATAGCAGCAGTAAGCGGACGAATATTAATTAAAGTCTTAGGAGTAACTTCTTCCATCTCTTGAGTACTCATTCTGTCACGAATTACACGTTCAATACGAGTAACACCAATTCTAAATTGATTTTGTAATAATTCACCTACTTGTCTTACACGACGATTAGATAAGTGGTCTATTTCATCATAAGAACCAATTCCTTCGTGTAAATTTAAGTAGTAAGATACAGATGCATAAACATCCGATATAGTAAGTCTCTTTAAATCTACAGTTTGATCATTACCAATAATCTTAACAATCTTATCTGGATTTTTCTTAGAGTAAACTTTAACTATTTGTACGCGATTATAAGAGTCTAACTCTTCGTTAATTAATACTTCTTTAACCCCATAACCACTAGCAAATATTGGTTTTAAAGTTTCAAGTACATCTTTATCAACAACAGTACCATTTTCTACAACTACTTTACCATCAACAACAATATCTTCTGCAAGTTTACAGTCAAAAAGTCTATCAATAACATTTAATTTTAAATTAAACTTATATCTTCCTACTTTAGCTAAATCATATCTAAATGAATCAAAGAAACGAGAAATTAATTGGTTCTTCGCACTATCTAAAGTAGAAGGTTCTCCAGGTCTTAACTTAGAGTGGATATCAATTAATGCTTCATCTGTATTCTTATTAGCATCTTTTTCAATAGTACGTAAGATATAATCATCTTCATCAAATAAATCAACTATATCTGCATCACTAGATAAACCTAACGCACGAAGTAGTGTTGTAATAGGTACTTTACGAGTACGGTCAATACGACAATAAATTACATCTCTTGCATCAGTTTCATATTCAAGCCAAGTACCACGAGTAGGAATTAATTGTGAAGTAATAATCTCTTTACCATTCTTCTTATCAATCTCTTTACCATAGTAAGCACTAGGTGAACGAACTAATTGCGATACAATAACACGTTCTGCACCATTTATAACAAATGTTCCAGATTCTGTCATTATAGGCATGTCCCCAAGATATATTTCTTGCTCTTTAACCTCACCAGTTTCTTGGTTAAAAAGTCTAGCCATAGTTTTTAAAGGAGCAGCATAAGTTGCATATCTATCCTTACATCCTTTAATAGAATATCTAGGTTCTTCAAAAACATATTCTCCAAATTCAAGAGTTAAATTTCCTGTAAAACTCTCAACAGGGAAAATATCATCAAACACCTCTTTTATTCCTTCAGTCATAAACCATTCATATGACTTTTTTTGAATTTCCAATAAATTGTTTAATTCAATTGCATTTTTAGTTTTTGCATAACTTCTTCTTTCACGGTAATCACCATATTTTTTTACTGTATAAGCCACTATTTCACCCCAAACACTTTCCTATAACTATATAATCAGTAATATATATTGTTTAAAAAACAATATACGTCGTCAATTTATAATTTTAACAAAATTAATTCAATATGTCAACGCATTTGACATTTAAAAACATAAAAACCTTTATTTTTTTTCAGTATAGTAACTTTATAACACTCTTCTAAATCTTTTTTTAAACTTTTAGCCCCTTGATCTTTATTAATAACTAAGTATAAAACTCCATCTTCTTTTAAATAATTTTTAGCTTCAAATAGTATTTCATATAAAATCTTCTTCCCTACTCTAATAGGAGGATTAGTAATAATACTATTATACTTTTTATCAACATTAGAATATATATCACTTAAAAAGATATTAGCTTCTACTCTATTTAACTTTGCATTCTTTTTTGCAAGGCCAACCGCTCTTTCATTAACATCAATCATATCAACATTACAATTACAATTCTTTTTTATATATATTCCAATTGGACCGTATCCACAACCTATATCTAAAACATCACCAGATATATCGTTAGTATCTATACTCTCTAATAAAGTCCTAGTTCCAAAATCTAGATACTTTTTAGAAAACACATTATTATCTGTATAAAAATTATAAATAGACCCATTAATATCACACTTAATCAATTGTTCACAACTCTTACTATTTGGATTACTATCAAAATAATACGCCATATTCACCTGCTTCATTACATCGTTCTTTATTTATTTATTTTTAACTAATTTTTTATTATTATCACTATATACATCTTGTTTAATCTTTTCAAATAATACTTCTAAATCATCAACACTATAACTCTCTTTTAACATATTATAAGATATTAAGTATTGTTCAATCTTTTCATCAGATAATAATTCAACACCTTCAGTTGTAACAACACCATCACTATTATTACGGATAATTTCTTTGCCAGTAAAAACATCATGGTAATCCATAGGAATATCAGCAAAAAAATATCTATCGATATAAACAAGATATAAATTTTCATTTATTTTTGTTTTCACATTTATTACACGCAAGTCTTTTACATCATTATATGAGTACATTTTATCTGAATCTAGATATATATTCCCATCTTCTTCCGTTACATATTCATAAGAATTACATCCAGTAAGGGTTAGTGGCGTTGCAAGCATTATACCACCTAACATACCAGCTATTAATCTTTTATTTATATTATTAAAATTCATAAACCATAACCTCCCATTTATTGCAAGCACAATCTATCATTTGTAAAGTTATTACAGTTAACCGCAATAACTTTTTCACATGCTAATTTATTACGTTATAATTTGCAACATATAAAGTCCTAATAGAACACTTAAAGCCCATACATAAAGTATAGGCTTGAAAGTCTAAAATTAAATTATTTTAATTCAATAGTAGCACCAGCTTCTTCAAACTTAGCTTTTAATTCTTCAGCTTCATCTGATTTAGCTTTTTCTTTAATTACACCACCGTTATCTGCGATTGCTTTAGCTTCTCCTAAACCTAATCCAGTAACTTCTTTAATTAATTTAATAACAGCAATCTTGTTTGCTCCACAGCTTGCTAGAATAACATCTTGTTCAGATGGGCCAGCAGCAGCTCCAGCTTCTCCTGCAGGTGCAGCAGCTACAGCAACAGCAGATGGATCAACACCAAATTCCTCCTTCATTAAATCAACTACTTCTTTAATTTCTAAAAGAGTCATTTCTTTTAGTGAATCAATAATTTCTTGTGCGCTTAATTTTGCCATAATATATCTCTCCTTTCAATTATTATTTTTCTTCTAAATTTTTACTATGTAAATCTAAGCAAATTGCAAAATCTCTGATAGTACCCATAAGTCCAGATGCAAACATTGTAAGTAATCCTTCTCTTGATGGGATAGTAGCTAACTTGTTTAGCTCATCAATTTCAGTAACTTTACCATCAACAATACCAATCTTCATTTCTAGTGCTGGATGATTTTTAATAAAGTTACTAGCTGCTTTAATAGGTTCAATAATATCTTTACCATATACAAATACTTTTGGACCATTTAATTCTTTCTCTAAATCAATATCTAGAGATTTTAAACTACGAGCAACTAACGTATTTTTGTAAATCTTAAGTTCAGAACCTGATTCTCTTAACATTCTTCTAAGTTCCATAGTCTCTGCAACTGTTAAACCATGATTTTCTAGTAAAATGAAAGATGCAGAATTCTTAACATTTTCAGTAATCTCATCAATTACCGCTTGTTTCTTTTCTAGTATTTTTGGATTTGCCATATTACACCTCCTTAATTTTGTGTAATACCGTTAAATAAAAATCCAGGCATAAATACCTGGACTTTGAGTTCTTAAAATTTAAGTGCCTCGGTAGGACTTACATTTGCCTACTGTCTACGGTATCTCCAACTGCGTTATATTATAACACATAACAAATTCTTTGTAAATACTAAATTTCAAATTCAGCTTCATCAATTTTAACACCAGGACCCATTGTTGATGAAATAGTTACACTTTTAACATATTTACCTTTAACAACACTAGGTTTAGTCTTAATAATTAAAGAAACGAATGCATTAAGGTTTCCTAGTAGCTTATCTGCATCAAATGATGCTTTACCAATAGCAACAGCAACATTACCATAACTATCAGCACGATACTCTACACGACCTTTTTTAACATCTTCAACTGCCTTTTTAACATCCATAGTTACAGTACCAGTTTTAGGGTTTGGCATTAATCCTTTAGGACCTAATACACGACCAATCTTACCTAAAGCAGGCATCATATCTGGAGTAGCAATTAAAGTATCAAAATCAAACCAAGATTCATTAGCTATCTTATCAATCATATCAGTATCCCCAACATAATCAGCACCAGCATCTTTTGCTTCAGTAGCTTTAGCTCCTTTAGCAATTACTAATACCTTCTTAGTTTTACCAATACCATTAGGTAGAACTGTAGCTCCTCTTAATTGTTGATCAGACTTCTTAGTATCTAAGTTTAAATTTAAAGATAATTCAACAGTCTCATCAAATTTAGCAGCAGCAAGTTCCTTAACTAATTTAATAGCTTCATCTTTAGTATATTTCTTATTTTCTACTTTACTAGATGCTTCTACATACTTTTTAGATCTCTTCATACTTATCCTCCTTATATATTTTTTATGCGGATAATTTAATTAATCTATAAATTTAATTAATCAACTATTTCAATTCCCATGTTATGTGCAGTACCTGCAACAATTTTCATGGCTTCTTCAACTGTATAACAGTTTAAATCTGGTAGTTTAATTTCTGCAATCTCTTTTAATTGAGCTTGAGTAAGTTTACCAACAATCTCATCCTTACCTTTAGAAGAACCCTTCTTAATCTTAGCAGTCTTCTTAATTAAGAATGCAGTTGGTGGAGTCTTAATTACAAATGTGAAACTTCTATCATCCATAACAGTTATTTCAACTGGTAATATATCTCCCATCTTATCTCTAGTTGCATCATTATACTTAGTACAAAACTCCTGTAAATTAATTCCAGCTGGACCTAATACAGTACCTACTGGAGGAGCCGGTGTAGCTTTACCCGCAGGAATTTGTAATTTAATCTTCTTTACTATCTCTGCCACAAAAAACACCTCCTAATTATTGTTTTTTTATATCTATATTTAAAACTTTATCGTGGTAAAAGTGCTCCGCATAAACAAAAACTCCCACAGATAAAATTTAAATAAGCGTTATTATATTATCACAAAATAATCAATTTGTAAACAATTTAAGTATTATATTTAAATTTTTTCTATTTCACCAAACCCAACTTCAACCATAGTCTCTTGACCAAATAAATCTAAGGCTACTTCTATCATTTGTTTTTGCATATCAATATTTTTAACTTTACCAAACATATTAGCAAACGCTCCAGCAGTAACTTTTACCGAATCATCTACTTTAAGTTCTGATTCAATATCTATTCTACTCATATTCATAGAACCTAATATTTTATCTACTTCTGCCTTAGTAAGTGGAAAAGGCTTAGCTCCTTTACCAGATGATCCAATAAATCCAGTAACACCCGGTGTATTACGTACGATAAACCATGCTTCATCAGTCATAATCATTTCTACTAAGATATAACCTGGAAACATTTTAACTTTTTTTTCTTTTTCCGAACCATCCTTAGCAGTTTCAATAACAGTTTCCTCTGGAACAACTACTCTAAAGATATAGTCTTCCATACCCATGCTACTTGCACGCATTTCTAACTTTTCTTTTACCTTATTCTCATGACCTGAATAAGTATTAACAACATACCATTCTTTTTCCATTATAACACCTTCAACAATCCTAACACAGTATCAATAATTGTAAAGAATGCCATAAAAAACACTAATGAAGCAACTGTTGCAGTAGAATATACAATCATATCTTTTTTCTTTGGCCATCTGACTCTTTTTAATTCTTTTTTTACATCTACAAAAAATCTTGCAATTTTTTTCATAATACCTCCAAATTTTTTTAAAATAAAAACACTATTACGTGCGCTAATAAAATATTAACACACTTATTTTACTTTGTCAATCATTATATAGAAAAAACTAGAATTATTCTAGTCTTTAATATATTTAAGTTAACTTCTATGCAATTCACCCATTTTACTTGTTGAAATAAATCCAGGTTCGCTTTTAATTAAATCAGGAATACGATTTACAATAGTTGCACAAGTAAGTTCAACAGTAGCTGGTTTATTAATAATCATACTTGTATCAGGTTCTCCAATGATAGTCCATTCATTAGAATCAAATTCAGATTCATCATACACTTTACCAACACATTCAGTTTCAATTACAACTCCTTCTTTTGTAGTTGTTGTAACTTTTGCACTCATGCCTGTTGCATCACCTTTTTTTATAGTCATATCTAAAGTTGATGAATAAATATCATCACGAGCTATTTCTGGTATACATTCCTGAGTTTGAGATACTACCGTTAAACCTAATTTATCACATAACCATCCATTAGTATTCCACATATAACTAGGCTGATACTCGCCAGACTCTATCATCTTATTACGTTTTTCATCACTAATTCTATCAACGCTAGCTATTTTTGAATCAAATTCATCTAGTGTAAGTCCTGCTCCGTGAGCCTCTGCAAGTGCGATTCCATAATCTTCTACATTATATGAAGTGCGTCCTTTAATCTTAGTAATTTTATCAGTTGCACCACATATTGTACTAATTAAATTACCCCAGAAAGCATCTTGATAACCACTTCCTGTAATAGTACAATTATTCTTTTTAGCAAGAGCATCTATCTCACTAGTTAGTTTTGGTGACGAATTAAATGGATAGAATGCTTCTTCACAAGTTGTAATTGCATTAATCCCAAGTTCTGCACAAAGCACAAGAGCATCTTTTACATCATTCATCAAACTCATTGTAGTAATAATACAGACATCAGGTTTAACACCTTCCATCATTTTTCTTGCATCATTAGCTGAAGTAATTAAAACTCCTGTATCACTACATTCTAATATGCATGATACATCCCTGCCAATAATTTCAGGATTAACATCAACTGCCCCTACTAATTCATAACCACGTTCTATCGCATACCTAATTGTATATTTGGACATCTTACCACATCCATATTGAACAAACTTCATTATATCAACCTACCTTTCTATCAAAATTATAGCACTCCCCAATTAATAGTTCAATTGAATTTGTAAATAAAATGTAAAAAACTATTCAATTTCTGAATAGTCATTTTTTAAAACATATATATATCGATGAAATAACTCCACCTAACATTGCCACAATCATATCTTGCATTGTATCTATAACTCCTGTATCTTGATTATGTTGCAAATTAGTATGAACTAAACTATCTATACTAAATTCAAATACTTCCCAAGAAATTGCAATTATCGCAACTATACCTAAACAAAATAGTATTTTAAGTATTTTATTCTTATCATTAGTAATAAGTCTATATATAATTGTTGCAAGAACAAATGTAAACATTCCTGATAAGAAATGGACAAATATATCATACCAAGATACAGTATTGTATAAGTTACACACACAACCTATAAAATCTGCAAGTAATATAAATAAATAATACAAGAATATTTCTTTATCACTTAGTTTTAACTTTGTTTTATTTATTATAAATGGTATAAGTAATAATGGAAATATTGCAATAAATGTCATTATTCTTGCATAATTATTATGAGTAAATTCTAGTGTAGCTACTATAATTGTTCCAATATTCATAATTATTAATAATATCTTATTTAGTAGTTTATACATGAGTGCCTCCTAATTTAAAAACTGTTTAAAACATGAATCTTCATGATTATTAAGTACTCCTATTGCCTCAAGATAAGAATATATAACTTTACTCCCTATAAATTTCATACCTAGTTTTTTTAAATCGCTAGATACTTTATCTGATAACTTACTAGTTGTATGAAATCTTTTGTAATGTACTTGCTTACCTTTTGTATAATGCCATATATATTTATCAAAGCTACCCCACTTATTAATAATACTAATAAATACTTTAGCATTATTAATAGTAGATGTTATCTTTAATCTATTACGAATAATTTTTTTATTATTCATAAGTTCATTAATCTTATTATCGCCATAATTAACTATTTTATTATAATCAAAATTATCAAGTGCATAACAAAAGTATTTTTCTTTATTAATTATAGTCTCCCAAGTAAGTCCTGCTTGAAACATTTCTAGTATTAAATATTTAAAAAGCAAAGCATCATCATGACACTCTACTCCCCAAACGTTATCGTGGTAATCAACATATAACTTATTATCTAAATTAACCCAACTACATCTATTCATATTATCCTCTTATATTTACGTTTTTTATTAATTATCTCGATTACTATATATAAGATATAACTATATATTACATTTAATATTAACGATGAATATAATCCCTCTAATAAAGTAGTATTATTAAATATACGATATCTAAATAAGCATAATAATAAGTAATTAATCGTTTGATTAAATAATAGTACAAATAAAATAATAAGTATTAAGTTTAGTTTATTTATAGTTATAAACTTACATATAAGTGTAATTACTAAAGCCGTAATAATAAAGGTGAATGTATTTATAAAAGGAGTATTTGTATATACTAAGTCATATAGTAATCCTAGTATACCAGAATATATTAAATATTTAATTTTATTATCATTAAATAATGGATATGTAACTAGTAAAGAAACAATAGAAAATAGTGGTATAAATAGTGAGTTTAATGGTACTAAATTAGATATTATGCCTTCTAGTATAAATGATATCAATAAAACTACTACTATCATTTTGAATCCCTATCTAATATAGTAACTATATCTATATCATTAAAATCAACCGATGGAGTTACTTCTACCGCTTTAGCAAGAGAATATCTATCTTTAGTAACACTCTTAACTTCACCTATTAATATACCAGATGGAAATGCATCAGTAAGTCCTGTAGTAACTACTTTAGAACCATTTTTAATCTCACTAGAATCACTAATACCTTCTACTAAGTATGTATTATTCTTTTTATTGTAAGAAGAAAGAAGTCCATATATACTTTTATCATCTACTTCTATTTTTACTGATATCTTATTAATAGATTCATCAGTTGAAAGTAGTTTAACTGTACTTGTAAAATTGCCAACAGAAGTAATCTTACCTATTAATCCTTTATCAGTAATTACAGCATATCCTTCTTTTATACCTGATTTAGAACCTTTATTAATATTAAGTGTATTATACCAAGCACCTACATTTCGATTAACTACTGTTGCACTTATAGTTTTATAATCAGTAATCGTACTATTAATATCTAAAGATTTCTTTAGATTATCTATTTCTCCTTCTAACTCTTTAATTCTTGCTTCATATAGTTTTGCTTTATTAGCCATACTTTTTAACTTTTTATACTCTTTATACATTTTACTTTTTTCATTACTCTCTTTTATTTTATCTTTAATATACCCAAATGGTTTATATGAAACACCTACTATAAATGTAGTTGAATCTTTAACTGCTTTTTCAAAGAAATTAAGATGTCTTTTTTCTTTAACTGATATTGTGGTTGTAACTACTAAAACACCTACAACAACAAGTATAATAAGTATAATATATTTTTTCTTATTTCCATTTTTTGACATAAAATCACCTTGTTTAATTATAATACATTAAAATATTTTTTTAAAGAGAAATTTTGTTATTTTCTAAAAAACTGTAATAAGTATTATCTCCTATTATTACATGGTCTAATACTTTTATTCCATGTATTAAACCTAGTTCTGCTAAATTATTAGTAATATCTATATCTTGCGCGCTTGGTTTAATATTACCTGATGGATGATTATGCACACAGATAATTGCAGTTGCTCCTACTAGGAATGCTTCTTTAAACACTTCTCTAGGATGTACTAGACTATAGCTTAGTGTTCCTTTAAAAAGTAATTTATCACATATAACTTTCTTAGTAACATCTAAATATACACAGTAAAAACATTCTTGTGTTTCATCTTTTAATACTTCTTTATAGTACTTAAATACTAATTCTACATTAGTTAGTTTTATACCATTTAAATCTCTTACATTATTATTAATTCTTCTAGATAGTTCTATTGCTGCAAGTATGTTACAAGCTTTAGATTCTTTAATACCATCAATACTAGTTAAAGAGTTATAATTCATTTTATCTAAGTTAGTTGCACCATCACACTTATTAAGTATTAGATTAGCTAAATCTTTAGCTGAATTCTTATTATTACCACTACCTATTAATATAGCTAGTAACTCACTATCTGATAAATTCTTTGCTCCATATTTAATTAGTCTTTCTCTTGGTCTATCTAAGACGCTCATATCCTTAATCTTAACTGCCATTTAATATTATCTCCTCATACTTATTTAATCCTTGATTAATAATTTCAGTAATTACTACTTCATCATTACTATTAATTAATATATTATCAAGATTATCTATTGCTTCTTTAAACTTATTACTACTAATATAGAAATCTTTAATCTCTACATTAATATTCTTACTTGCATAATAGTTCTTCATCTTTTCTGCATTATCTTTATTTTTAGTAATACCTACATACATATAATAATTAATTCCATCCTTTCTATATACATAATTTTCTAAGTTTACACCCGACTGTTCCATCTCTTCTTTACTAGAATACTTACCATTAGAAAGAAAATAGTATTCATCACCTTCAGTTGATACAGTTATTCCTTTAAAGTCTTTATATTGAGTAAGAAAGAAATAGGAAAGAAAAAAACCAATTATTAAAGATACTAATATTGCTTTAAAATACTTTTTCATATTATCACCAATATTATCATATCTTAACAATTAGTCATTTTGTGTCGAATTATTATCAAGTTTAACTAATACTTCACGAGGTTTAGATCCATTAGATGGTCCAATGATACCCCTATCCTCAAGTAAGTCTATACAACGTGCAGCTCTATTATATCCTAGACGAAATCTTCGTTGAAGTAGTGAGGCACTAGCTTTTCCTTGAGTAACTACAAATTCTACAATCTCATTGTATAGTGGTTCTTCATAATCATCCTTAGACTCTACCATTGTAGTAGCATTAGCGTCTTCATCAGCAACTGTTAATGTATTATCATATTTAGCTTTTTGTTGCGAACATACAAAGTCAACAATTGCTTTAGTTTCTTCCTCGCTTATAAATGTACCTTGAATACGTTGTGGCACGTTTTCTCCTTGTGGTAAGTATAACATATCACCTTTTCCAAGAAGTTTTTCTGCACCTACCATATCAAGAATTGTACGTGAGTCAATTCCACTTGATACAGCAAACGATATACGTGATGGAATGTTTGCTTTAACTACACCAGTAATTACATCTGTTGATGGTCTTTGTGTTGCGACTATCAAGTGAATACCTGCTGCACGAGCCATCTGTGTAATACGCATAATAGAATCCTCTACTTCTTTTGCTGCAACAAGCATTAAATCAGCAAGTTCATCTATTATTACTACAATGTAAGGCATTCTCTTTTCTTTTTCATTATCTGGCAAAGATTCATTCTTTTTATCTATGTATTTATTATAACTTATTATATTTTTAGTTTTACTCTCTTCAAATACATCGTAACGTCTCTCCATCTCAGCTACTATCTTTTTTAAAGCAATATTAGCTTTCTTGGCATCTGTTACAACTGGAGCAAGCAAATGCGGAACTCCATTATAGATTGATAACTCAACCTTCTTAGGGTCAACTAACACTAGTTTTACTTCATCTGGTTTACTACGCATCAAAATACTAGCTAAAATACTATTAATACATACTGATTTACCTGAACCAGTAGACCCAGCTACTAGTAAGTGTGGAGTCTTATTAATCTCCATCCATCTAGGTTCACCCATGATATCCCTACCTAGTACAGATAGTAATTTGCTTTCGGATAAACTAGCAGGAACACTAGTTAATACTTCTCTAACATTTACCATCGAAATACTTTTATTAGGTAGTTCTACACCAATAGTACTTTTACCTGGAATAGGTGCTTGAATACGCACGTCTTTGGCAGCTAAAGCTAAAGCTATCTCTCTATTTAAACTAAGTATCTTATTTACTTTAGTACCTGCTTTTATTTCAAGTTCATACTGAGTAACTGCAGGTCCTACATGAGCCGCAACTACTTTACCTTCAATACCAAAATCTTTAAGTACTTGTACTAGTATTGGTACATTTTGTTTAATTGCATCTTGATTAGCTTTACCATTACCTTTAGAAGGTTTACTAAGTAAACTAATAGGTGGATATTTATAGTTTTTATTCTCACTACTACTATTATCACTTACTGGTTTTACTACACTCGCTTCCTCTTTTACAGGTT
>Ga0256404_1005590_pt1 | contig 22037 bp, 10 predicted proteins | sample RumenRJG_01DNA_FD_185990 | JGI IMG/M metagenome (GOLD analysis project Ga0256404, IMG submission 185990) | Bovine rumen microbial communities from Lethbridge, Alberta, Canada - RJG_01 | ecosystem: Host-associated > Mammals > Digestive system > Stomach > Rumen | place: Canada: Alberta | collected...
CTCAAAAATTACTGGTAAATTTGATTCGATTAGTTCAGTTGAATTATTAGAAGATAAAGAAGATAACGTAAAGGAGATTTCGGCTTTTGATGAAGACGATTAGTAAAGTATTATTTCCTTTATTAATTTTATCTATTAGTGGTTGTACGACCTCTAATGATGTTAGTTCATATAAAAAGCTTCACGATAAACTAGTAGCAGAGGTTGATTTTCATACTGGTCTATTTGTTTTTCCTGAAGATGCGAATAATGGAACACCAAAAGATTTCTATTACAAGACTGTTCCAGATTTATTCACCGGTTCTTTCGTTTTTTATCTAGTAATGGAATATGATGAAGAAAATTTTGCTAGTGAGATTGATAGATTAAGTAAGATAAAGCAACATTTCTATATCGATGATCCCAATGTCGAATTGATAGATGCGACTAAAACAATCATTCATGACGAGGCTAATAATGCCTTTGTTACAATCGACAGAGACAATAGGTATGAATATGCTCTTTATAACGAAAATAACCGTGAAATAGCGTATATTTCGAACCAATTAGAGCCTTGGAATCACACTAAAATTAATAGCAAACATATCATCAAAAATTTCAATATTCCAGAAGACATTGATGATGGCAATCATTCCTACAACATGTATTACTATTACACCATTGACAAAAATGGTCTTGAAGTTGGCTTTTATTGTGATGAGTAATCCTTGAAAAACATCTGTTATTGCTATTAAATAGATAAGCAATGGGCCTGTAGCTCAGTTGGGAGAGCGCCTCGTTCGCAACGAGGAGGTCACCAGTTCGATCCTGGCCAGGTCCACCAATGAAAGATTATTGTGTAGTTGTCCAAAGTCAGTTATCCGAAGTTGGCTAAAAACTTCCATCTGATTAGGACACACATAAGGCATAAAGAGATCTACCTTCACTAACCCTTAGATCTTTTTTCTTGCTTGTTCATCAACTTCATAGTTGGTGTTTGCGGTGAAGCTAATAAGCGACAGACTTTTTTGTTTTATAAACATCTTTCATAATTCTATGTTATGACTATTATTAGAAGTAAAAAACTTTACTTTGTGGTTGTAAAAGTATAGTTTCTCGCGTTTTTTATTGAATATATTCATTTTAAAAATTATGGTTAAACTAAGGAACATATATTAAATATGTAAAACAATCTATTTAAAGGTGGTATTTGCAATGAAAAAAACAATTGTTAAAAATATGACATTAGGCTTTGCGTGTTTGCTTGGTGTAGGTGCAGTAGTTGCTGGTGCATCTGCTTTCAATGTTGATAAACCATTTGAAGAAGTACACGCTGATGGCTCTATTGAATTTATTTATAGATATTGGAATGAAGGAAAAAAAGAAGTTGTGAGTGTTCCAAGCACTTGTTTAACTTATACAACTGTTACTTCTACTACAACATCTTGGACTAATGATAAATGGTATGTTGTTAATGAGGATGTAACAATTGGTGAGCGTATTACCGTTAGTGGTGAAGCGAATTTAATTCTTTGTAATGATGTTACCTTGACCACTAATATGGGCATTCGTGTTGAATATGGAAACACCTTAAATATTTTTGGACAAGAAGGCGACAAAGGAAAATTGGTGTCTGGTGTAACAGCAGAGTATAACGAAACTCGAAATGCGGGTATTGGTAGTAACCAAAACTCAACTGTTGGCTCAGGAGTTGTAAATATTCATGGCGGCGACTTAACAATTACTTCTAGTAAAGCTTCTGCCGGCATCGGAACAGGTCGAAATTTTACTAATACTTCAAACATAAAAGTCGGTGCCGTAACTATTTTTGGCGGTACAGTGGTAACAACAAGTTCCTACAATAGTGCTGGCATAGGAAGCGGTTTGAATTACACAAGTAGTACGATTGATATTGAACCAATCACTATCTATGGCGGTGATGTAACCGCAACTGGCGGTCTCTCCTCTGCCGGCATTGGTGGTGGTCAGAATTATAAAGATGGAACCGTTAATGTGGGTCCAATCACAATCAATGGTGGTAAGGTAACTGCTACTGCAGGTATTTCTGCATCAGCTATTGGCGGTGGCGACAACTATGGCGTAATGGACGGTGTTGTGAATGTTGGCCAAATAACAATCAATGGTGGTGATGTAACTGCTACTAGCAGTTTTGATGCTGCCAGCATAGGTGGCGGGCGTAACTATCAAGGAAATCCGTCGTATACTGTAGAAGGAATCACAATCAATGGTGGTACTATAATCGCCACTGGTGAAAACGGTAACACTGGTATCGGCGGTGGTACTAATGGCAACACTACAGACGCAGCCGGTGATTATGTCTTAGGTCCAATCACAATCAATGGTGGCACTATAACTGCACGTGGCAACAATAGGGGCCCGGGTATCGGCGGTGGTACTAATGGTGGTTCTTATAGTGCAAGTGGTGACTATTCCATTGGTCCAATCACAATCAATGGTGGTGATGTAACTGCTAATAACGAGCAAGGCTCTGCTCCTGGTATTGGTGCCGGTATAAATACAAGTACAGGAAATTTAAGTGTAGGAAAAATCACAATCAATGGTGGTTTAGTTAATGCATCTTCTACCAATTATGCTGCTGGTATTGGCTTGTCACAATTTACCGGTGCTTCGTCCGAAGAAAGAACTTCATTCGAAGGTGTAGAAATCAATGGTGGAGAGGTTAATGCACGTGCCGGTGATTCACATTACGACGCTATCGGAGCCACTAGTTATAATCCTGGTCCTAGTGAAAGAGGTCCGCTTATTGTTTCTAGTAGTCTTACAGTTTTAGGTAATGCTAGTGGGACACCTACTTATCCCGATGATATTAAAACAGCTGAAGAATATGCCACTACACGTTGGCAATATATGCAAGTAAAGTCATATCACGTCCATAGTTGGTCATATTCTGCAATTAATAATTCAATTCATGCAACATGTAATGCTGCTGATTGTCCAATAGATCCAAATGATCCAAGTTTAAATCTTTCAATTAAAGAAGAAAACTTTGTTTTTGATAATACTGCTAAGACTATTTCCTTTGTAGATGGATATAACACTCAAGCTTTCGACAGTAGTGATATCGATATTGCTTATTTGCAAAATAATACACCAGTAACCGAATGTATCAATGCTGGTACATACGAAGCAAGAGTGACTGTTGAAGATGCCACTATCAGTGGAACCTTTAATATCACTCAAGCTACCCCAACTGGATATGATATTCCTACTGACTTAGAAGCAAATTATGGAGATAACTTATCTAGTGTTGTTCTTCCAAGCACTTGGAGTTGGAAAACTCCTACAGATAAAGTTGGTGATGCAGGTAGTAGAGAGCACATTGCTATCTATACCCCAACTGATCCTAACTATAAAGCTGTAGAAGAAATATTAACTATTAATGTTAAAACTGTTGATCCAGATCCAGTGGGCACTTTAGATGCTACATTTGGACAAAAATTATCAGATATTGCTTTACCAAATGGTTGGGCATGGACTGATGCTACACAAAGTGTAGGTAATGTCGGCAGTCATGATTTTGCTGCTCATTATACTGCAGTAGATATTAATCACCATGATAAAGACGCTTATATTACTGTAAGCGTATCTCAAGCTACCCCAACTGATTATGATATTCCAACAGATTTAAAGGCAACTTATGGAGATACATTATCAAGTGTTGAACTTCCAGATACATGGGCATGGAAAAATCCTAACGATAAAGTTGGCAATGCTGGTAGTAGAGAGCACATTGCTATCTATACCCCAACTGATCCTAACTATAAAGCAGTTGAGAACATTTTAACTGTTGCTGTTAGTAAAGCTAATCCATCTGTTCCTACCTTAGATACAATTGAAGCACCTTACGATGTAGCGTTATCAACAATTGGTCTGCCAGAAGGATTCTCTTGGATGGATGGAACTCAAAAAACATCTACTTGGGGAGAAAACACCTTTAAAGCTAAATATACTCCAAGCGATACGGTTAACTACAATGTAGTTGAAAACATTGACATCAAAGTTAACGTTAAATGGATTTTAGTGGATCCAACCGAAGGTGATGTTACAGTAACAATTAATGATGGAGAAACAGAATACAATGTTGATATTTCTGTCAAAGTTGAAGTTAAGACTGAAGTTACTGTTGATGAAAAACGCACCGAATATGCAAGTATCGGTAGAGAATTTATCAAACAAGATGAAGATATCAATGCAATTTATTCCGTTAAACTAATTAGAACCATTGATGGAGTTGAACAAGAGATTCAACCTTCTGATATTAAAGAAGGCACAAAGATTATTGTTTCAATGCCTGTACCAGAACAATTAGTGGGCAAGCCATTTAGATTACTTGAAATCTTCTCTACAACCGAAGCTAAAGAAATGGAAAACTATGCCTTATCAAAAGATGGCAAAACACTAGTGGTGGAAGTTGATAGAATGGGTGAATTTGCATTTGTTTCACACACTGATGTTCCAAACGGATTCGATTATTCAACTGGTTTACCAGGATGGGCAATTGCATTAATCATTATTGGTTCAATCTTATTATTATGCCTCTTATGCTTCTTCCTCTTATTCTTTGTTTTTAACAAATGGATTAGAAAAGATGATAAAGCTATTAGAGCAGTCAAGTTTGGCAAGAAAGATAATAAAGTGAGATTGCTTGTTATGCCATTCAGATTTGAATATAGAGAAGAATCTCAAATCTTCAATTCAAAATCTGAAGCTCTAAAATAAAATATAAATATTTACAAAAGACCGAGTGTAAAAGCCTGGTTTTTTCTTATTCGCGAGGGCTTAGTTGTACGGCATAATTACGAATGGAGAATTTTAGACCAAATTGAATAACTGACCTCAGACAACCATAATATTTGTCGTTGTCCAAAGTTACTTATTCAAAATAGGACAAATTGACTTATCCGGCATAGATTAGGCCTCTTCGGAGGCCTTTTCTTGTGTTCAAGGACAAAATGGCCAATTAATATATATTTCATAGGACAAAATGGCCATATATTATTTACAATATAGGACAATTATGATACTATACTTTTGGGTAAAGAATATGAAATTAAGAGAATTAAGAAATGAATACAACTTATCGCAGTTAGAAGCAGCCAAAATTTTAGGCATTCCTGAAAGAACATATCGCAGATATGAAACTGATGATAATTATGGAAGTTTAATAAAACGTAAAATGTTTATTAATATGTTAAATGAACACTGCGAAATAACTGAAGAGAAGGGTTTGCTTAGTATTCAATTAATTAAAGAAAAAGTATCTGCTTTGTTTGACAACGAATATGCTGGGAAAATTGATTTTTGTTATTTATTTGGCAGTTATGCAAAAGGGTTAGCTAATGAAAAAAGCGATGTAGATTTATATGTTTCATCATCATTGAGCGGCTTACGTTTTGTTGGACTTATTGAAAGATTAAGACAAACACTTCATAAGAAAGTTGATCTTATCCGAAGTAGCGAACTTAACAATAACATAGACTTGGTAAATGAAATATTGAAAGGTGGTATTAAGATATATGGCTGATAAAAACGATGCTTATTATATGAAAAAAGCACTTGTCGAAATTAAAATAATTATTAGATACACAAAAGGCCTTTCATACGAAGAGTTCATGAGTGACGGCAGAAATATTGATGCAACAATATTTAGATTAGAGCAGATGATTGAACAAATAAAACACCTTTCGCCTGAATTCCAACGAGAACACTCTTCCATTCCTTGGGGTGATATTATTGGTTTTAGAAATGGGCTGGTCCATGAATATGGCAAAACAGACTATACAACTGTTTACGAAGTTGTAAATAGAGATATATACGAATTGAAAGAATTGTTTGAAAACAATATCAACTATTGAATTCGTCCTTTGATGTAAACTTAGGGTTTTCACTTCAAGATGTTTAAAGTTCTTTTAAAAGCATATGGAGATTCGAAGTATTAATAATTGGTGTAGTTGTCCAAAGCCAGTTATTCGAAGTTGGCTAAAAACTTCCATCTGATTAAGACACACATAAGATATAAAGAGATCTATCATTTTTAGGGTTTTTAATCGCCCCCACTAAAGTTTAGAGCCCCTTTATTTATTACTTTTGGTTCTTTTTCTTTTTATAAACAAGAAGTAAAGACGCTGCTACTAAAGCAGTAGAAACAACTGCAGTCACAATAATAGTTGAATTCATTTCTTGGGTATCAATTCTAAAGAAGGTACCACTATCACTACTTTTCATAGTTCCTGCTTCTAATCTACCGATAAAATCGGTGATATATGGATATCTAGGATCTTCATGATATTTACTATAAATATAGTCATATCTAGACATCGCAAATTGAATTGCGGAAGTATCTTCTTCACCAATGTTATATAAAGTGTTAACGAATTCAGCTTGAACAGTATCGCTTAATGAAGCGTATGCTTCTTCAAGATCTCCCCAATTTTTACTAGTAATGGAGAACGTTGATCCTGTTTCATCACAAACATTTGTGGTACTTATGAATGAAGATGTAAAAGTATCAATTGCGGTTTGTTCTTCACTTGTTAATTCACATTTGCAAAGCACCACAGGATATAAATAGTCTGTAGTTTCTATATCTTCTTTATCCGCCATAGCGAAGCAATAATTAAGCATGTCGACGCACAAACAATAACCTTTTTCAGGTCCTTTAATTAGCTCACCATAATCTGTATGTTCAACAATGATTGAACATGGATTGTCTTGTAAGCTAAAAAGAGCGTCTAAATTTAAATATTTGTTTTGATAGTTGAGTAGGTGATAACCAGATTTATCTTTAGTGAGTGTGAACTTAATGCTTTCATATTCGCCCAAATTATGTGCGTAATAAACTCCACTACCTTCTTGATCATAAGCTAGTATTACTTTGCCTCGATTACTACCATTAAATGCATATGGTGCACTTTCTTCAACTAAGAAATATGAGCCACGATAATCCGCTAACTCACCAATCTTAGTCGCCGAATATGTTGGTTTATTAACAATAATAGGGACAGTAAATTTCTTATCCGTGTAATAAACTTCTAAAAACACTTCGCCTTCTCCGGTAGCAACAGAAGGATATGAGAAATTATTATCTAAAGAATAATCATATGTAACGTGTTCAGCGCCACTTTGAGAATTAATATCAATCTCTAAACCAGTTAAATCAATAGCCTCACCATAGTTATAAGTAGTTTTGTCTGGTTCTTTAGTCACTGCGATACTATAAAGAGAGTCGTCTTTAATTTTGTAAATATTTACAAGATTACCCATATTACTACAAAATCTAGGCGCGTAGTCATAGGTGAATGTCAATTCATTATTAGGATATCCAGCTTCAACGTTTTTAGCGTTTCTAATATAAGTGTGGACAAAGTTTTCTCCAGTGTATTTTTTTTCGACATTGAATTCAACATACCAAGAAGACTCTAAACAATTGCTTACTTCCACAGCGATATCACGATCTTTGAAATAACCAATATTCTTAAATGTGTTATCACCGTAATAATCTTTTTCGTTATGAGCAATATAAATATTGTTCTTTTTTTGACCAGTGACTTTCATTCTATCCGCTCTAAAAGCAAAGGTGTTTGCTTCCGTTCCTGCTTCAACAGTAAAGATTGTCGCATTAGAGTTGTTCAGTGTAACCTCGTTTAAATTACTAGAAAGAGTCACTCCATCGCCACTACCGTGTAAATATCCTGGGTTACCCCAAATATCATCCATCGCTTGTCCATCATCACTAACGAAGATGACTTTCGTGCCGATTTCTAATTCTGCTGTAGAGTTAACTTTAATAAAGCTACCGCTAATAGGTGAAGAGCTAGTAGCATCAACTTCCACTACATTGCTTTTATTAAAAAAAGCGACAATTCCTGGAATAGCAAGCGCTCCAACAATTAACGGAATTAATATATTTTTTCGTTTCATATCTTATGTCCTTAAAATAACATTTGTTATTATATAGACATAATAAAAATAGTGCAAATAATAATATAGGTGCAAATAATAAAAGGTAACACTAACAAATGAAATGTGCCCCAAATCCTGGACTAAACAGGAGGAGGGGTATTTTTCATTGATCATCTAGTCCTTTTAATATTGTTAAATTAATTCACGTTCAAAACATTAATTTTTAAATTAATTTATTGAAGAAAAAGTTAGTAATTTAGATAATAAATAAGTAACTATTGTTGATATATGAGATATGAATTAGGTAACATGGACAAATATCCTCTTGCGGTCATGGAGACAGTGATGGAAAACGCCTCCTTTTTTAAAGCAAGTTTAGATGAAGACGTCGATGAAAAAAGATTATATCAATCAATTAAAATTGCTTTAGAATATCACCCTCTATTCAAATGTAAACTAGGCTATTACAAACAATATTATTTAGAAGATAACGATGCCGATGAATTAAAGATATTTAATGTCGATACTTATAATAGACCTAAAGAATTCGGTAAGAACACTAATGGATATCTTTTTCAAGTTTGCTATTTTAAAAACACAATATCTTTGGAGTGGTGTCACGCAGTAACTGATGGAAGAGGGGCTATTAGATTTTTATCGACAATATTAGATGCCTATTTTCAAGTTGATTTACCAGAGATTCCCAAGGAATTCCCTCTTAAATTAGGCTTTGAAAGTATCTATGATGAATCAGTTAAATCATTTGGACAAATCAAACAACCAAAAGGATTTAAAGCCAAAGATCTAAAAGTCATTAAAAATGGATATAAATGCACGAGCCATGTTTTAAAAGTTCAAACCGCAGACATCATGAAAGTGGCCAAGAAATTTGATACCACTCCTTCAGCAATCGTAGTCCCATTATTTTCTCAAGCGATTAGAGAACATTTACCTAAAAATATTAAAAATAGAAATGTCTCATGCGGAATAGTTGTAGATTGCCGCGCTCCAATGAAGATGGATACGATGCATAATTTCATCAACACTAAAGTAATTACATACCGAGATAAATTTGATGAATTAGATTTACAAAAAATAAGTACGATATATCGTGGGATACTCGATTTATATGTACAACCAGAAAACATCATTTCATCTTGTACTGAGATGAAAAAATCCACTGACTTTTTATACAATATGCGTCCGAGATTCTTTCAAAAATTTTTGATGAAGATTGTTGGAAAGATTGTTAAAAGAACTATGGATAATATCGGATTCACATATTTAGGACGAGTTCCTTTTTCGGAAAAGGTAAAAAGTCATCTCATTGATTTTAATTTCCGTTCCTGGCCAGATATTGGGGACTGCGTTATTGCTGCGGTAGATTTAAACGGAACTTTAATTATCGATATATGTGAAAACTATTACGATAAAGGTATCATCGATTCATTTATTAATATATGTAAAGACAATGGTATTGATATCAAAGTTTGTGAAGAAAATATATTTGAACAAGCTAACGTGAGATTATAAAAAATAATTGCAAAAAGCACAAAAAACTTTACTTCGCAAATCAAAAAGTATAGTTTCTCGTGTTTTTTTATTGAATATATCCATTTTAAAAATTATGGTTAATGTAAAGAACATATATTTAAATATGTAAAACAATAAAATTGTTGGTTGCTAATAAGGAGGAGGAACTTATGAAGAAATCAATTGTAAATAAAACCGCACTTGGTGTTGCGTGTTTTTTAGGAGTGGGCGCTGCAATTGGCATTGCGTCTAATCCATCATTTTTAAATAGAAGAAGTGCTGCTGTTCACGCTGACGAAGCAGTCTCATACATATCTAAATCTTGGGATTCAGAAAATAATATAATTGTTAAAACTACACAAACCTGTTCTACATATGAAGTGGTTAGTGATAGCACAACAAAATTCGAAGATGGCAAATGGTATGTTGTTAATAGCAATGTCGTCGTGAGTGATCGTATTACCACTGAAGGAACCGCTAATTTAATTCTTTGTGATGGTTATACACTCACTGCAAACGGAGGTATTTCTGTTAATTATGGCACAACAACATTAAACATTTTTTCTCAGCAAAATGATAATGGCATATTAGTTGCTTCAAGCGATAACGATAATAATGCTGCTATTGGTTCAAATTATAACTGGGATCAAGGCAAAATTAATATTTATGGCGGAGATATCACTGCCCACGGAGGCCTAAAATCAGCTGGTATCGGACGCGGATATTATAGCAGTGAAGGAACAATCACCATTTATGGTGGTACAATTACGGCCAGTTCAGAGCAATATGGCGCTGGTATCGGTGGAGGTCATAGTGGCAATGGTGGTACAATCACAATCTATGATGGAACGATTGTTGCTACAAGTGGTTCTGGAACAACTGGAGATGGTGCTGGTATCGGTGCTAGTTATTATGGCGATGATACCATGATAGTAAACATTTATGGTGGTGATATCACTGCTAAAAGCTTTGGATATGGCGCTGGTATCGGTGGAGCTAACTTAGGCGCTATCAGAGAAGTAAACATTTATGGTGGCGATATTAATGCTATCGGCGGTCCTTTTGGAGGTGCTGGTATCGGTGGTGGATATAAAGGTCATGGTGCAGACGTCACTATTAATGATGGCACAGTCATTACTGTAGGCGGCACTGGAGCAGCTGGTATTGGACAAGGTGCAGAACAAATCTATAGTAATCACCAATTAAACTATGATTATTCCACCGGCTTATGTCTCTTTGGCGATGATTTTGAAAATCCTACAACCAAAAGAACTTATTCTGATCCTGATTATGATTCAACTCGTTGGCCTTATATGACTGTTAAACTCGATCTTCCAGAAGTTTCTTATATAACTAGATCATGGGATTCGGAAAATAAAAAGGTCATAGAAGAAACAAAAACATGTAATTTATATAAACCAGTTACTAGTGAACTCACTTCGTGGGGAAACGATAAATGGTATGTTTTTAGTGGTACCGGTCTAATGGATGGCCGTATTGTAGTTAATGGTACCGCTAATCTAATTATAGAAGATGGTGCGATGTGGCATGTGGGAATATCTGTTAATGAAGGAAATACTTTGAATATATATGGACAAAGTGAAGGTAAAAAAAGTGGTCAATTAAGAGCTACTGGTATTGGTGGTGATGCTAACCAAAATGGTGGAACTATCAATATTTATAGCGGCACAATATACTCTAACGGCGATGGTGAAGGCGCTGCAATTGGAGGCGGAGCAAACGCAAATGGTGGAGAAATCACAATTTACGGAGGTGAAGTTAATGCAGGTGGCACTAATCGCGGTGCTGGTATCGGTGGAGGAAATAAAGGTGATGGTGGAACCATCACAATCTATGGCGGTAAAGTTGATAGTGGCGGTGGTTCTAATGGTGGTTCTGGTATTGGCGGTGGTTCTCAAGGTAATGGTGGAATCATCAATATTTACGGTGGAGAGATTGGCGCTTCTGGTAGCGCTTCAGATGTTAGTGGTGCTGGTATCGGTGGAGGAAATAAAGGTAATGGTGGAACAGTCACAATTTACGGTGGTTTTATTTCCACTGGCGGTGGATATTCTGGTGCTGGTATCGGTGGAGGATATCAAGGTTCTGGCGGAGATGTTGTTGTTTATGATGGCAGAATCATCGCTTCTGGCGGAAACGAAAATGCCGCTGGTATTGGTAAAGGCGACCCTGGAGGAGTAACAGGACTTAGCAATGGAACATTAGTCGTTGATAATGATACTTTAGCTGTTTATGGTGACTATGTTCTCCAAACTGATTATTACGATAATGACCGTTGGACAAGCATGGATATTAGATTAGCTCATCAACATAATTGGAGTTATTCCGCTAGCGGAAGTAGTATTACGGCAACATGTAATAATCCTGATTGTTCAATCACAACTGGGTTAACACTTACTCTTCAAGGCGAAGAGTATTATACATATACAGGTTCTGATTTAAGTTCCTCTATTTCATTTGCTTCTGGCTATAGTGAAGTAGCATTTGGATCTAGTCCAACTATAAATTTCTTTGATAGTAGTGATAATCCAGTTGCTGCATGTATTGATGTTGGCACATATAAAGCAAAAGTTACTTTTGGCGAAGCTACAGCAGTATTAACATTTAATATTGTTAAAAAGAATATAGAACCTTCTGAATACACTGTTCCTACCGCCAAAACAAACTTAATCTATAATGGTGAGGCTCAAAGTTTAATTAATGCAGGTTCTGCTACATGTGGAACTATGAAATATAGATTAGCTTCTACAAGTTACTCAACCGATATCCCTAGTGGCACTGACGCTGGAGATTACACTGTTTATTACAAAGTGTTTGGTGATTCTAATCATAACGATACAGAAGAAGCAAGTTTAGTTGTATCAATTGCTAAAGCAAGCCCAACTCCTATTGGAACTTTAGAGGCTTCATACGGACAATTTTTAAGTGATGTTGCTCTTCCTAGCGGATGGGCTTGGGATGATGATCCTACTACATCTGTAGGAGACGCTGGAAGTAGAGTATTTGGTGCTACTTTTGCGGAACAAGAAAATTACAAAGAAACTCATCAATCAGTGACTATCAATGTTGCAACTATTGACCCAGATCCAGTTGGAGAATTGAATGCAACATATGGCGATACTTTAGGGGATGTTGCTTTACCTGCTGGATGGGTATGGAATGATCCACTATCAACAACTGTTGGCGATGTTGGCAGCAATGATTTTTACGCTACCTATACTCCAATTGATGGAAATCACCACGCTAAAACAAGTCTTGTTACCATCAATGTTGCTCAAGCAACTCCTACTCCTGATATTCCAACTGGTTTAGTAGCAACTTATGGAGATAAATTATCTAGTGTTACTCTTCCATCAGGATGGGCATGGAAAAATCCTGAAGATTCAGTAGGTAACGCTGGTGAAAGAACTCATGCCGCAATCTTTACACCTGATAATCCTAACTATAAGTCAAAAGAAGAAAATATCACTATTATAGTAGCTAAAGCTACTCCAACTTATATTGTTCCTGGCACTATAGATGCTCCATACAATGTTGAATTATCAACGATTGGACTTCCAGAAGGATTCTCTTGGATGGATGGAAGCCAAAAGACATCAACTTGGGGCGAAAGCATATTTAAAGCAAAGTATACACCTTCCGATACCGCTAACTATAACATAGTTGAAAACATTGATATCAAAGTTAACGTTAAATGGATTTTAGTGGATCCAACTCAAGGCGATGTCACTGTTACTATCAATGATGGAAACGAAGGATTTGACGTCAATATTTCAGTCAAAGTTGAAGTTAAAACTGAAATCTCAACCGAACAAAAGAGAACTGATTACGCAAATGTTGGTAGAGACTTCGTTAAACCAGATGAAGATATTAAAGCCATCTATAATGTAAAACTCATTAGAACCATTGATGGATTCGAGCAAGAGATTCAACCTTCTGATATTAAAGAAGGAACCAAGATCACTGTTTCAATGCCTATTCCAACTGAACTTATTGGAAATGATTTCAGATTGCTTCATATTAAGAATAGCGATTCCACTACTGAAATAGAAAACTACGCTGTTACAAAAGATGGCAAGACATTAGTGGTCGAAATCGATAAAGTTGGTGAATTTGCCTTTATCGGACATACAGATAAACCAAACGGATTTGATTATTCAACTGGTTTACCAGGTTGGGCAATTGCCTTAATCATTGTTGGTTCAATCTTGTTATTATGCCTCTTATGCTTCTTCCTCTTATTCTTTGTCTTTAACAAATGGATTAGAAAAGATGATAAAGCTATTAGAGCAGTTAAGTTTGGTAAGAAAGATAATAAAGTGAGATTGCTTGTTATGCCATTCAGATTCGAATATAGACAAGAAGCTGAAGTCTTTGACACTAAACAAGAAGCTCTTAAAGAATAAATAAATCTACCTAAAAATGGGCGTGGAAGAAATTCTGCGCCTTTTTAATGCCAATTTTCTTATTTGTACATTAACTTTTAGTTGGTGTTTGCGATGAATACGGTAGCCCTAGCTAATAAGCGACAGGCTTTTTTGTTGTCTTCCCTTACCTGTTTCTTATTCTTATTATTTTTTAATTGTTCTGCAAAATATAGGCATGTTCCGTATAGTCCTTCAAAACAGAAGATAGACACATAGTCTATTGGAATATCAAAACTACCGTTATTAATGATTTCGGTCATGTAATTATTATAGTTATTAGATAAGGCGTTTTTGAATATTTGCAAAGGTAGGGTTTCACCTCTGTAGGTTAGATTTTGAATTTGATTGTAATGTTTTGTAACCATATTATAGGTGGCTATTAATGATTGATATTCGATTTCTTCCATGTTGGTTTCTTTGGCCAATATCTTTTTGCATTCTTCAGAGAATTCGGTGTTGATTATATTGATCGAAGCTTGGGCTAATAGATTATCTTTGTCCTTATAGTAATGATAAAAAGTCATCTTTGTTTTGTTAGCTAAAGCGCATATCTCATTAATAGTGATATCGTGATAGTTTTTCTTGCTTAATAATTCGAACAACGCTGCCTCAAATTGGTTTTTTGTTTTATTAATTTTCATACTTATACATTATGCTCACTTTTACTTGAAGTAAACGAAAAACTTTACTTTGAGACTATTAAAGTATAGTTTAGACATGTTTTTTCTTGAATATATGTTTTTATTAGATGAATATTTTATTAGACATATTTAATTAATATTAAAGAGTGAAGACCTGGTTATGAAAAAAGTGTTCTTAAAGTTCTATCTTTTTCAATAGGTTTTGGCATTGGCATAGATGGAGATTAATATGAAGAAGAAACGTTTATTTAAAAGTTTAGTGTTGTTATTCAGTTCGTCTCTTGTGTTAGGAACTTTTTTAAGTCTTCGCTTAGCATATAAAAAAGATAACATTAATGTCGCCTTAGCATATGAAGGAACTGAATTAGATCCCGCAGGAGGGGCGTTATCTTCAGGCACTTATTATATAGATAAAGATATAACTTTAACTAATTACATAACAGTCGCTACTGGCAGTGATGTTGTTATTAATCTTAATGGTTTTTCCTTAAGTGCCAAACCTAATTCTAATCAACCTGTTGTATATGTTAATGGTGGAACATTGACAATTAATGGTAAAGATGATGTATCCGGAAACATGGGTACATTATGTAATGGCACAGGTTACTCTAATGGCAGTTACACTAGAGGTGGTGCGATTGCTGTTTATGCTGATGGAACGAATATGGGTAATGCAACAGTTAATGACTGTAACATCGCAAATAACGAAGCAAATTTCGCAGGTGCAGTATTCGTATCAAAAGGAACCACTGCTACTTTAAATAATTGTAATGTCTATAATAATATTTCAACATCTCCTAGTGATTGGGGATTCCGCGGCATTATTTATGCTGAGGATGTTCAAGCGACGGTAAATATAAACGGTGGTGAGATATATAATAACGAAAGCGGAATACTTTTATGGGCTAATAATAGCGAAAACAAATCATCACGTGCCAACCTGAATGGAGTCTATATTCACGATAACGATAGATTTGGTGTTCGTGTTAATGGTAATGATAACGGTAATCCTGCTTTAACTATAGCTGGTGATACTATTATAAAAAACAATGTATCTTCGACAGCACCGGTAAATTTACGATTAAATAATTCTAATAATGCTAAATTTGCAATAGTTTCTGAATTAGGGGATAACGCATCTATTGGTGTTACTTTAACTGGTGATAAAACTGGCGGTAATGCCGTTTTCACCAATAGTACAGACACATCATTAAATAATGCCAGTAAATTTTTTAGTGATGATGCTAATTATGCCGTTGCTAAAAACAGTGATGGTCAACTATATCTAACAAATGCTGCTGCCACTGTCACAAGTGGTGAAACAGTTACGGAATATAATACCTTTGATGACGCTCTTTCTGCATGGACTGATGGAACTACATTAACACTCTTAGATGATGTTAATTTTAATAGCCAAGTTACTATTAACGATACCAGAATTCTTGATTTGAACGGATATGGTGTTATAACAACTTATACCGATTCATTATTTCTTATTAATAATGGTGGCAATTTATCTTTAAATGATAGTCGTAACACCACACATTATTTCACATATGAAAGATATAAAGGTTATGATGCTGGTTTAGCTACTGTTTGTGATAAAGCTACTTATGATGCCGCTAGTGAAGATTCTAGAAGCACATTTAGTGGTGGTTATATTACAGGACTTCATATTACGGCTGATAACCCAGTTGCCCGTGGAGCTTTTAGAGTCGAATCAGGTGCTACATTAACGATGAATGGTGGAACCATCATTGGCAATTATTGTGATAACTCTGCAAGTGGCGTTTGTTCAGACGGTGTGTTCGTGATGAACGGCGGAAACATGATTTATAACACCAATAGACAAGGTGCAATTAATCCTCGTTATGGCACATTAGTCATTAATGGTGGAAATATCAGCCACAATATTGGTAAAAACGACAAGAATATAGGCAGAGGTGGCGCGATATTACAATATGCCACAGTAGACTGCACAATTAGAGGCGGAACAATAACTAACAATGTTGCAAGACAAGGTGCAATTGCTTCACAATGCAACATCGCTATAGAAGGTGATCCGCTAATCAAGGATAACATTGCTGTTGGCGAAGATGGAAATAGTAATGATCCAATGAATATTTTATTATGCCTTGAGCATGAATCGAAATTGGTTTTCATTGGCGAATTTACCGGGAAATATCCAATTGGAGTAACTGTTAATATGCCTAGCGTTCACGACATAACCGACTCTACTGATGTTTCATTTAATAATAAAAATAATGTTGTTTATGATGATCCTAACTACGCTGTTGGTCAATATCCTTCAAATCACGCTAAAGCAGGACAATTATTCTACGCTAAGTTAGAAGTTATGGATGTTATTGATGCAATTGATAATATCGAGCCTTTAACTTATGGTGGTGGTAAAAATGATTCTTTAGATGACATTATCGCCGCAAAAACCGCATATGATGCATTAACCCCAGAACAACAAGAAATTGTAAACGAAGTTAATAAAGATATTTTGGATCACGATATAGTGACTTATAACCACGTTGATAAAGTTGGAGATTTAATTAAAGCTATTCCTGAAGCAAGTGATTCTCAAGAATATTATGATGCAGTTGATGCTGCCTTAGCAGCCTATAAAGCTTTAACCGATGAAGAAAAAGCTATTTTAAATGCTGATCTTGATTTCCAATATAAAAAGACACTTGATGACAACATCGCTGCTAAAGAAGTTATTGAACTTATCCAAGATATTGGAGAAGTAACTTATAAAGGCGGTCAAGATGATTCCAAAGACGATATCGATGCTACTATCGATGCATATAACAATTTAACTGACGATCAAAAGGCAATCGTTGATAACGCGAACAAAGACGAATTAGACGATGCAAAAGAAACATATGATAATGTCGATGAAGCCGTTAATCTAATTAATTCCATCGGTGATATTAATCACGGAGGAGATAATGATTCTCAAGAGGCTATCATTGCTGCTAGAGAAGCATATGATAATTTACGTGATGAAGAAAAAACTTTGGTTAATTCATATAATGATTCAACTCAGACATTAGAAGATGCTGAAGAAGTATATGATGTTTTAGTTAAAATCGATGACGCCGGTGAAGGCGATGATGAAGAGAAAAATAAAATCGCTAGAGAAGCATATGACTCCTTAACCTCAGGACAAAAAGAAAAAGTGAGCGATAAATATGTCCAAAAATTAATTGCTGCTGAAAATCGTTCTAGAGAAACAAATCAACAAGCAAATATCTTATTTATCATTTTCTTAATTTTATTCATCCTCTTAATTGTTAGTGGCTTGATCGTTATGTATGTTCTTCTTAAAAGAAGAAAAAATGAAAATAATGACAATAATAAACAAGTAAAACTAGCATCTGTTTCTGGATTATTACCATTAGTAATTTTAGCTTCATATTTCTCGTCTACTAAATTCATCATCCTTTATGTTTTAGCGGCTGTCGCAATTCTTGTTTGGTTAACTAATCTTATTCTCTTTGTTTCTATGAAAAGACAAAAAGAAGCAAAAGTTGAAACTAAACTTGAAACAGTGGTTCCTACTATACCTCAAGCTATTCAAAATGAGCCATTAAATAAAGACGAAGAAGAAGTAGAAACTATCAGCGATGAAAAAGGTAATATCTTTCAAATTAGATTTATCAAATCATTTACTGCTAAACTCATTCAATCTCCAGAAGAGACTAAAAAATATTATGAAGAACTTAAAAACGAAGTCCTTTCATATAGGAAAACAAATTCCAGAATAAGCTGGCATTATGATGCGATTAATTCGGGAAGAAATTACATCTTAAAATTTGCAGTTAGAGGTAAGACATTATGTGTTTATTTGCCTTTAAACGTGGATGATTATGTTGATTCAAAATACAAAGTAGAGAAAGCTGAATCTAAACGTTATGAAGATGTACCATGCCTCTATCGAATCAAAAATGATAGAAGACTTGGCTATGCAAAAGAACTTATTGCGGTGGTTGCTGCTAACTTAGGTTTAGAAAAAGGTGAAGAGCAACATGAAGTCTATTCAAATCTCCCATATGAACCTAATAAACCACTTATTGCTAGAGGATTAATTAAAGAACAAAAAGTTCAAGTTAATAAACCAAGTGAACAACCAGTTGTACTGGAGTCGAAAATTAATTCAGATGGTGATGAAGTTATTGTTACTAAAGATGTAAGCGGCAACATCTTTGAAATTAGATATATTAAATCATTTACCGCGAAGCTTTCACAAAGTGAAGATGTAGTAAAAGATTATTATTCAGAGCTTAAAAATTATGCTCTTTCATATAAAGGAAGCCACTCTCGTGTTTCTTGGCATTATGATGCGATTAACGTTGGAAGAGATTATGTCTTAAAATTTGCAATTCGCGGTAAGACGTTATGCCTCTACTATGCATTAGATGTATCTAAACTCGATGAAAAATATAAAGTAGAAGAAGCTAAAGGAAAGAAATTTGAAGATGTTCCTTGCTTATATAGAATTAAAAATGAAAGAAGACTAGGCTATGCAAAAGAACTCATCGATTTATTGATGAGTGAAAAAGCTATTTCTAAAGGTAGAGAACAAAACGAAGATTATCATATTCCTAGTGAATCTACTAAAGCCTTATTAGCAAAGGGTTTAATTAAAGAAGTTAAATCCAAAGTTCAAGATAAAGAAGTCATCAAACATTACGAATCTATCTCTGTTAGTAAAGCAGATGAAGAAATGAGTGATGAAAAAGCCGAATCTTCTTTAGAAGAAGTTGAAGTTATCAAACCTCGAAAAGGTAGCAAAGAGATTATAAACATTGATACTTTGTCCGAAAATTATAATAATGGAGACGAAGTAACTCTAGAATCATTAATAAAGAAGGGACTAGTTCCTGCTACTACTGGACACATAAAGATTCTTGCTAGAGGTGTATTAGATAAGAAATTCGATGTTATTGCTGATGACTTCTCTATACCTGCTATTAAGATGATTGTCCTTGTTGGAGGACATGTTAAAAAGATTAAATAAATTAAACAGTTTATTAATATAAAAAAGGAGAAAAAATTATGTTTAATTTCAAAAGCAAAAGATTATCTATCTTTGAAAAGGTGTTCGGGTGTTTATTCTTACTTGCAACACTTGCCTATTTTGTCGTGTTAATCTTTGGCAAATGGATGTTTGACGCTAATAACGCCTTCTATCGCAGCTTAAACATCTTCTCTGGTGCGAGTGATCCAAATATCGCGATTAGAATCTTAAGCTATTCATTCTTTATCTTCGGCTTAAGCTATATCGTTAGAATTATTTTGACCTTATGCTTACCACTTTTAAAGAAAACCAAAGGTTTATTAACTATTCTTATCTCGGTTATTAAATATGCCGCTGTCTTAGTTTGGTTATTCTTCGTTTTATCTAGCTTTGGGGTTGATACAACCGTCATCTTAGCAGGTATTGGAATTCTATCCTTAATCGTTGGCTTAGCCATTCAACCATTACTTGCCGATATTATCGCTGGCTTATTCATCGTCTTTGAAGACGTTTTCCATGTTGGTGATGTCATCGTTGCAGATGGTTTTAGAGGACAAGTTAAAGAAATTGGCATGAGACATACTCAACTTGTTGATGCTGGAGGCAATGTTAAAGTCATCAACAACTCCGATATCCGTTCAATGGTTAACTTAACTGATCAACTTTCTGTTGTTGCAGTGGAAATGTCCATTGAATATGGCGAATCTCTCGAAAGAGTTGAAGCTATCATTGCTCAAAACATTGGTAAGATTAAAGAAGCTATCCCAGCTATCGTTGAAGGACCATTCTATAAAGGTGTTTCTTCTTTAGGAGATTCTTCCGTTAATTTAAAATTCTTTGCAAAATGCGAAGAAGATGATCGTTTCCAAGTTGAAAGAGACTTAAATAGACAATTCAAATTGTTGTTCGATAAGAACAATATCAATATTCCATTTCCACAAGTTGTTGTTAATAAACCAGTTGAATTTACTAATGCAACTGCAAGTGAGAAAAAGATTGCTGAACAATTTGTTAACAAACAAAAAGAAACTTCTAACGGAGTCGAAGAAAACAATAACGACATTAAATAAATATGGATTTCGAAAAGAACGATTTACATCTTAATAACGATTACGACAATTACAAAACTGATGAAATAAATAAGATTCAGCAAGGTAATGAAAGTTTTCGTGTTGACCACGAATCCTTCTCTTCTAATGAAAAATTTGATGAATCTAAAGAAATAAACGATTTCTCTAGTTCTACCGAATCTAAAACAGCTTCTGATTCAAAGGTTAATACTCCTAATGGAGGCGAGGGTGCTTCTAGCGTATCTGGTAGTGCCTCTATAAGCGCTGGAGTGGCATCGGTTGCTGTTCCAGGTGTTGTCGTTGCTTTAACTGGTGTTATCGCGGTGATTGGAACCTCCTCTGGATTAATTCAAGTTCCACCTTCTAATCACGTTTCTTTGTTCTTAAGTCGCAGCACTGAATTAGGTTTTAAAATTGATAGAGACGAAAATAAAACATATGTGATGTATTTAAGCAATGAAGAATATTCATTCTCTGAAGCTATCGATTTCATTGATCAAGTTGTCTTCGTAGATTTAATGCCTAACACCACTTATGATTTAGCGGTCTACGATACGAGCGTCGATCCAAATAAGCTTGTATATACAGGTAATTATTTGACCCCTTCATTTGATGAATATTTTTCATCAGTTTCTAATGCAACTCAAGATGGTGATTATTTAACCTTTGATGTAGATTATGAAGGAAATAATATCGATTATGTCACTATTGTGGTTTATGGAGATAACAACCAAGTTATTTATACATATGAAGGTGCTCCAATTGATCAAGTTACAGTGAATACTAATGGACACGAAAACGTTTCTTGCTCTATTTCTGTTAATGGCCAAATGACTCATTTTGAACAATTATTTGGTCAAGAAATCATTCATGTTAGTAGCGTATCTTTAGATACATCATCATTAAAACTCTCGATTGGTGATACATATACATTTAAAACATCTGTTTTACCTGAAAATGCGACCAATAAAGAACTCATTTGGTCAAGCAGTGATGAAAGTGTTGTTAGTGTGGATAATGGCGCAATAACTGCCCTTAAAGAAGGGAAGGCCACTATAAGTGTTAAATCTAAAGATGGATATAAATCCTCAAGCGCAGAAATAACGGTCGTTAAAGAGCCTTCTATCACCCATGTTAGTAGTGTTTCGCTTAATGAAACATCGCTTAACTTATTAACTGGCGATCGAGCTACATTAACTGCCACAGTTTTACCTAGCAATGCAACTGACAAAACTATCTCTTGGAGTAGTAATAATGAAAATGTTGCTACTGTTAAAAATGGCAAAGTAACCGCCGTTAGTGCTGGACAAGCCACTATTACAGTAACTACAAAAGATGGTGGATTTACCGCTTCTTGTCTAGTTAGTGTTACGCAAAAGATAGTTCCTGT
>Ga0256404_1005591_pt1 | contig 22035 bp, 20 predicted proteins | sample RumenRJG_01DNA_FD_185990 | JGI IMG/M metagenome (GOLD analysis project Ga0256404, IMG submission 185990) | Bovine rumen microbial communities from Lethbridge, Alberta, Canada - RJG_01 | ecosystem: Host-associated > Mammals > Digestive system > Stomach > Rumen | place: Canada: Alberta | collected...
GATAGCGAGGCTTTATTTCTAAAATGCGATTACGTAATGAAGCATTACCCCAGTGAGTACCTGCTGACTTGTCAAGAATCATCACTGGTGGCTCATGTGTAATAACTATATCCGTTCCTATTGGAATTAGTTCCTCAGAGTGATTATAAGCTATACCGAAGAACTTTAAGCCATCAATCTCCACCCCCTTATCTTGAAGAAAGTGAACGTTGCCTGGAAGTTCCTCTATATCCTCAGCATCCCATAGACAAAGATCATGGTTACCTGTAACGAAAATCTTATGCGGATAATGCAGTTCAATAAACCAGTTCAAAAAGTCAAGCACCTCCTCCTCAGTACCAGTATTGCTGATGTCGCCACTATGAACGATGACATCAGCTTTAGGCATTTCTTTGATTCTATGATGCAACCCGTGAGTATCAGATAAGTGTAAGATTTTCATTTCTTTACGGATTGATACGGGAAAATATAGACTCTAGGGACAATCATAGTATCAACCATCTGATAATGTTCCGCTTTTAACTTAACAAGAGGATGAACCTCCACAGAGTCCCATTGCCAATCATCCCAATCTTTCACATAGTCCTCATATTCATCGTAATACTCTCTTGTATCATTCATTTCAAAGTCTTGGCGACCAGATTCTGGAGTTACAGGACCTAACAATATTGCAGGAACTATTGCATTATATGGTTCATGGAACACTGCCAAAATTTTATCTCCTTCTTGGAAGTTTATCGGTTCTTTATATTTCGGCTTATTAGGGGCATGTCCACCATGGACGTAGGAAGCCAATGGCTTCATTTGGAAATCGAATGACTTCATTGACATGTTAGCAAAATCCTCATCATCCGACACCATATATCCTAAGACTCTCTCAGGACAAAATGTTGCCCGAGACAAAATGAATTCACACTCTTCTTTCGTTCTAAAATAGCCCAATGTGACCTCTTTTAGTCCATAACATTCGTCTTCAGATTCTCTACTCAGGATATCTACATTACCTATTAACTCTTTACTACAAAGTATGACAGCATTGGGCGATTCGTCATATACCCATGATAAAGGAGCTATAGACTCACCATCATGAAGTCGTATTACTGGCCACTCATGACAGAATAAGCTAACAAATTGCTCAGCATTATCCGTATGGATGGGAATTATGCCTTTTGGCCTAATCATGTTGAAGAACTCATGCATACTTTTCATATCACAATGGCCACTGGTATGCATATATTTGTAGTCATCGCCTACAGCTTTTGCCAATAACGAGTTGTAGGCTTCTAGTCTTTCATCAACATACCCCTTCCACATAGAGAGATACTTCTGTTTTTCACCAGGCATCTGCTCAATCAATCTATTAAATCGTTCATTTGCACGAGCTACTAGAACATATCCCTTAGTATCAAGAAACTCCCTAAACTTATTGGTCATTCTAAACTCTCCTTTTTGATATTGAAGCACTTCTGGCTCATATTTACCATATTGGTAGAGTCTCGACTTTCCCCACATTTTATCACTTGTGACGACAACATCCATTATTTTTTTCTGGTATGCGTCCACATAGAATGGACGTTTTGCCCTCAATGCAGCATGATAGAGGGCGAATAGACGGTCAATATTAGTTGATGACAGATAAACAATATTCCCCTTATGAGCTTTAAACTCTTTCTCATATTGTCTTTGCAATTCAGGTTCTGTAACGCTTGTAGCATCAGGACGGGAAACATTAGTTGCCTCACACACCACATAATCGACATGACGGCCAACATATTTTTCAATTACTTTGGGTAGTGTGCTACTTCTAAAACCATGAGTTCGGAAATCACCAGTATGGAAAAATTTAACTTTATCTGCCTCAATCTTGAAAGCATAGGCATCAAAAGCTGAATGGTCAATAATGATAGGCATAATAGTGAAAGGCCCAATTTTAAGGGACTCTCCGGGAATAAACGTTTTTGCCTTCTTCAATCTAGCAATAACTTCTTTTTGTATACCATCAACTGTGGACAAATGTTTGGAAAGAGTCATCTGAATTTCCCGTCCAACTTTTCCCATATAAATGGGTATCTTATCAGACAAACTGGAAATACAGCCAATATGATCGCCATGATAGTGTGTAATTAGTAAAGCGCTCTTTGATAGATCTCCTTTCGTTAAACCTTCTATCTCCAATGACTGTGATTTTTTTGCTCCTGGCAATTGTTCACCATAATCCACAAATAGGCGAAAACCTTTATGTTCGTATTCAGTAACACAACCTCCAATCTGATCTGTACCTCGATGAATAGTAACTCTCATATTTATAACAACTAATGTATTTACTGCAAATATTCTTGGATTTCACGACGTGTCTCTTCTTTTACTTTTTGTCGAATAATACCATTTATTCTTGTTCGACCATGTTTATCTGGATGATGCCCCCAAGTGGTACAATGTCCCTGAACCCAATCAACCTTTATACTAGGGCATCTACACGATATGTACTTTGAAGGGCTGTTCATCGGCATCTCATCCAAACGATTTGGATTTCTCGACATTTTATATTCCCATCCAGTTTTTAGGAATTTACTTTTTAAATAACTTCTGCTCATTTCTTAAAGATTATATTTGTTTGATGACAAGCTGCTTATGCATTTTCCGAGCCTCTGATATTGAGTGATACGTACCTCTAGATTCTGCAGAAGGGAAAGCTATCACATTTGTTGCCTCCTTTACAATTTGTGAATTACGACGTAATGGGGCCGATTTCCCATATTTTGAGTAATCTGGAAGAAATTCCATCAACGGAATGTGATGACGGCCAGCAAAAAGTTTGGCATAAGTATCAATGCCCGTAGCACCACCTGAGATAATAAGTGAAAGATCGTTTGGAGAAACCTCTTGGAGAAGTATAATCTCCCATTCCTTGTAACTTAGTTTCGGATTTCTCGTCCCAACAATTGCCAATTTAATTTTCATATCTGCCATCTCAATACATTTGTTTTGTAATAGTTAATACGAAAAGCCGATCATACCTAAGTGATAATTCAGACGTTTTCTTGGTTTTTTAACAAGAATTAACCTCGTTCATTTCGCAGACCTTGTATTTATCTTCTTACCATCCTTACTCCATGTGTACAACCAAGAACCATTACGGCTAGTAAACGTATCACCGGCAGCACCAACAATCTCACCAACTGAGTTTGCACCAAATGTATGAAGACGTTTTCCATTAACATCATAGGTGATATAAAAGCCGCTGCCCTGCTTTATAATATAAAACGTGGAGCTATAGCCCTTCAATTCACCTTGACTGGTACTAATTGTTTTAATTTTCTTGCCGTTCTGGTCATAGATATAATACCAAGATTTAGTTGTTTCAATATGACTGATGCTTTGTGCCTGTAAATAGACAGCACCTAAAATAAACAGAAATATAAATAGTAATTTCTTCATATCGCATTTATAATAATTGGTACAAATATAGTAATAATTCGACATTTTTGATTATTTTTGTAGCCTAATTTAAGTGTTTTTAGAACTATAGTGTAATTTTGAGAATTCAATGAGCTTTATTAAGTACATAGCTGACGAGAACCATTATAAAGAAGTTTTATCGCTGATTGAAAAAGCGAAACAGACCATTTGGATTGGAACGGCTGACATTAAAGACTTATATGTTGAAGACAAGCCTTTTCTTGGGATGCTAGCAGTCCTTTTGAAAAAAGGTGTTGAGGTTAGACTTATTCATGCGAAAGAGCCAGGGACAGCATGGAGGGAAGACCACGAAAAACATCCCATTCTTTATGATGGAATGGAACGTGTTCTTTGTCCAAGAGTTCATTTCAAACTTATTATTATAGATAGTTCTATCGTCTATATTGGTTCCGCGAACTTGACAGGTGCAGGTATGGGCATGAAATCATTACGGAAAAGAAACTTCGAAGCAGGAATTCTAACCGATGATCCAGAAATGCTAGAGGCAGCTATTGAACAATTTGACAATGTCTGGATAGGTAAGTTTTGTAAAGCCTGTGGCCGCCGTGAGTATTGTGCAGATCCTATTACTTAACCAAAAACTAATTTAGAGGTGGGCGTGAACACTGCCACACCCACCTAAAGAACTAACCAATCTTCTCACACGTCAAATAAGACATAGTCATCTTGGACTTATCAAAACTGGTAGAATACTTGGTGTTAAAAGCCCGTGCAATAGCTTCTTGATTCTTTGTCTGGCCAAGTGGGGGTGTTGTCGTCTGAGTTGACATTTCAATAAACATCCCTTTTACCAATTGTTTTCCGGTCCCCCAGTTCCAATTGTTTTTTGCAGAAATTTTCCAAAGTGGCATAACTATTTGTTTTAAGGTGAATATTAAGCTGTTATTTCAGCCATTAATTGTTTCTTTAATTGCTCGACGATGCAATTCCATAGGCTGGAATTTTGGAGTTTTCCGGTTGGTATGTAATTCTTGTATTTCTCATAGAACTCCATACCCGTATCTTCAAACAGATGATGAGGGTAGATGTTGATAATACGCTCCCAATCCCATTTGTCTGCATACTTTTCCAGCAATTCATGCGTCATTGTTAGATTTCTATTATCTGACAGTTCACTCCAATTCCATTTCTCCTTAAAGGCATCCAGGAAGGGTTCTGTCATGACAGCTTCACTAGCATATTCAGAAAACTTGTTCCAGTCTATTCGATTCTTGAACTTCTGAACCATGGGAACAGTCCATACTACGTTACTGTTACATGAAATCTCATGCCAATCGACTTGATCCTGATATTTCTCCAATAATGCTTCTGACCACGAGAAATTTTCGGATAGTTCTTTCCATGCCTCAGAAACTGCCGTCTGGTGCATGAAATCATTACTTAAAATCTTTGTTGCCATAATCACTTTTTGTATTTAAATGAAAAATCTACTGCAAAGATAGCTCAGAGTTGTGCCGTTTCAAGGCATAAGATATGATTATTTCATTAATTTCTTTCCTAAATGTATTTCATCGCCAACTATTTGAATTTTATCTTTATCTATGACATCTAAAGAAACGAGGCATAACCCCATACGCTTACATTCCTTAATGAGAATATTAAGTTCTGACTTTTGACTCTTGCGGGATTCCATTATCGCAGCCATATATTCAACAGGATAATTAGCTTTGAGATATGCAGTCTGATAGGCAATCCATGTATAGCAGACTGCATGAGACTTGTTAAAGGCATAGCAACCGAAGTGTTCCCAATCTTTCCATATCTTTTCCAATATTCTGGGATTGTGCCCATTCTTCTTTCCTCTCTCAATGAACTGGGGTTTTAGTACATCTATGATATCTTTTTTCCTTTTACCCACAGCTTTGCGCAGGATGTCACTTTCTTCTCTGGTAAAATCTGCAAGCAGACGGGAGAGCATCATTATCTGCTCCTGATACACAGTTACCCCATAAGTATCTTTTAGATATTTCTCCATACATGGAATGTCATAGGTAATTTTATCACTTCCATTCTTTTTTGATACGAATGCTGGAATGTAGTCCATCGGACCTGGGCGATAAAGAGCATTCAAGGCAACAAGGTCATCAAACACTGTTGGCTGGAGGTAACGAAGCCACTTCCTCATGCTCGAAGACTCAAACTGGAAAACACCAATGGTATTACCTTGTTGATATAGTTCAAAAGTATTGGGATCGTCTATAGGAATCTCATCCAAATTGATGTCAATTCCACGAGAATATTTAATGTTCAAGAGAGCATTCTTTATTTCTGAAAGTGTTTTCAGTCCTAAAAAGTCTATCTTCACAAGGCCGGTAGACTCAATGCGCATTCCATCATACTGAGTACAGACAATACTATTCCCTTTCTCATCTGGATTGTCAGTAGTAAATACAGGAGCCCAGTCGCTTATTGGGCCTTGACTGACAACAAACCCACAAGCATGAACACCTGTTCCACAAATCGCTCCTTCCAGTATTTTAGAATACTTGATTAGATTTCTCATAGCTGGTTTCCGTGACTTTTCTGCCTTTTTAAAGGCTGGGACAGTAAGACAAATGTTCGTCATATTCATTCTCATCCAATTCGGCAGATATGGAGGTATCTCTTCGCATAAGGATTCCGACACTGAATCTGGGATTTTTTCCAGTTTAGCTACATTCTTGATGACTCTTTGGGGGTACATTGTTGCGAATGTGACAATATGGGCACAACAATCCTTCCCATACTTGTCTTCAAGATATTTATGAGCAAGAAAACGTCCTTCTTCATCAAAGTCTATGTCAATATCAGGTAAAACATCACGATTCAAATTGATAAAACGCTCAAATAGCAAATCGTATTTCAAAGGATCTATCCTAGTTATTCCTAAGCAGAATGAGACCAAGCAACCTGCTGCAGAACCACGACCTGGTCCAACCATTACACCATAGTTACTTCTCAACGAGTTTACTAGATCCTGCATTATCAGAAAGTATCTGGAGAACCCTTTTGTCTTTATGACATGTAACTCGAACCGAAGCCTGTCCTCCACATCTGACGGCAAAGGTTTTCCATATATCTGATATGCTCTATCCATGGAAATCTTTTCCAGATAGTCATGCTCTAACATAATCTGATATAACTCGTTTATTCCTCCTAATCGGTTAATCCTTTCGATGCATTCTATTTCAGACATGCATTTTTCACCATTTTCATCACAAGAAAAATCATGCAGAAGAGATTCTTCTGTATATTTCTCGCGCCACTCCTTTTCTGTTCCGAATTCTGTTGGAATTGGAAATGCTGGCAATACAGGCTTATGATCGATGCTGTATAGCTCAATCTTATTCAGTACATCAAGTGTATTGGATAATGCCTCTGGAATATCCTCGAAAACAGTGGCCATCTCATCATAGGTTTTAAGCCATTCCTGCTTAGAATAATAGGTTCTATTTGGTTCTTCAAGTTCTTTACCTGTTCCCAAACAGATCAATCTGTCATGAGCATCTGCCTGGTCTTGATTAGTAAAATGAACATCATTTGTGCAAACCACTTTAATACCATACTCTATGGCAAGTTGCTTTAACTGTCGGTTAACCTTCTCTTGACACTTGTATTTTTCTCGATTGGCAATGATGGAAGAGTCTTTCACCTCATGGCGTTCCAATTCCAGATAATAATCATCACCAAATACCCTATGATACCATTCAATAGCTTCACGACTACCGATAATATCATCATTTAATAGTTTAACAGGAACTTCACCTGCAAGGCATCCCGATAGAACTATCAGACCTTCATGATATTTCTCTAACTCTTTACGGTCTGTGCGAGGCCTCATGAAGAACCCGTCCGTCCAGGAATTACTGACTATTTTAATAAGATTCCTATAGCCTCGCTCATTTTTAGCTAATACTGTCAGGTGATAGCCCCCAAGGTCTTTAGGAAATGCTTTATGATCCTTATTGCCATTCTTTGCAACATACAATTCACAGCCGAAGATGGGCTTAAAAGGGTCTATACCTTTCGCCTCACGATCTTTATTGAGTTTATTCACATAGTCATAAAAGTCTTTGATGCCAAACATATTGCCATGGTCTGTCAATGCCATGCCAGGCATATCACATTCTATAGCTTTGTCCACGAGATTCTTTACACTTGATAGAGCATCATAAATTGAATAATGTGAATGTACATGAAGGTGTACGAAGTTTTTTAAACTATCCATATTTGCAGTTTTTATATCTGTTAAACTTAAATTACTTATTATATAATACGAATGAGAATACAAAGCTAGAATAAAGATATGTCTATCTGGGGCAGATGTAGAACTTATTTATTGTTTCATTAAAAATAAATAGAAATCCCAATATTTTGAGACCGCCATATCTTGAATTTTATTCTGCTGTTCTGCATCTTCTCCAATCAGCATTGAAAGATAATTCCAGAAAGATTTCCGGTGATGGTGGTACTTTAAATGAGCCATTTCATGTAGTATTACTACGTCCATCAATCTATTTGGGAATATTACAATTATGGGAGATAGCCTAATATAATTCGAATGGGTACACTGGCCTAAAATACCTTTTCGTAGTTTCTTTACTACTATCCCGTTTGCATATAGGTTATGTAGGGATTCCAGCTCATGCAACCTTTGGGGTAAAACCTTCTTTGCCCTCAGAACAATGTGGTCACGAATAGTTTCCCTAAGCCATTTTTGAACACGTATATTCTCAAACTTAGTTTGATTAGTATATAGAAAGTCTAGCCCAGAGTTACCTTCCCTAACAATCGCATGGATACAATTCGTTCCATAACCGTATACCAGCCTTTCCTTGTCATATAATTCATTCAGTTCCAAATCGCATGTATCACAAAGATGCCATTCTACACTAAAGGATGGAAAGTTCAGACGGAATCTCGGGTTAATCCAATATAGAGGTGTTCTTTTGCTCATACTTTCCATATTCGATCTAATATATCATCATATCCGGAAACGGTACTCTCTATCTGCAAGCCATAAAACCTTGTTCCTTTGTTGTGTTCTATTTCCATTTGTTCCAACGTTTTGGTTCTTGGCGGTGGAAAGTAGAAATCGCTAATAATAAGGACATCGGCCATCGAATAACAGTCGGTATTTAGCATCTTCAAAGCGTTTTTTATCATATCCTCCCCGTCAGTGCCTCCTGTAAATGGATTATTCAGGAAACGGGTCAACCGGCTCCATGAACCAGGTCGGGATAAATCCATACACTCAGCTCTGACAGAAAAAGTTATTAAGAAACATTTTCTTTTTTGTTTCTTGGCCATTCTAAGAAGCTGAAGCAAGAGACAACGGGCAACTTTTTCTGGCTTACCTGACATAGAACCACTGGTATCAAGACTGACAATAATTGGGCCTTTTTCTAATCTCGGCTTTTTATTACGCTTCTTCTCAGTCTTTTCTACACTCTCTTGTTTGGGCTTGTTGGCAAAAAGCTGCAGCTGGTGTGAAGCATATTTCAGGTAAAACAGATCCTCTGTTCCCTTATCTGCTAGGATTGTAGTTTCCATCGGCAGGAGATGCTGTAAATCATTTCCTACAGATACTTGCTCTATCTCGACAGCAGGTGTTGGCGGTGAGGGTAATAGTGGCATGTAACTTCTTACTGTCTCGTCATATTCGTCATCTCGTTCAGGCTGTTCCCTTCCGATGACACGAACTATATCTACCAACTGCGGGTAGGAATAGAAAGCTTTTTCTATTTTCTTGCGCTGTTTAAAGTCTGCATTTCCGTGTTCTTTAACGCCCTTTTCCCACCTTTCTCTATTAAACTCAATGATTTCGACTTTCTTTTTTCGGGCAAGTTCGTCACAAGCTTTGTCCCAATCAGACAATAAAGAGGAAAAGACTGCATCAAGATCTTGACTTTTCATTTGTTCGACATAGCCGTCAATGTTCACTTCCTCTGGAGCATATTCCCTTGTGATAGTGCTATACACCTCTTTCCACATGTTTCTTTTTTGGTCAATGTCTGCATCTGCAAAGACTACTATGTAGGACTTCTCACGTTGATGTGCCTGTTCTATTGGCTGGAATAGTTCCAACATGGCCTCCAAGAATTTCATGACCTCCTCTTTCAATAGTTCCTTCCAAACAGGATCTTGGCTTTCAAGCTGCGGATTTTCATCAATCGTCTGCTGCAAGAAGCTTCCTAACAGGTCTTCTTGCGGGATATTATCAGGCATCCGGCCTCTTTCCATATAGAAGTCGAAAGCATCGTCATATTCCTTTAGCCTGTTGGCTATTTCTATTTCATTCATCATATGAGCGATTCTGCATTGGTAGCTTTAACTTGAAGTTCATTCAATCGCTTATCACAATTAACCATGTATTTCTTAACCACTGTCAGATCATCATCCGACAAGAACAGATGCTTGGTTTTCGAAAACATTTCCTGTAACTGAGCCAGTTTAGGACGTAAATCCTTTTGGATGATATTCAGGGTGACTGTAGCAACATTGGCTGGAATAATACCTGGATTATCGAATAATCCCAGACCATCCTGCGCACTCTTCCGCTCAAAGGCATAAGCTGTTCCATTGATAATGATGCCTCCTTGGCACTTGGTCAGTTTTACCTTCATCGATTTTGCTCCAGCTTTTGTTTTGTAATCATACGGTGTGCCTGTGTAGATGGCATGAACTATCCACGCTTTCTTGTCCTGGTCATAGAACAGAATGCCATCCATAGAGCGGTGTACTTCGACGTGACTGTAATCTGGTTTAAAGAACAGACATTTCCCATTAGGATGATTACGTAGCTGATAATAGAAGTAGTTTACTTGCTTATACTCGTCGTCTGCTGCTCGACTCGTCTGAGCAATATTTTGTGAGTTCTTTTTTAGGGCACCTTCAATCTCCTTGGTCTGTTTATCTATATTGAAATCAATAACCGCCGTTATACTTCGACTAACTATATCAATGATAACAGGAATCGTTTCAGCCTTATTCCATAAACAGGAAAACAATAGCGGAACGTCAGTTACATCAATCGTCTTGCGTCCATTAAGGAAAGCAGACGCTTGCATCAGATGAAAGCACTTTTTCCATCTTCGATCAGATATGTAGAAGTCCATCTCGTTGACATCCTCCTTTTTTGCTTCTTCTTTTAAGAACTTTCGAATATATGATATTACATTGCATACATCATCGGGAATGGAAACGTCATCTATCTTGACCTGCCACTCGCTATAGGTTTCCTCTGTCAATTGTAAATCAAAGGGAACCTCGATAGTATTCAGAGGCTTCTGCTTGATCATCTTGAAAAACGTTGATTCGCTCTTGATACAATTAGAAACCATCCTAACCAGAAATCTATCCCATAGCGCTTCCAATCCTTCATCCTCTGCAGGCAACTCATTACTGGCTGCAATCAAAGCTTTCATCGGAAGTCGGATGATATTACGTCCATTCTGGAAAATCTTCTCGTTGATAGCAGTCAGTAAGGCATTTTGGATAGAGGGACCGGCTTTCCATATCTCATCGAGGAAAACGACATCTGCAGTAGGCAGAAAACCATCAACAACACGTTCATACTTATCTTCATTCTTTAAAAGGGAAATAGATACAGGGCCAAATATCTCATCTGGCGTACTGAAGCGTGACATAAGATATTCAAATGATTTCCCTTCACGGAAAATAAGTTTCAACCTTCTGGCCACAAGACTTTTTGCTGTGCCTGGAGGTCCTAACAAGAATATACTTTCGCCTGCAACAGCACATAGCAACGACATCGCTAAGATGTGTTGCTTCTCATAAATCCCCTCAGATATTATCTTTAAAAGGGACTTTATATGTATGTCCTCCTTCATAAACTATCAAATTTTAATGCGACAAAATTACTGTATATTTTGGTCTTAGCTGCATCCTAATTCATCACAAGCCTTGCGAACTTGAATATTTAATGTCAGCAACTGCATACCAACATTAATAACACTTTCTCATCCAGACTATTATCGTACCCCATTCCCCATCTAATTTCTACGCCATCTGGAAACATTTTGATAACGTCATGGATATAACGAAGTTCTTCCATAAGAAGAGGATGTTTCTGCGATGTCCTAACCAGTAGAACAACTTTGTTATAGCATCCGAAATCAATGGATGCATATTCTGTAAGTTCACGAAGTATAGACTCCATACGACTCTCATTAGTTCGAGGAAAGGAGTTTATTCTACGTTTAAGCACGATCTTCTCTTTGTATAGATATATCAGGTCGCTTTTGTCCAAACGAACCAAAGTTGTTTGCTCTACAATCTGCTGAATTAACTCGTCAATCTCAGGTTTACTTCCTCTGAGGTTTAAAAAACGTGTTTCGTTTACCGTCTGTTCCATATATTCTTATCATTTAAAAGCCAATCTTTCTTTGCTCTTTTTTCTCTAATCGTTCATTGTCACAGTGAATTGACAGCGTTTCAAGGACATTACTTGAAGAACCATGAAGTATATTGTCTATAGCATAATGACGAGCTATATTCTCTATTTGGCCACCGCTAAAATCGTACTTCACAGCCAAAGCATGGATGTCAGCCTCTAAGAGAGTTGGAATCATCTCACGCCAGATGCTCATACGCGCCTCTATAGTAGGTTTGGTAAATTTAATCTTATAGAGGAAGCGACGTTCAAAGGCCTTATCCATATTCTGTGCTAAATTGGTTGTGGCTATCAGAATACCATCAAGAGTTTCCATTTCCTGAAGAATAATATTTTGAATGGAATTTTCCATCTTGTCAACAGCACGTTCAGCACCTTCCTGGCGTTTACCAATAATAGCATCAGCCTCATTGAACAACAGAATAGGAGTCAACTTGCACTCCTTTACCTTGTTTCGGTAGTTATCGAACAAGGCTTTTATATTCTTCTCGCTCTCCCCAACCCACATACTTTTAATTTCAGAGATATTCACTTGCATGATGTCACGACCAGTTTCCTTTGCAAGCTGCAGAACTGTTTCAGTTTTACCAGTACCAGGCATTCCATAGAAAAGACATGTGAAACCGCATCTAAAACCAGACTCTTTGAGACGGTTCCGGATTTCCTGATAATGATCATCAGTCAACAGCTGCGTTAGTTCAGACACCTGTTTTCTGACTTCTTCATCGTAATAGAGTTTTTTCTTTGCAATATCATTGGTTTTTAAGAGTCCAGCCTTCTTTTGATTTGTATTCAGAGAAGATAGATTCAACTCCTCAAATAAAGTTCGCTTGGCTTCCATTGTCATTCGGAATGATTCTCTATTGACAAAGCCATCGTCGTTATTATATTCAATCATCTTGGTAGATAATAGAATATGATCTCCTGAGTTCAAAGATGACTTTATCCGATTCCATCTACGCTTATCAAATAGAAAATCCAAGTCATGATATCCAATATTATCATCACTATTATTAACAAACAGATGGGAAAACAAAACTAAAAGGAGTTCATCTTCAACATCAAGATTGAAACTCTTCAGTTTCTCCACAAATATGAGGTTGGGATTATTTGTGAACAATTCTCTTATCTTTTCGCAAACGCCTTTTTCTGTGAGTTCATCGTTTTTTCTCATGTCAAAAATGTCTTCCAACTCAGCAAAAAGTTCTGCACAAGAAAGACCAGAAAGATCTTCCGGTTTATACAACTCATTGTGTTGAAAGGCTTCTATGACCTTCATGGGAACACGATAAGAGCGACCTCTTCTATCGCGGCAACATATTATAAGACCTCTTTTTTCCAATACGTCGATATCGTTCATAAAACGAATAATTCTGGTGGTTCGACAGCCAAGAAAAGTACCAAAATCACTAATAGAAATACTGGAATCTTCACTATTGTCAATAAATAGTGACATCATTACACTTTGTTCCTTTGTAAGGTCTAGGGCTTCTGATAGGTATTTGATATACTTATCAGCCTTACGAAAGAAATCCTTACTAAGATGAGAATCTTTAGCCAACTCAACGATTTCTTCTACTGCCTGCAACAGATCCAACTCTTGCTTTTTTGATTGTTTTGCTGTCATAATTGAAGCTTTTTCATTAATCTTGCTGCAAAGGTAAAACGAAGATGTGCCTATTTGGGGCACATCTTACATGATTTTGCGCAATCATCGCAATTTTCTCAAAAATCAATCATAATAATCAGATTTATCCCAATCAAGATGATCACCGTAATCATCATTATTATATGTATTAGAGTTCACTTCTGCATTGACTTCTATGTTGAAATCGCGAACCCATAAAAGATCAAAGATAGAGAATTCCATATGACTATACAGATTGTGGAAAGGAAAGATAAGATGCATGTCTTCTGTTAATTTCCTGTCTAAACCTTCATTCCAGTTGTCCAATTTATCATCTAAATACAATACCTGATGCTCAGTTGGTATCTCAGAATCCCAACTGCTGACACTGATTAAATTAACACCATCCTCATATAAAGGGATATATTTGTCAATGGAGCCATTGAGAATAGCCCACATTTTCTTAGCTCTTATAGTCTGAACAGGATGAATTTTAGAATATTCGTAGCCGAGAAAACATTTTCCAGTCACTTCAAAATCACCAGTTAAACCAGACTCGCTTACAGAATTAAACAATGTAACAACTCGTTTCCGTGTTTCTAGCACCTGTATACGAAGAGCCTCATTGAACTCAGTTAGCAATTGCTTATTGGTTTCATCAAGCACAAACATATTATTTAGAAGATGGCATCTTACTCCCAGGAGATGCTCTATGGCAAAGCCTTCAGGACCATCGTAATGCTTTCTCTCATTAGCCATTTGGAGATTTAGAATCTCCAACTCCACATCACGAACAGCTGTAGTGTTGAAAATCTCTTGTACTATCATACATTTAGGATTTTAAGTATTCAATAATTTTTCTCCAGATAGAACGATGCCCTTTCTTATATTCATTTGTCGATGTCAGATTAATGGCTATGTCCAACATTGTCATAAGCAAAATAGTATGAGTACTCTTCCATCCAGAATGTAATTTATAATAAGTAAGAATTCGTTTGGTCACAAACCTTGCTGCATCATAATATTGATCTTCTTCACCTTTGATGACATTCACTTCTATTTGTTCGTCATAGACTTGCAATGTAATCTTTTTCTTATCTGCTTTCATATCCATAAATCCCTATAATAATCAATAAATAATTGCATTCCTTCCTTGATCTTCTCTTGCTTCTCTAAGGGAAGCATATCAAAGTCGTTTCCACCGATACACCACTGATATTCTTCAAAAGCATAAAGCATCTTACGGATGATTGCTAACCACTTCTTATGGCCTTCTCCAGCACTGCATCCTTCAGCTAATTTTCCAGGACATCCTCCATTTGGTCCCTTTTGAGCCTTCAAAAATGCCCTTAGATGAACGGAAATAATACGAGCAAGTCTTGTGTCAAGACTCCAAACATCTTCATACGATACCTCTGCGTAGCCAGCATGAGCCACTTTTCTCCAGTAATCATCTTTCCACTTGGGTTTCTCACCAAACATATAATCATCCATAATCTACATATATATAATACGATGCAAAAATAATATAGAGTTGCGCCCAAACGAGGCACAACTCTAAAAAAAGTTAGTAAAATCTATTATTTTCTTTGGTAAGAGAGACAATAAATCAATCTTTAAACCAATTCGTAATTATTTTCAATAAACTGTTGCATTGCGTCTGCCCAAATAATAGCATCGTGAATACTATCTTTAAAGAATACTTGCGAGTTGTTTGGCATTAGGCCATGGATTACTTTAATTACATCCAAATCATTAACAACCTGGTAGTTCTCATCAATAGCAACCATTTCGAACCGCCATCTCCTCGTAGAAGTATGTCTAATCATTAGTTGATACTTTTGATCATTCACCTTAAATGTTAAAACAGTATGCCGTGGATAACCATGAGGGTAATAGCCATATCTTAGTCCCTTCTCGGTCAAGAGTAGGTGTAGATGATAAGACCATGTCTCATACTGATTGGTACCTCCACCCTTTTGCCTGACAACCCAAGCAGTACCATTATCATTAAGCCAAATAAATCTTTGCCAAGCTTCATGCCATATTCTTGGATTAACCAGAAGTGGCCAACGCCAATCAAATATTTGTTTTTTAGCTTCATTAATAATATTTCGAAGTGATTCTTTTACCTGTTCTATATCTGAGAAAAGATAATTACTGTCATTAAGCACAGCCTTTAGACATTCAACACCGTCCTTATAAATAGAGTAATCATCATTGCAATCAATACCATTGAATTGTACCATCTGCCTAAAACTGTACGAACGGGAATTTATGGATTGATCCATCATAGAATAGATAATACTCCGATTGTCTTCTTTCCTAAAATAACATCCTTGTGACAACATCGCTCTTTCAAACAAACAGTCTGTTCGGAATTCTGTGCTTTCAAGATAAGATAGTAACATATCCATCTTCTTTTTGTAAGTGTCAAACAAATCCCTGTACTTCTTATGAGTCGATGTGTCCCATTTACTAATATCTTGATATTCTATTTCTGACAACCCTGAAAAATACATAAGATATCCAGAACGACCAGGCCAAGCCGTTACATTATCTGCTTCAGTAATGGACTTTTCCCAATTATTATCACAAGCAATTAACTGTGCTTTTAATATTTCTTCTTTTATCTGTGACTGAGGGAATGGTGTACACTCCAACGAACTTGTGAGATGAGAAAGATAATGGATAATATCCCCATCTCCCATAGATGAAAATACGAGGTTCAGAAATTTAAGAGCTTTCTGCATGTCAGAAACGCCATTGATTTCAGTTGATTCAACCATGTTTCTCACAAAGCGCATCCATCTATTGAGGGGCAAATAACCATCTTCTTCACATTTTTGTATTGCATTTCGAAATTTGATACAAAACTCAGACATTGCCCAGAACAAAAGCCTTGTCTGGTATGTTATGGAGGTTATTTTACTATTTCTACCATCAATTCCATAGAACATGATGATATTTAATTGTTCTTCAATATTAATGAACTCTTTATCGACCTTATACTTTTCAGCAAAGACACCTTTAAGGTCACAGATAAAACTAAGAGCATCATATACGCTTTGACATACGCTTTCATTAATATTATGACGTTCCCTTTGTTCTTCATCCTCTAGAATGTATCCATCCTTATCTTCATTAAAGACACCAAGTTCTGTATAACGATAAAAAGTTAGATGCATATCAGGATTAGACTTCTTTGCCACCTGACTTTCAAACAATTCGTCCAGGCCATTATCATTACTATTTGCTAATATAGCATATTTATTGGCAAGAGCGACCTTTATAACATTCATCATCATGCCATCTGTGTTATCCCTATAGTAAACAGGTTTATCCTCTTCTGACTTTGGTCTAACGTTATTTCGCATATTCCAGAACACATCAGCCCACTTGCCATCAATGTTTCCTGCGAAGTCGCTATTAACACTTGTACTCTTTGTCATGAAGGACTCGAATCTAGCCTTGAAAGTTTCAAAATCACTTAACGGTTTCCCACGAGAGTTCATCTTGATGTATAACTCATCTGAAAGATGGAAATCCCCTTTGTTAAGATATAGTAAGTTAAAAGTGATAGCAACATCTTCAACATCCTTACAAATTAGTCTTTTGAAGAATGCTTTTGCCTTTACTTCTCTATTGATACCTCTTGATATGTTATTAAAAAGATATGATATTGTATCAAGCATGGTTAACATACCACTTACAGTGGGGTCATTTTTCCACTGATCATGGAACCATCCTTCATTTTTAAGTGTTTTGCTAATTGGTGCCTTTCCTCCCTGATTTATACTATCCACTATATCCTTTGGATGGACATATTCAAGAATTCTCTCACAAAATTCTGTAGAACTTAAACGAGTCATATAAGAGAATCTGCCGATAAAATGCATACGCATCAGCCGGAAAGAAGCATCATTCCATATAGAAAGGAACCAATGAAGAAGAAAAAGTGTTGTTAGACGTTGCTGGCCATCAAGAGGCACAAAGTTTTCGTAATTTACATTTTTGAGAGAAATATCTTTAGGCTTTTCCAACGAGCCATAGATAAAATCCAACTCTTGCTTTCCTTCTTTGGAATCTAATACTTCAAACAATTTCTTTAAGAAAGGTTCACGTATTTGACGAACATCATCGTTACTTCTTCCTTGAGCATAATCACGCTGAATAATAGGGATTACTATTGCATTCTCCGTGGTAAGATGCCACAAACAGCTTTTCTTACCTTGTTGAATATCACTTTCTTTAAATATCTTATTGCTCATGTCTAATCAGTTTTAATAATTCATTACACTTTACATATTCAGGTAAATTGTTTTGAATAAGAAGTTCTTTGTTTAGGAAGTTACGTCCTGACCTATTCAAAGTATTAAATATCTCAGCCAAATATCTCAAAGCGTCATTTTCATCCCACTCTAGCATATTTGTCATTCGATGACTATAAGCTTTCACAAAGACATTGTACGTACCGATAGGAACGAATACACCACGTGTTATGTTTTTAATAACACGCATACGTTTATATGGGAATATTGCATTGCCATAACTCTTATTCGTCCCTTCATCAAGCAACACTTGATTCCAAATAAAATCCCTTCGGTCGTCTTCCTCGTTTAGCGTAGAATCTTTTATGTTCATCGAGTCAACAATTTGACTGAAAACGTATTGAGACAACTCTTCTTGTTCTTTACCCCTAGCAAGGAAAATCTTAAAAAGTGCTTTACAGATGCTTGAATCTTCCATCTGGGATATATATTCCTCATACTTAGGCTTAACAATATCTATTGCCTCTGACACCAATTGTTCATTGCTCTTACGTTCATTCTTTGGTCTTTTGATGTTAGTTGCGGTCAAATCTTCAATTACTTCAAAATAGCTGATGTCTGTATAATACTCTAGCATTTGTGCAGCAAATTGGAAACATCGAGACTTTTTGTTTGGATCAAAAGGTGTATTTGGAGCAACATGCTCCTCATTCCATGTAGTATGCTTATAGTAATGGAATGGAAAACGATCTGACTTCTCAGAATTATCTAGTACTGTCAAAACATTGAAAAGTAATAATGTTGGAGTTAGACCTTTCTGACTCTTCATAAGGTGCTTTGACTCATAACTTGAAGTTTGTTTGCGAATAAGCTCTTCAAGTTTCTTAATAAAGTCTGCTTTCTTCGGAACAGGTAGAGCCTTGCCATCTTTGTCCTGTGGAAACTGGATATTCTTTATTTCATTCACAGAATGTCCCTGAGATATGAGATAACCAATGTAGTGATAATATGTCTTGTTGTCATACCAGTCTTGCATGGTTTGTATAAGTTCACGCACTCGCTTCCATTCCTTATTTACAAATTCAATAGCATCATTGCCATTCTCTTTATTTTTTTGAAAGAGTGAATCGTAAAACTCAAAAGTGAAATAAAACCTATCACTATTCGACTTTTCCTTATTGGCAAGCAGGTCAAATAAATACTCAATACGAGTCTCATATGACATACCTACATTGTTGAAATCGTATATGAAATCCCAGAAAAAAGGATCTTGCAGTTTTCTTTCTATTTCGTCCCACTGCCTTGCCACATTAGTTCTATAGTCCTCACTTTTAATCTTAATCTCATCAGATAAAGAAGGGAAATTGCCTTCCTGCAAAAACATCGCTTTTATAAGTTCTGCATTGGTGAGAGGTATCTTTCCTGTATTAAGACGATCGAATATCTCATGGTCATTTTCATTTTCAGTGTCTAGCTCGTACCATATAACATGACATTTACTCCTTATACAAGTTTCAAACTCTGTTACTGCATTGATTCTCTTTTTACTCTTTGGGCAGGGTAGATTGTCTAAGGTGTAATCGTCTGGAGTATCAGCATCAATCCACTTCATGAAATCTAAAGTAGCATTGTATGCACAGAATATATGGAAGTAGTCACTATTTTTTTGCATCTCATCTTCATTACATCTATTTTCTAACCAAACAGAACTCTTATTTCTTGTCTGATATTCTATGGAGTATGTAACATCTGTTAAAGTTGGCATAAGTTCAGATGCCAATTCTGGATGATTTGCTAACACTGTATAGTGTAGTTTAGTAACACCATAATCTTTCATAGCTTGTTGGATGATGAGCAACGTAGTAAGCCGCTGTTGTCCGTCAATTACATAGTATTTCCCATCTTTTGGTTTTACTACAACAGGTTGGAGACAATAGAAATCACCATCGTCATCATCGCTATGGTTTAACTTGAAGTCCCAAATGTCATTGAGAAGTTTAAGGACTTCCGTTCTGGTCCATTTATACCCCCTTTGGTAGTCAGGTATAAAGAAATCATACTTCTCCTTTATAAGTTGATCAAGTGATTTTCTTATTAACTTCATATTTCTTTTTAAAAATAATAGTTCATAAAATTTCCCTTGCAATCCATGCGCAAGCTTCTGCGTCGGCAAGTGCATGATGATGATTCTCTAAATGATATCCACACAACTCTGAAATAGTGTGAAGTTGATGATTCTCTGCATTAGGAAAAGCTTTACGAGAAGCTATACATGTACAGTAGAAATCATAATCAGGATAATCCATCTGATAACAGCGGAAGACCGCTTTTAGACAACTTTCATCAAAGGCCTTATTGTGTGCAACCAAAGGTAAATCCTTAATCTTCGGTTCTATCTGTTTCCAAACTTCTGGAAAGATTGGCGCATTTTCCGTATCATTCTTAGTTAGGCCATGCACCTGAGTACACCAATAATTATAATAATTGGGCTCTGGTTGAATTAGTGAGTAGAAACTATCCACAAACTCACCATTCCTAACAATAATAATACCAACACTACATACACTACTGCGCTCGTTGTTTGCAGTTTCAAAATCTATTGCTACAAAGTCTTTCATGTATTTATTTATCCTCCTTGTATTTATTCCACATTCTTTTTATCTTGCCTGCCAGCTCTTTTCTTAGCCATACAGGTTCTAAAATCTCAAAATCTTCTCCTTTTGCCAAAACTTCCTGTTGAAAATCAAACTCTGGACAAATGCGGAGTTCAAACAAACTGTATTCTTCTGCTCTTTGAATCTCCTCCTGAGTCCAATGAAGGGGCAATGATCGCATATAGTTTGCTTGGCCAGCCGAAACCTTCAGAACGACCTTTTCAACTTTAGGTTGGCTATTAGCAATAATACCATAGAAACTGTCAAAAAACTCAGATGCAACAAAGTCTTCTGGCATCTTAAATTTTTGATCTTTAAGTATGTTCATATCATAAATCCTATCTACGGCATATATCATTAGCCTTTGATAATAAGGATTCCATGCAAGCATATACCAACGCTGCTTGAATAATTTTATACAATATGGTTCTACGTTAAACGTATTACTCTCTTCACGCCAATAACTCTGATATGTCATACGAATGACAGAATTCTTCTTCATGGCCTCGATAATAGTAGATAAATAGCCTTGACCAGAGGGAATCTCTTCAAGTAGTATTCTCTCTTTGAGGTTTTGGTTATCTATGAGCAAATTGCTTACAGATATTGTATTAAGTAACCAACTGCGCAAACTCCCACTTTTTATTTCGTGGGCATTGGCAATATAATAATGGTAGCCACCTTTTCGTTCACACTCAATAATCAGGCCAAACATTTCTTCAGCAGCTATACGCCATTTATGGAATGTACGAAGAGCAAGTTCAACCCCCTCACTCATGTCATTATCCAGCCATTTTTCATTTAGTTCTTCAAATGTAATACTACCTGCCTTGTAGATTGTTTCTACAAGCCAAACATACTTATTTAAAAGATTTTTAGCCATAATTGATAATTTTGCTGCAAATATACAAAAAAGATATGTAAAAACAAGGCACAAGTTAAAACATTTTTAATCAAATGGAGAATATATTCGAACATAGCACAACACTAATTATGTTAATTTGTTCTTTAAATAATAAATGGATGGTAGTTTCGCGGTACTATATGTTCACTTCTTCTAGATTCTATGGGCTATAGCAAACTTTTGTATGATTGAGGGGAAAATCCCCAGAATCTTTAGGAGTTTGCCTCTTTCGTTTTAGGACTTATCCTTTGCAAAACTATAGTTTTATTCCGAACTTTGCACCGTGAACAAGAAATAAAATGTCAAACTCTAAAGTATAGGAGATTAAGATATGAAGAAGATGACGATCCTGGCAGTGATGATGGTCATGACTATCTCAGCCAACGCAATGAGCTATAATGCAGCAAAGAACGAAGCCCTCTTCCTCTCTGACAAGATGGCTTACGAGCTCCACCTCACCGCTGCACAGTATGAGGCAGTCTATGAGATCAACCTCGACTACCTGATGAGCCTGAACGGAAACGGTGATGTCTTCGGCATCTGGTGGGATCGTCGTAATGCAGACCTCCGCTTCGTGCTGAACAGCTGGCAGTTCGACAAGTACATGAGCCTTGCTCACTTCTATCGTCCTGTAGCTTGGAGTGCAGGTGGCTGGACATTCACAGTGTACTCTCACTATGACAGAGGCCATTTCTTCAACGCAC
>Ga0256404_1005592_pt1 | contig 22035 bp, 17 predicted proteins | sample RumenRJG_01DNA_FD_185990 | JGI IMG/M metagenome (GOLD analysis project Ga0256404, IMG submission 185990) | Bovine rumen microbial communities from Lethbridge, Alberta, Canada - RJG_01 | ecosystem: Host-associated > Mammals > Digestive system > Stomach > Rumen | place: Canada: Alberta | collected...
TCTTAGATACCTCTCGTGATTTTGGATTTTACCAACTTTGGCGGGTCAGTAATAATCCAACTTTACTTGAGGTATTTTTCTTGGTCAAGACCGTTTCCCTTCACTGTTTAAAGTATACAGGAAGCTCTCTTTTCTGCTTTAAGCCGCTGCAGATCAGCAGCCATCCTGCGATCATCATAACGGGGATCGGCCACCAGGTCTGACCGGTCTGCGGGAGTCTGGCTGCGCCGAGGACCTCCGCCTCATTTTTATCATTACCGGCTGCTCTGCTTACGCCGAGGACTTCCGGCTCTTCCATCGTCTGTTCTGCGCTCCGGCTGACACCGAGGACTGCGCTTTCGGGTTCCATGCCGGATGCCATCGGGATCGGATTATCGTAAATGATCACGTTTTCCTTCACGCTGTCTGCTGTATATTCGGTTCTCTCAGAGCTGCCGTGTTCTGCAGCTGCCTTGCGGACCGGCTTGATCTCGACTGCTGCCTCATATCTTACAGGGTTCTCTTCCTTCGGATCCTCAGGACGGTCTGTGGTCTCGCTGTCGGAGGACTTTCTCGGTGCTGCCGGATCAGCGGGCTTCTCATGAATGATGACTTCTGCTGCCGGGATGCTGCCCTGTCCTTCAATATTTACAGTGTAGCTTTCCTTGATTTCATCATATTCGACGCTGTAGGAATACTCTGTATCTTCATATTCCACTTTGGCGGTGTAGCTGGCGGGGATGATCTTATCAACGATGCGGATGACCAGATCCTCAAAGAATCCCCAGACAGTGTTCATGTATACGTTGTCGGTTCCCGGTCCGTCAATGCTTGCATGGAAGGTCACATCCACGGGAGTGTCGGTCGTAAGGTCGATATTGTTAAAGAACTCTTCGCCGCTCACTCCGTTGTAGGAGTTTTTCCAGAGGCGCTCGTTGAAGTTTGCGTACCAGGCATCATAGATATTGTCGTAATGTGCGTCCAGGACCTCGTTGTAGTACTCAAGGAGCACGCTGTCATCGATATATTTCTCGGCATCCCAGCGGATGTTGGTATTGTACTTTTTGTTGTACCACTTGGTGACTTCGTCATAGGGGCCGACCACGTAGCTCGTGCCGTTGATCTTTGTCACTACATTGGGCTTGTAGTAGGTGTATGCTCCGCCGTTCAGCTCGCCCATCTTCTCTCCCAGGCTCTCATCATACCTTGCGGTACGGATGAAGCGGAACGGGCCCTCGGCCTCTCTGCGGTAGTTGACGACTTCGTACTCATCTCCGGATTCGTTGATGATGCGGAAGGAAGTGGTGATGCTGTCGCCGGGCTCCCAGACTTCATTAAAGCCTGCAAAGTCAATGGTGATCTCCTCGAGACCGCCGGTGATGATGATGGAGTAAGTGCCGTCTCCGTTGTCCTCCATGTGGTATCCTTTTTCGTCCACCAGCTGTGCGGTCAGTCCGGATTCGATCTGCTCCTCGGTAACGGTGATCGTTGCCTCGATCACGGTATTGGTCTCTTCAATAGACTCGATAAAGCCCCGTGCTGCTTCAAGTGTATCAAAGCTCTGCTCTGCGGTTTTTTCTACTGTTGTTTCTGTGGTTATGACTTCGCCATTCAGATCGGCAGCTTTGCTTTCAGCCTCTTCTTTGGATTCTGCGTCGATCGTCTTCTTTTCTGTTGTGACATTCTTTTCAGTCTCAACAGTGTACTCATAAGTACCGTTCTGCTCTTCGATTTCCCTCTTGATCTCTTCCTGCTCTATTGTCTTCTCTTCAACGATCTCAATGGTCCCGGTCTCGGTCTCAATATCGCTGATCGTCTCGGAATAAATGATATTTACAGAAGAATCTTCATTCGTTGTGATCTCGATGTTCTCATTGCTCTCCAGGATGCTTTCCTGTGCTCCGGTCCCGGTGCTTTCAGAATCACCGGAGACGGTATCGTCATTGCTCTCATGATCAGAAGCGGCTTCAGAGCTGCTTTCGCTGCTGCTCTCGGTGGAGCTGCTGTTGTCAGAGGAGCTGCTGTTGCTCTCAGAGGAGCTGCCGCCTTCGGAAGAACTGCTGTTGCTCTCAGAGGAGCTGCTGCCTTCGGAAGAACTGCTGTTGCTCTCAGAGGAGCTGCCGCCTTCAGAAGAACTGCTGCTGCTCTCAGAGGAGCTGCCGCCTTCGGAAGAACTGCTGCCGCTCTCGGTGGAGCTGCTGCCTTCGGAAGAACTGCTGCCGCTCTCAGAGGAGCTGCTGCCTTCGGAAGAACTGCTGCTCTCAGAAGAATTGCTGCTCTCGGTTCCGGCTGCCTCGCCAGGCTCATCAGCGTATGCGGTCATTCCCGGATTGAGGGTTGCTGCAAGAAGTGTAAGAATAGCTGTATATGTATACGCCTTATTGCGAAGATGTTTGAATGTACGTTTCATGTCCGTTCCTCCTGATTGTTTTTGTCTCATCTGTTGACTCAAGGATATCAGGCCAACGGTGACAGTAAGGGCACAATACAGACACAAAACAGTTACAGTGAAAAAAAATATTTTTTGTCTGTCCTAATCCTCCGTTCCGCTGTAGCAAATATGGATATTGCTGTGTTATCATAAAAATAACAGGCCCTGTTCTTACAGGAATCGTCTGACTGCCGAACTCTTTATTCAGTATTTATTACCGCAAGGGAGGATTCATGATGAAGCTGCACAAACTTGCCATCATAACACTTGCTCTTACAACAGCACTCTCTGCCTGTGCCAATGCAAATGCGCCTGCAGGCTCCGCTCCTCAGGAAAGCTCCTCAGAGGCTGATTCCAAAGCCGCTGATAAAGCTTCGGAAGCAGAAACCGATGCCCCGGAAGAAACAGCTGCAGAGACTGAATCAGCCGGAGAACCCGAAACAGAAGCAGCTGCGGAGTCTGCCGCAGTTACCGCAGAGTCTTCCACCGCGCAGTCAGAAGCGGAAGAGGAGGATGTCCGGGATCAGGAGGAATATCCTGTTTTTGCTGATATGGAAGATATTGTATTCGGGTTCATGAGCGGCGTCGGCGCATGGGAGACCACACTGAAGGTATCTCCGGACGGAAGCTTTGCGGGAGAGTTTTTTGACGTGAACATGGGAGAGACCGGAGAGGGTTTCCCCGGCGGAACGATGTATGAGTGTTCTTTTACCGGCCGGTTTGCTCCGCCTGTTCAGAAAAATGACCTTACCTGGACCACGGAAGTGGCAGAGCTTTCCTATGAAACGGAAAAGGACGGCAGCGACCAGTATATTGATAAAGAGGAGATGCTCCACATCATGACAAGCCCTTACGGCCTGTCAAAGGGTGACAGCATCGAGATCCTCCTGCCCGGAACGCCGTATGGTGAGCTCACGGAAGACTTCCTGAGTTGGATGACATGGCGGATGAAGGAGGGCAGTGACCTTCCGGAAACAGCCCTTTACAACACCTCCCAAAAGCTGGTTTTCTATCCGGATCACTATGCTTCCGGTGACATAAATGAAACGGCCGTCCCTGAAGAAAATCAGACAGACAGCAGTAAACCGTCCTCAGTGTATGAGCTTGCGCTGAACGCTTATGCCGATCAGAAAATGCCGGACTACTATCTCATGCCTTATGTGCCTGTTGATTACTTCGTACCCTCCAAGCCGTACCAGAGCGTGACAGCAGCCAATCTGCAGGGCCGCTGGGTCAACCGGTACACCGAAGGCGGCGGCGAGATCGAAGAGATCCTTACTGTAAATGGCGACCGTGCCAGGATCGAATGCTATCGTGACGGCGTGCCGACCTATGCCTGGAACGGTGAAGGCACCTTCAGCATCGAAGACCGTTCTGACCGGAACCTCTGCCCGGCTTTCCGTATTATCAGTGATAACGGAGAGAACGTCTGCACGATCTATATCCGCTGGGTCAAGGAAAACGCTTTCTATGACGGCGGCTTCTTAAATGAATGGAAGCGGGAGACCCTTGAGGATCCGTATCAGCAGTATCTGTACGACACCGTGACCCTGGAAAACTTGCAGGGCCTCTGGTACAGCGAATATGAAGACGGTGCCGGCCTGTATATGGTCCTTCTCAATATCGACGGGGACAAGGGCTGGATCTTTGAAACCGTCGCCGACCGTATCAGCAGCGTCTGGAACGGCGAAGGTCCTGTTTCCATCGTCATGACAAACCTCATGGGAGATATCTGGTATCCCGAGCTTCTGCTGAGCCGCGAAGACGGTCCTGCTACCGGCGGCATTGCAGGTATTTATATCTCGTCAGTGGATAAGGAAAGATTCTATGACGCCGGCCTCAAACGCTGGTTTGTGAAGATCACGGAAGATTACGGATCCGATTTTGAAAATATGTATGATTCCGGCGTGGAGTATTTTGAGGACGGCAGCGTCTCCATCGAGGGCAGCAACCTGTATATGATCACGCCAAAGGGCACTGTGGCTGAAGACGGGAGCTGCGCGGACTGGTCCGTAAAGGTCACGCTTCAGGACGGTACTGAGCAGATCCTTCCGCATCAGATCTCTCCGGATTCCATCTATATTCCTGCCGGTGACGGCCTTGTTTATGAAGCGGATGTCAATTTCGACGATCTCCCGGATGTCCTTTTGCTGAAAGGTGTGACCGGGGCAAGAGCAGAAGTCTTTTTTGACTGCTACTTAAATCAGGGAGATATGCTCGTGCCCTGCAGGGGCTTTTCCGAGATCCCTGACGCCTTTCCCGACGATGTCAGCCATCAGATCATCGGAACCGCCCGGGACAGCGCATATTCCTACTATGAGCTCCACTATATCATCGATGGGAATGCGGTCCGAAAGATCGACGAGATCCGCTACGAATATGATGAGGCGCTCCAGGATTACGTTCCGAAAAACTGATTTTGCCTTTCATGAACACTGATTTTTACATCCAAACACTCTGAGGGAGGTGAAAAAGATGCGCAGATGGTTTGCCGCAGCCGTAGTTCTCATATTTGGAGCCTTTGTTTTTACCGCCTGCCGGAAGCCTGCGGTCGATGTTCCGGCCAATGATCCCGCCGGCAGTAATTCCGGCTCCCCTTCCGCCCCCGCAAAAGGAACGTCCCCGATCGGAACGTGGTATGAACAGCGCGAATCAGGGGGGATCCTGGAGGTAAACAAAAATAAGATAAAATACACGCCCGCATCCGGTACCTATGTTGACGAGGCACCCTTAAAGATAAGGCAGAGCGGGAAGAGCTACCTGCTGGAGACAAACGAGGAGGATTACTTCTTCTTTGTCGATATCAGCTATGATCCGAAGGAAGATTTGATCACAGCATATACCATGCCCGTCCTCGACGGAGACGGCGGGTATAAGCAGCGTACCTTCGCAAGAACGCCCTACGAGGCGCCGCCTCCTCCGGTCTATGATCCGCCTGCCGATCACTCAGATCCCGATGCAAAAAAAGATTTCGCGGATATGACCATCCGCTCCCTGCATGCATCCTTCTATGACGTCGGAGCTTACCATGATCCTTCCTCCAACATGGCTCCCATGGAGCCTTATGCGGATGAGTACAGCTACGACCTGACCGTGCAGGACGATGGCAGCGCGCTCGTTTCTTCTTCCTTCTGCCGGGAGATCGACCTTCCGAAGGAAACCGTGGACGAGCTCCAGCAGCTGATCAATGACGCAGACCTGGGTCAGATCAACGGTATCGATATCCATACGGAAGGCATGCCCTATGACACTCCGGCCTATGAGCTTACGCTGGAGCTTGCTTCCGGAGAAACGATCCAGTCTTCTGCCAATGGCCCCGATGTACCGGAGATCTGGCAGAATTTCCAGAAGCCCCTGCATTATCTTTTATACTTCGCGTTCCGGAACGCGGGCTATTCCGGATATGACTTTCATTCCACAAAGCCGATGAAGCGCCTGGGAACAGGAAAAGCCGCAAAAGGATTTGACTGGAGGAAGATGCTGGAAGCTTCCGAAGACGGATATTACTACGGTGAGTACGAAGAGGAAGACGATCCTGAAGGCAAAGACGCCCAGCCAAAGCTTACGGTAAGCTATGACTCCGTCCTGGTGGAGCCTGACTGGAAGAAATCCTATGAGTACAGCCTGGATACAAAGTATCTGGTCTTTAAGGGAACAGACCCGGAAAACCCTGCGCTGATGAACACTCTGCAGCAGCTGAATGCGGAATATAAGACAAGATCGGAAGAAGCGCTGAAGGAAGACTATGAAATGATGGAGGCCGTTCCGTCCTCTGTATGGAAAAAGGCTGACCGGCTTTATTGCTACTCTTTCTTTGTAGTTGAGCGTGACACCGATCACGGTCCCTTCCATTCCTTCTTCGTCAGCGAAGGACACGCCAACTCCCTCGGAGCAGGAAAATACGGCTACGGGTATTACCCCAACATCAGATACAACATCGATGTAAAGACGGGAAAGATCCTGTCCGTGGCTGACATTTTTATCGACAGGGATACAGCGTATAACCTGATCCTGAACAGTGTGCGCGATCAGTGGGGAACGCATAATGATGCAGGAAAGTTCATCCATTCGGATGCCTTTGCCGAAAAGCTGGATGAATTCCTGGATAAAACGGGACCGGACTCCATCTCCTGGACCGCGACCTATAATTATGTGGAGCTCTACTTCCCGACCGCCATGTTTACCATGTACGACTCCCCCGTCCGTCACCTGTTATACTATGACGAACTGCAGGAGGCACTGAACGACAACTATTGTACGGTCTGGTAAGGCCCTTATATTTAAAATAGGGGCTGAACTCACTGGCAGAACGTATGCGTACAAAATCCCCTTCTACGGACGTCGTCGGCCCGCAGCGAGCGTTTTCGCGTCATTGACTTCTTTTTCCGAACTTCGGTTAATCAAATCAGGGCGAAAACGTGAGCGGGAGGGAAACCGTAGAAGGGGATTTATGTACGCTGTTTTTCTTAGTGCTTTCAGCCCCTTTTCTTATACCATGCTTAACGCGATCCGCTGCTTGTGGAGGTCCACACTTAAGACCGTTACCTCTACGATATCTCCGACGGAAACGACCTCCATCGGATTTTTGATAAACTTGCTGCTCATATGTGAGATATGCACCAGACCATCCTGATGAACGCCGATATCCACAAAGGCACCGAAATCAACGATATTCCGCACTGTACCCTTCAGCTTCATTCCTTCCTTCAGGTCTTCCATCTTGAGCACATCGGACTTTAAGATGGGCTTTGGCATCTCGTCTCTCGGGTCTCTTCCCGGCTTTTCCAGCTCACTGATGATATCCTTTAATGTCGGCTCGCCGATGGCGAGCTCTTTAGCAAGCGCTTTTATATTGCCTGCCCGGCTGCGGATATCCTTCAGTCCTCCGTGGGTAATGGCTGCAGTATCTGTACCGAGCTTTTCCAGGAGCTTTTCTGCAGCCGGATAGGATTCCGGATGGACCGCTGTCTGATCAAGAGGCTCCGATCCTCCCCGTATCCTTAAGAATCCGGCGCACTGTTCATAAGCCTTCGGACCGAGCTTCGCGACCTTTAAGAGCTCCTTGCGGTTATGGAAGCTGCCGTTTGATTCCCGATATGAGACGATATTGGCCGCAACCGTCTGTGAGATCCCCGAAACATAGGAAAGCAGAGGCGCGGAAGCTGTGTTGAGGTCGACGCCGACACGGTTGACACAGTCTTCGATCACGGCTCCAAGGGACTCCGCGAGTTTCTTCTGATCCATATCATGCTGATACTGTCCGACGCCCATGGCCTTCGGGTCCATCTTCACAAGCTCCGAAAGAGGATCCTGCAGGCGTCTTGCCATCGAAGCGGAAGAGCGCTGCCCTACGTCAAAATTCGGAAATTCCTTAGTGCCGAGCTCTGAAGCGGAATACACACTTGCGCCGGCTTCATTGACGATAACATATTTGAGCTTCTTTTCTCCGCTTTGCTCAAGTTCCCGGATCAGCTCACAGATCACCTGCTCCGACTCCCGGCTTGCCGTACCGTTGCCAAGGGAGATCACGTCGATATGATATTTGCTGATCAGCCTTCGAAGCGTACGCTTGGACTCATCTACACGGTTATGCGGTGCCGTAGGATAGATCACTGCCGTATCGAGCACCTTTCCGGTTGGATCCACCACTGCCAGCTTGCAGCCGGTCCTGAACGCTGGATCCCATCCCAGTACCGTCATTCCGGCAACCGGAGGCTGCATCAGAAGCTGTTCGAGGTTCTTTCCGAACATTTTCATGGCACCCTCTTCGGCGCGTTCCGTAAGCTCGCTTCTCAGCTCCCTCTCCACGGAAGGCGCGATCAGACGGCGGTAGCTGTCTTCCACTGCAGCCTTCAGCACCGCGGAGGTTTCGGGTTCATCCTTGCGGATAACGGTTCTTTGCAGTGCAGACAGAATGTTTTCCTCCGGCATTTCCAGACGGACCGTCAGGATCCCTTCTGCCTCTCCGCGGTTTAGGGCAAGGATGCGATGCCCCGGTATCTTCATAAAGGGCTCGCTGTATTCATAATAGGCCTCGTAAACGCCTCTTTCGTCCTTTTGCTCCGCTTCTTTGTTTTTCAGGGCGGATACGACCGTTCCGGTCTTCCTTGAAACCTTCCGGATCGCGTCGCGGTATTCCGCCTGATCTGAAATATTTTCAGCAATGATGTCTGCAGCGCCGCGGATCGCTTCCTCCGCGGATGCAACCGAGTGCTGCGGGTCATCCTCTTCAATATGTATAAAGGAAGCTGCGAAGCTTTCCAGATCCGGGCTGCAGCTTTGCTTAACGATGGCATCCGCAAGCGGCCTCAGTCCCTTTTCAATGGCTGCCATGGCCCTGGTGCGGCGTTTCGGCCGGTACGGACGGTACAGATCTTCTACCGTGACCAGCTTGTCGGCAGCTTCAATCGCGTTCTTAAGTTCCTCTGTCAGTTTTCCCTGTTCTTCGATCGACGAGAGGACAGCCGCCTTTCGCTCTTCCAGATTCCGAAGATACTTAAGCCGCTCATCAAGAGCGCGCAGTACCTCATCATTCAGAGAGCCCGTCACTTCTTTTCTGTACCGGGAGATAAACGGGATGGTGTTGCCCTCATCGATCAGCCCGATGGCTGCCTCCGCCTGCTCAGCTTTTATCTGCAGATCCTTTGCGATTTGTTCAGCGATATTCATATGTAATGCTCCGTTAATATTCTCTTTATCCGCGACCTGCGCAGTTTACAATACTATACCATTTTGGGAATGCCCCGCTGTTTTTATGCTGCAAAACTGTTTTCTTTATTCTTTCGTTTCCATTTCCTCCGGGATACTGCCATAGGGCTCCCGCTCGGGATTATACATGGATTCCGCTACCGCCTGAATATCAAAGCCGTCCAGATCCTTTGCCGTTACGCTAAGAGAATACGCGATCCCGATCTCAATATCATACCAGGTACAAAGATCCGCAGCTTCCTCCCCGCCGGATGCGCGGTATACCTTTCCCTGCATGCGTCCCTCTCCCCAGTTGGCGAGAGTCGTCTCCTCCTCCACATCAAAGCTGTAGTACATTCCGGAAATGTCCTCATCCTCATGGGCTCCCTGGCGGGCTCTCGCTGTAAACTCCATTCCGTCAAGCTCAAATTTCAGCTCGATCAGAGGATAACTTCCTTTGGAGGGGTCCGCCGTTTCTCCCATCATCCTCCAGCAGATGTTCCCGGCCCCTTCGGGTGCCTTGAAGAGGCGGTCACAGTTTTTCGCTGCCTCCTCCTCATCGATATCACGCCAGGGGTTAGCCAGACCGGCGGACTGCGCCTGTTCTGACGTATCTTCTTCTGATGCTTCGGCCGTGGTTTCTGGTTGTTTTGTTTCGGCAGCCGTTGTTTCCGCTGCCGCGGTCGTTTCTGCAGCCGCAGTGGTCTGCGTCTGCTTTTGTCCATTGGAGCAGGCTGTAAGCAGCAGTACAGCCGTTATGAGCAGGATCCGTTTTTTCATGCTTTTCCTCCTGATTAAGAATATGTTTATGAAACACCCGGATAATGGCACGCTGCCTCTGTCCGTCCTGCCGGGCGCATTGCCGGAACTTCGTTTCTGCACTGCTCAGTGGCATAGGGGCATCTCGTGTGAAAAACGCAGCCCTTTGGAAGATCGACCGGACTCGGAGGCTCTCCCTTCAGAAGCTCCACTGTATCTTCCCTGCGATGCGGATCGGGAACAGGTACCGCGTTCAGCAGAAACCTGGTATAGGGATGCTGCGGACTTTCGTAGATGTCCTTCACATATCCGGTCTCCATGATCTTTCCGAGAAACATGACCGCGACACGGTCGGCGATATGGTGTACTACGGAAAGGTCATGACTGATAAAGAGATAGGACATCCCGCAGCTTTTCTGCAGCTCATTCAGGAGATTTAATATCTGATTCTGAACCGACACATCCAGCGCGGATACCGGTTCATCGCACACGATCAGAGCCGGATCCAGCGCGATCGCCCTCGCGATCCCGATCCTCTGCCGCTGCCCTCCGGAAAACTGATGCGGATACCTCATAAGGAACTCCCCGGGCACGCCGACCGCTTCCATTAAGCGGAGCACCTTTTTCGTAGTTTCCTCCCGGCTCCCGCATACATGCCAGGCCTCCAGGGGCTCTGCGATCAGGTCCCGGACGGTCATACGGGGATTCAGGGAGGCATACGGGTCCTGAAAGATCATCTGCAGATCCCGGCGATATGGATGGAAATCCTTTTCACTGATGCCGCTGACCGCATTCCCCCGGTAGTAAAGCTTCCCGGAGTCCGGCTCAAGCATCCGGATCAGAAGCCGTCCGAGCGTGGACTTGCCGCAGCCGGACTCGCCCACGAGGCCCAGGGTCTCGCCTTCGTAGATCCTGAGGCTGATATCCGTTACCGCATGAAGCTTCCGTCCGTGCCCGGCAGGAAAGTCCCTGCTTAAATTTTTTCCTTCAAGCAGCAGTCTGTTCATTACCCTGCCTCCTTCATAAGGTGGCATCTCACCTTGTGTCCGGGACCCGTCTGAATAAGCCCGGGCAGTTCCTTCTCACAGCGGTCCGAGCCGTTTTCACACCGCAGGCAGAAGCTGCAGCCCGCCGGCAGATGCGCCAGAGAGGGCACAACTCCCGGAATGGTGCTGAGGACCTCGGCATCTCTTCGAAGAGAACCGACGGCATCCATCAGTCCTTTTGTATAGGGATGCTGCGGATCGTCAAATAAAGTAAAGATATCCGACTCCTCCACGATCCTTCCGGCATACATGACATATACATAGTCGCAGAGCTTTGCGATCACGCCGAGGTCATGGCTGATCACCAGAAGCCCGGTATCATCGCTGACCAGGTCCTTCATCAGACGCAGGATCTGCGCCTGTACCGTCACATCAAGAGCGGTGGTCGGCTCGTCCGCGATCATAAGCCTGGGCCTGCAGATCATGGCCATGGCAATGATGACCCTCTGCCGCAGTCCTCCGGACAGCTCATGCGGATAGCAGTTGTACCGTTTTTCGGGTTCCGTGATGCCCACCGCACGAAAGATATCGATGACCCGCTGCTTCAGCTCGCTTTCCGGGATATCCGTATGAAGCCGCAGCACCTCTTCCACCTGATGTCCTGCCTTCATGACGGGATTCAGGCTGGTCATCGGTTCCTGAAAGATCATGGAGACCTCTGACCCTCGCAGACTGCAGTATTCCTTCTCCGAAAGCTTCCGAAGGTCCCTCCCGCAAAGACGGATCTCTCCTTCGGTGATCCTTCCCGGCGCATGGATCAGCCCCATGACCGCCCGTGCGGTCATGCTTTTTCCGCAGCCGGATTCACCGACGATCCCGACGATCTTTCCCGCCGGCACCCTCAGGGATACATCATTGACCGGGCTTGTCTCTCCTTTCGAGGAAGGGAATACGACATGCAGATGATCGATCTCAAGAATGTTGTGTTCCATACTCACCTTACTCCCGATTCTGGTGCGGATCCAGGACATCCCGCAGCCCGTCGCCTAAGAAATTGAAAGCCAGCACTGTCACCATGATGGCGATCCCCGGAACAAAGCATAGCCAGGGTGCCGTGTAGAGATACTGTCTGCCGGCATTGATCATCAGCCCCCAGGAAGCATCCGGTGCCTGAACGCCAAGCCCCAGAAAGCTCAGACTGCTCTCTGTAAGGATGGAGGACGGAATATTCAGTGTAAACAAAACGATCATGGTCGGAACGCAGTTCGGCAGGATGTGCCGCAGCATGATCCTGCTTTTGGATACGCCGATCACCCTGGCGGCCTCCACATATTCCGTATTTTTCAGCTTCAGCGTTTCGGAGCGTATGATCCTCGCGACGCCGGCCCAGTTTACCAGGGTCAGTGTAAGAAAGACATTTCCCAGCCCTCCGCCGAGCGTGTACATGATGACCATGGCAAGCAGCATGGAGGGGATCGCCAGCATGATATCCGCGAGACGCATGATCAGGGAATCGGTTTTGCCTCCAGCAAATCCCGACAGGATCCCGAGGACCGTTCCGAGGACCAGGCTTAAGAGTGCCGGGACGACGCCGGTCAGCAGGGAAATGCGGGATCCGTAAAGCAGCCTCGTCAGAATATCTCTGCCGCCTTCGTCCGTTCCAAAGAGATGTGCAGCCGAAGGGGCGGCCAGTCGGTTCCGAAGATCCATCCCCGTATAGGAATAGGGTGTAAGCACCGGTGCGAAAACCGCACCCAGTACCAGAATGAGGATCACGCCCGCAGAGATCACCGCAAGCGGGTTCTCCTTCGCCATCCGTCCAAGCTTCTTCCCGAGGGTCTGCTCTTCCCCCAGCTGGCTCAGCAGACGGATATCCTGCTCAGCATCCGGGATTTTCTGTATTCTGCTGTCAGAAGGCTTTCCCAGAAACAAAACTCAGACCTCCTTCCGGATCCTGGGATCCAGAATGTCATACAGGCAGTCCGCTGCCAGGTTTCCAAGGATGACAACAAGCGTCGTAAAAAGGGCCGTGCCCTCCAGCAGGGGGATATCCCGTCCCGCGATTGCCTGAACCGCAAGCCTTCCGATGCCGTTGATGGAAAAGACCGTCTCCGTGATGACCGCACCGGACAGCAGGCTGGAAAACTGCAGGGCCATCATGGTGATGACCGGAAGCAGGGCGTTGCGGAAAGCGTGAAAGATCAGCACGCCTGCCTGCGTCCTGCCTTTGCCTCTGGCAGTATCGATATAATCCTCCTGAAGGATATCCAGAAGCGTCGACCGGACCAGACGGGAAATGCTTCCTGCCGAGTTCCAGCCAAGGGCAACTGCGGGCAGCAGAAATCCCCTCCAGTCATTGATCCCGGAGATCGGAAGCCAGTGCAGATGATAGGCAAAAACATACTGCAGCAGCATGGCGACCATAAAAATCGGCATGGATACGCCCATGAGAGATACTCCCATAAAAAGATGATCCGCCAGCCCGTTCTTTCTTGCAGCCGCGCTGATGCCGCAGGCGATTCCCAGTGCCCATGCAAAAAGGGCGGCAAAAAGGGCCAGCTTCAGGGTGTTCCCAAAAGCTGTGCCCATCAGAAAGGAAACCGGCTTGCCAAGAGAATAGCTCGTGCCGAAATCTCCTTTCAGCGCGCCGGTAATGTATCGGATAAACTGTATGTAAACCGGCTGGTCAAGCCCCAGCTCCGCCGTCATTCTTTCGATCACGGCCAGATCCGCATGCTCTCCCATCATGGTCGCGACCGGATTGCCCGGTACGATCCGCAGCATAACAAAGATCATCAGTGCCACGCCAAGCAGAACGATCACGGACTCGCCCAGCCGTCTGCAGATATATCGAATCATCCGTACTCCAGTGTTTCTTACTTCAATACCACATCCGCAGCATAGAAATCGGAAAAGCCCGCCCAGTGCGGCGTAAATCCGCTGACACGGTCACCGAGGCAGTAAAGGTGCAGCTCCTCAAAAAGCGGTACCCAGGCGGCATCCTCTCCGATGATCTTCTGCTCCAGTGCCTGATACTCGGCTTCTCTTTCCTGATCATCCGTGATGGAGGAGGCTGCAGCGACCCTGGCCATCACATCCTTGTCCTTATAGTTCAGGCTCCGCTGTGCTGTTTTCTCCGGGCTTCCGAAGAAGGTGTACATGATGTTGGCCGGATCATTATAATCCATACCCCAGCGGGCAATGAAGGAATCCATCTTTCCGGATAGCCTTAAATCAAGGCAGGCGGAATGGTCATAGTTTTTGATCTCGGCACGGATCCCGACTGCTTCGAGCATCTGGCTTACAGCCTGGCAGGTGAGCTTGATATTGCTGTCCGCAGCTGAATCCACCGCCATTTCAAAGTGGATCTCTCCGTCCTTGTATCCGGATTCTTCCAGAAGCTTTTTCGCTCCCTCGGGATCATAGGCTGTTCTCTCCAGGGCATCATTGTGTCCCCAGATCCCTGTCGGGATAATGCCGCTTTCGGGAATGGCGTTATTATTATAGATACCGGTAATGATCTCATCGGCATCTATTGCCATGGCGATCGCTTTTCGGACGTTTAAGTCCTTCAGATATTCATTGTCGGCATTCAGCGCAAAATAGGTCACGCCAACGCGCGGCGCGCTGACGATCCGGTCCGGGTACTCCGTCTTGTAGGTCGACTCCACGATGGAGCTGTCGAGAGACTGCAGATCGATCATATCGAGCTCCCCGTTGCGGAACATCAGGTTCTGGGTGCCGGGATCCGGGATCACACGGACATCCACCTTCTTCACGGTAGGCTCTGCACCCCAGTATTTGTCGTTATACTCGAGAGTGTAATGGTCGTTGGCGATCCATTCCGTCACGACATAAGGGCCGGAGCCGATGGTGTCCGCCGGTTCGCTGCCAAAGTTTTTCACGCTTTCCATGGTCTCTGCATCCACGATCGACATCGCGGGAGAGGAGAGCTCTGCGGTAAAGCCTGCATTCGGAGCCTTCAGGGTGACTGCAAAATGGGTGTCGTCAAGTACTTCAAAGCCGGTAAGCTCCTTTGCTTTCCCATTCATCAGCTCATCGCCGCCTGCGACTTCAAGCGGGATATCCGTATTTTCATTTGCGGCGATCAGAAGACGTTCAAAGCTGTATTTCACATCGGAAGCTGTAAGGGCACTGCCGTTCGAGAAAACAACGCCGTCCCGCAGGGTAAACTCATAGCGAAGTCCGTCCTCGCTGACCGTAAAATCCGTGCAGAGGCTGCCCTCGACCTGTGCCGTGCCGTCCCGCATCCTTGTCTCAAAGAGACGGTCGAACACATTGAGGGGGACCATGTAGTTATCCGTAGTCTTCGCGACATCCATGGAAGACATGTCATACAGGATCGCCGCACGGAGCAGACCATCCTCTGCGGGCTGTGCCGCAGGTGCCGCGGCTGCTGAGGTCTCAGCTGCAGCAGCTGTTCCGCTCTCTGCTGCGGATGCTGTCTCTCCTGCCGGTGCTTTTCCGCAGGCGGAAACAAAAGCTGCCGCAGTCAGTACGGAAATCAAAACTAAAACCTTTTTCATCTGCATTTGTTAACTCCTCTGAAACGATCTGCCCGGTAAAACAGGCAGTAAATTATCTTGTGCTGTGTCTTCCGGCGGATTCTTAAAAAACGTCATTGTTCTTTAAGCGCTTCCTTAAGAAACGCTTCCAGGCGCGGGTTGGCGTCACTTTCCGGATCAAAGCCGGTGTCGCCGAGCGGGATCAGCTTATTGGAGCCGTGATAGTCGCTGCCGGCTGTCACATAGAGGTCAAACTGATCCGCCAGACCGAGCATGAGCATCTGCTGCTTTGGAACAAAGCCGGAATAATAACATTCAAGACCGCGAAGCCCGAAGTCCTTCAGCCTCCGCACCCGCTCCGTCAGCTCCTCTCCCATGATCAGCTGGTCTCCGTCACCGTAGATGGCATGCGCCAGCACAGGGATCCCTCCGTCTGCGAGGATCGCGCGGATCGCGGCCTCCGGCCGGATATGGCCCTCCGGCGGAGAATACGGTTTCAGAAAACGCCTGATCGCTTCTGACCGATCCGCCGCATGTCCGTATTTTACCAGCAGATTCCCGATATGAGGCTTTCCGGGATTATTAAGCTTCCTGAGCGCTGAAAGCTCGGCCTCCGGAAAGCTGATCCCAAAGGTTTCCTTTATATAGTTGAGGCGGCGCTCCAGCTTGAGCATCCGGATCGCATGCGTCTCCTTGGTCAGCTCCAGGACATGCCCCTTTGTAATATCATAGGCATACCCCAGAATGTGGTACTTTCCCTGCTCATCCTCGCAGGAAAACTCAACGCCGTACAAAAAGGACGGCAGCTCCTTCCCGCCCGCGTTTTTCTGCTCCCTGATGAGCCTCTCTATCTCCCGGCAGGATGCCGTGCTGTCATGGTCGGTAACGGAAAAGACCCGGATCCCGGCCTGTATGATCCTTTCCAGAAGCTCTTTTGGAGAATCTGACCCGTCCGATGCTGTTGTATGAATATGAAGATCGATCATTATATCCCCGTTCTGACGATATTTGAGGGGCTCAATGCCCCACTCAATTGTACTCAAAAGAACAGCATACCGCAAGTTTCTTTGGGAAATACGGATTTTTGCTTTCTCCCGCAAATAAAAGAGGCTGTCGCATCAGCGAAAAAATGCGTATAAAATCCCCTTCTACGGACGTCGTCGGGAACCGTAGGAGGGGATTTGTATACGCTGTTTTTAATTTATTAAATGGCCAAAGTGCTGCTATAGCTCGTTCCTGTAGAACACGATGCGCCTTTCCGCCGCGCGGATCAGCCAAAGCCCTGTAAGCGCTATGACACTTAAGATCAAAAGCGGGGCAAAGACCGCCGCACCGTCCATCTTGCTGATCATGCGTTTGGAAAAATAGCCCAGCCCCTGTGTGGCTCCCAGCCACTCGGCAACTGCGGCGTCAATGACCGCCCAGGGCATCGTCATTTTCAGTGCTGTAAAAAGTCCGGGAAGCGCATGCGGAACTTCCAGCTCGCGGAAGATCTGCAGCCTTCCGGCGCCAAGGGTCTGCATCAGCTCTTTTTTTGCCGGGTCTGTGCTCCGGAGCCCGTCATAGGTACTGAGCGTGATGGCAAAAAAGGTCGACAGCACGACGGCGATCAGCCGGGCACCCATGGTGTATCCGAGCCACAGGACAAACAGCGGGGAGATGCACATCACGGGGATCGTCTGCGTGATGATCAGCACCTGATGCAGGGCAGCTTCGACATATCGATTTTCATGCATCAGTACCGCCAGCCCGATCCCGATGCTGACAGAGATCAGCCATCCGAGAAGGATCGTCAGCAGTGTGGAGGGCATATGATGCAGAAACAGGGTCTCTCGGAGCTCCCAGGTCCGTACGAGGATCTGCCAGGGTCCGGGAAGGATATGTCCCCGGTTGATGATCACTGCTGCCGCCTGCCACAAGATCAGCAGCATAAGCCCCAGGAAAACCGCCGGTGTATTCTGTTTTAAAGCTCCTGCCGTTTTCATCCTCTGCTTTTGGCTGTTCAGTCCTTCGGGACAATATAGACGTCTGAAGGAGCAGGCGCCTCTTCGATCAGGCTGTTCTCCTGCATCCAGCTGATGATATCCTGCCAGTCTGCCTCCTGCATGGAGAGGAAGGGTCTGCCCTCTTCCTCCATGAGCGGCATCAGGATCTCATAGCTTTCCTTCTGCTGTGCTTCATCAAGCGGATTATCGTCCGAATTCATTTCAGACATGATGATCTTCAACGACTCATCCTCATCAGCTTTCATATCCTGAAAACCTTTTTTGCAGGCGCGCAGGAAGGCCTTATAAAGCTCAGGATCCTCATCGTAGGCCTTTGAATTTGCCGCAAGGACCAGGCCGTACATGCGCGGAACGCCGTAATCCTGGTTCTTCCAGACATCGACCTCATATCCGGCGTTTTTCATGGTAACGATCTCATCATTGATGAAGGTGCCGACGACCATATCCGTGCTGCCGGTCGTAAGCGAAGTCGTCAGATCAAAGCCGACATTGATCACCTCTACATCCTGTTCTGAAAGGCCGGCGTTGGCAATGATCGTGCGGATCACAGCCTCCTCTACTGCAGGACCGCTGTGTCCCACCTTCTTCCCCTTCAGGGAAGACATATCCGCCGTGATGCCGGAACCGGACAAGGAGGCCATGCAGCTCAGCTCATCCTGCACCACGCCGCCGATCGCCTTGACCGGCATGTGCTCATTAGCCGCTGCCATCACCACATCCACGGGATAGGTGAGGCCGATCTGGGCTCTGCCTGCTGCCACAAAGGTCAGGGCATCGATACTTTCCGCCGGGCTGATGATGTTGACCTTGAGGCCCTCCTCGGCGAAATATCCCTTATCTGCCGCTTCATATAAAAAAGTGTGGACTGCGTTCGGGTACCAGTCCAGGACCACATCGATCTCCTTAAGCTCCGTGTTTTCCTGAGATGCTGCAGCCGGGCTTTCCGAGGCACTCTCCGATGCCTGGCTTTCTGCCGGTGCGGCAGCGGTTTCCGCGGGCTTTTTGCCTCCGCAGGCCGCAAGGCCAAAAGCGGCAACCGCCGCGATCAGTACTGTGATATATTTTCTCATATAGTTTTTCCTCATCTGAATATATTTATGAATTGCCTTTCCACCTCATGAGCCTCATTTCGATCAGGCCCAGGATGCCGTTCATGAAAAGCGCCAGTGCGGTCAGCACCATCAGGGGCGCGAGCAGTCCCGCCGCGTCCAGGTTCATCATGCAGGAGCGGCTGTACATACCGAGTCCCGCCGGCGCACCCAGCCATTCCGCCACAGCTGCACCGATCACGCTCCAGGGGACCGAGATCTTCAAGGCCGTGAACAGATTCGGCAGTGCTGTCGGCATTCGAAGGAGCCAGAACTCCTGCAGGCGGTCTGCTCCAAAGGTACACAGCAGCTCGGCGCGGTCCTCCCGCGTGGCACGAAATCCGTCGGAAAGATCTACCGTCACGGTAAAAAAGTTGACCAGGATCACCACGATCACTCTCATCCGTACCGTATACCCGAACCAAAGCACCAGTACCGGTGCAAGGCACATGACCGGGATCGTCTGTGTGACCGTCAGGATGGGATACAGGGCCTGCATCAGCCATGGGCTCCAGTCCATCGCAACAGCAAACAAAGCTCCCAGAAGGACCGCCAGGATGCCTCCTGCCGCAACAACGGTAAAAGTAGCCGGAAGATGTGTAAAGAAGATCTCACGGCGGTTTTCCCACAGGCTCCCAAGCACCGCCGAAGGAGACGGGAGGATGTAGGGCTTTCCAATGCCTGCACTTAAAAGCTCCCAGCAGACCACGAGCAGGATTAGAAATCCGATACTGATGAACCGCCGCCTCATGCCCGTTATTCGATCACTACTATGAAAATCAGTGAGCCGAGCCCTGTTGGGCGAAGGCGACACGTTAGTTTCATGTATACGTGGTGAAACGGCGGAGCCGTGAGACACGGTTTCCGTATGATTATTATTTGCTGCCGCGCTCATCTGTCTATACCGGCTTCGTCTGCATCGTGGATCCGTTCCGCGCCCTCTGTACCCTCTGCCTTTGCTTCCCTGCGAAGGAGTGCGATCAGGTCTTCCTTCAGCCTTGCTGTCTCTGGCAGAAGCAGCATTTCCCGGTTCCGCTCTTTGGGCATCGGGACCGTAAACTCCATCAGTCCCGTCACGGGATGTCCGGTGAGGACCAGGATCTTCTGCGACAGGAAGATCGCTTCTTCCACATCATGGGTGATAAACAGGATCGTCTTGTTAAGCTGCTTCCACTGATCCATGAGCCATTCCTGCAGCTGGATCCGGGTAATGGAATCCAGTGCGGAAAAAGGTTCGTCGAGCAGAAGGATATCTCCGCCCGCGCAGAGCGTCCTTGCAAAGGACACTCTCTGACGCATGCCGCCGGAAAGCTCTCTCGGCCAGCGGTTTTCCCAGCCTTCAAGCCCCACCTGCCGGAGGAGCTCCCTCGCTTTTGCCGCTGCTTCTTCTTTAGGCTTTTTCTGGACAGTCATGGGCAGCATGACATTTTTTTCCACCGTCAGCCATGGGAACAGAAGGTCCTGCTGCGGCATATAGGAAGCATACTGCCTGTGGGCGGAAAGCGGCTCCCCGTCGATCAGGATCCTGCCCTCTTCAGGCTGCTCCAGTCCGTTGAGCAGGCGGAACAGGGTCGTCTTGCCGCTTCCGCTCGCTCCGATGATACTGACGAAGCTCCCCTTTTCCGCACGCAGGGAAAGGCCGTCAAAGATCGGCGCCGCGGAATTCTTATAGCAAAAACGGATGTTCTCAAGTGTCAGCATCGTATTTTACTCCGCCTTCATAACCCATGTCCCAGAACATCAGCTCATACTGTGAACAGGTACGGAATATCTCTGAAAGATGCCGGATCTGTTCTTCGGAATATCCTTCGGACAGCCTGTCCGTCATGGCCTTCAGTTCTTCATTTGCCTCATGGTATCCGGGGTCGGCGTAACCCCGGACCCATTCTCCGTAAAACCCATGATCCCGGCACTCCGGATGCGCTTCAAGCATATGCTGTGCGATCAGCTCATAGCTGACGGCGCAGGCCAGGATCGAAGCCGCGATCTCGGCAGGGCCCTCTGCCCATGCGATGCCGAGCATATAGGAGGTGTAGGAACGGGTCGCAATGGAAGGCTTCGCCTGGGCCGCTTCCTCCTCGGGGATCCCGAGGCGCTTCATATACCCCCGGTGTATCTCCATCTCTCCATGCAGGATCTGATGAACATAGCCCGCGAAGATCTCCATGGTCTTCTGATCCGCGGCTTTGGCTGTCCCCAGGGCAAAAACTCTGGCATAATCAAACAGATACAGGTAGTCCTGTATCATATAGTATCGGAATTTTTCAACAGCAAGCGAGCCGTCTGCCATACCGGTGACAAACGGATGCTCGTCATACTTTTTCCAGATATCGCCGCTCTCCCGGATCAGGCGTTCGGAAACACTCATATTCAGTTCCTGCCTTTCTCCGGATCAGTACTCGCCGCGAATAGCGAAGGCGTGGTTCATCGGGCCGCTGCCCTTGCCGAGATCCAGCATTGCCGCGAGTGCGCCGCTGATGTAGTTCTTGGCTTTTTCCACAGCCGTATCGAGATCATAGCCCTTGGCAAGGTTCGAGGCGATCGCGCTGGAGAGCGTGCAGCCGGTTCCGTGGGTGTTGGGATTGTCGATCCGTTTGCCGTTGAACCACTTGAAGCCGCCGTCTCTGTAAAGCAGGTCATTGGCGTCGTTCATGTTATGACCGCCCTTTAAGAGCACTGCACAGCCGTAGGTTTTGCTGATCAACTCCGCTGCCGTGACCATATCCTCCGGGCTTTTGATCTCCATTCCGGAAAGGACTTCGGCCTCGGGGATGTTGGGCGTAAGGACCGTCGCAAGCGGAAGCAGACACTCCTTCAGAGTGCCGATCGCATCCTCGCTGATCAGTCTTGCGCCGCTGGTAGCGACCATGACCGGATCAACGACAACGTTGTCGAGTTCATAGTTTCGGATCGTTTCTGAAATGACGCGGATGAGTTCCGAGGCGGAAACCATCCCGATCTTGACAGCATCGGGCCGGATATCTGTGATCACGGTATCGAGCTCGAGCTTTAAGAATTCCGGTGTAACCTCCATGATTCCGGTAACGCCGGTCGTGTTCTGCGCAGTCAGCGCAGTGATCGCGCTCATGGCATATACGCCATTGGCGGTCATGGTTTTGATGTCGGCCTGAATGCCGGCGCCTCCGCAGGTATCACTTCCCGCGATTGTCAATGCTGTCCGCATGTTCTGCTCCTTTCGTTTTACAGCGATTGATTTTATATAGCGACCGGAAGTGGTGCCCCCGACCGATCGCTCACGCAGAATAACAGTTGAAAAAAGCACCCCGGACCTTCCGACGTGCTTTGTACAGACTTCCTACGTTGGCATAATCCAAATCAGGTGTACGGGTCAGGACTCTCAGCCCTATCTCAGCTCCTTCAAGGAACCCCCCGGCTTTTATTCACTTATACTGCGTACTGCTGCCGGTCCTGCCGGCTCAGCAGATATATGCATTGTAGACGTATTTCACGGAATATGCAAGAATGATTTCTAAAACATTCTTTTTATAGTACAATGTATTGCATGAACCTCCGAAATATCTGCAGACCATGCTCGTGTTTCCCGGGGTGTCT